>Ga0214473_10005844_pt1 | contig 14718 bp, 9 predicted proteins | sample RVTome_7_FD_203509 | JGI IMG/M metagenome (GOLD analysis project Ga0214473, IMG submission 203509) | Soil microbial communities from uranium-contaminated site in the Upper Colorado River Basin, Wyoming, United States - RVT98D197 | ecosystem: Environmental > Terrestrial > Soil > Contaminated >... | reverse complement strand
AGGAAAAGAAGGATAAAACGACTCGATTCGTTGTTGTCCTTCTGATCTATGTCATACTCCTCATCAGCGCATTCTTCCTTCTCTACACCGTCTATCGCACTTCATAATCACCCACCCGGGAGCATAGGTGCTGGATTGCCATGCGAGCGGATCAGTGGCGACTGTTCTTGAAACGCTATTGGTGGCTGATCGGCATCGGGATCCTCATCGCGACCTCGATTGTCATCGACCCCTTTCTCCGGCTCGAATACTATCCTGAAGAGGAGTTGGAGATTCCCTGGAAGTGGTTCTGGTATCTCCCCTTTACGATCACCTCAGCGATTATCCTGTTGCCCTTCCTGTCAGGATGGTTGTATCTGAAAATCAAGTCGCTGTCGCGCCCCCAACAGGATCAGATCCTGATTATTGCCTTGATCAGCACCCTTTTTATCAATTACCAGGGTATTCTTCGCCTCCACTTTACTTTCACGATCGTCAGCACCGGGTTTATCATCCTCTTGATCCGCGGCGCTCTGGCTGGACGGTATGACCTCGTAAAGTACCCTATCCATGGATACTATCTGGTACTGATCCTCTTGATGATGATCTCGACCTATGCTCCACTCGGATCTGCCCCGGTGGTCATGAACCAGACTCTGGAGTATGTTTCGGGCCAGTATTTGCCCATACTCCTGATCCCGCTCATCGTCCGCTCCCGGCGACAACTTTTGAAGTGCATCCAGTACATGTTCTTTTTTTCCCTTTTCTCCTCGGTCATCGGTATCGGGCAGTTTCTGGTGTACGAGTTGTTCCATATCGATATCACGGGGCAATGGAATACGGACCTGCAACAGGGCCGGTTTGCCACGCTGCCGGTCCTGGGAACGATAATAAGGGTGGGCGCGCTCACGGGAAATGCTGACTACCTGGCATACGAGGTAGGGGTTATAACGGTCATGATGGCGTTTTTTCTCGTGAATCCGGCATGGTTCTCTCGAAAGTGGAGAAAGATTTTTCTAATCGGCGTCGTTATGGGGCTCGCATGTTGCTTCCTTACGACGAGCCGCGCAACCTGGTTATCCCTCGCTATCTGTTTTCTCATCATGCCTTTTATCTTATACCCGCGTTATGCGGGACGCTTCATTCTCACTTTGCTCCTCTTGGGCGCGGTCGTCTATATGAGCGGATTGTACGATTATCTCTATGAGATGGCGTATGAGATGAGAACAGCCGCTGTTGACTACCGGGCGCGTTACTTCCTGCTCGGGATCGCTACAATCAGGGAAAATCCTTGGATCGGGGTTGGATTTGGAGCGTTCAGAGGTTATTGGAATGTTCACGACGACGATGTCCATGTGCTATGGATGAACATGGCGGTCCAGATCGGGGTCTTCGGTGGCCTCGTTCTTTTTGCTTACTATGTTTCGCTCAGTGTAAGACTCATCCGTGCTGTTTATTTCGCGAGCCCATTCAATAAAGTCATCCTGAAATCATTTGTTTTTGCGTTAATCTTCTTCTTTGTCAATTCGTTGCTGAATCCCTTGATCTGGGATAAGTTCTTCTGGATATTTTTTGCCTTCGTCGAAGTGGCCATTTATACCCTCGGCCGGATAGGGGAGAGGACCCGGGTCTACTACCCGGTATTTGGGTATTCCTGGAAGGATGAACCCAGGATCCAATTGAGCCAGTAGTCGAGAGTGTAACCAGCGCACAGAGCATTTCCTTCTCTATGCGACAACCGGCTTTTCACCTTGATGAGTCCACACCATATCAGCGTCCAGTCGATCATATCGGCATTCGTATTTTTGAGCGGCTTGTGCATGGGGAGCTTCCTGAACGTGATCATATACAGGCTCCCCAGGCGTCTCTCCATGGTCCGTCCCGGATCATTCTGTCCGAGTTGCCACCGATCCCTCTCGGTCATCGATAACATCCCCTTGCTCAGCTTTCTTCTGTCGAGGGGGAGATGCCGATACTGCGGGGAACGAATCTCTGTGCGGTATCCCTTGGTGGAGTTCTTCACGGCGGTAGTCCTACTCGTCAACTACCGGCTCTGGGGCTTCGAAATCGAGTTTTTTTCCCGATCCCTTTTCTTTATTCTGGTGGCGGCGATGGCTTTCATCGACGGAGAATTCTACATCATCCCGGACCGATTGAGCTTGGGCGGGCTCGGCATCGGCCTTCTTCTCTCCTTTTTTCCGGGCGATCTTTTGCCGAAAGAGGCCTTACTCGGCGCCTTCGTCGGGGGAGGGGTCCTCTATGTGATCGCCATCTTGGGGGAGTGGATCCTGAAAAAAGAAGCCATGGGTATGGGGGACGTCAAGATGATGGCGATGATCGGGAGTTTTGCCGGATGGGCAGGGGTCATCATCACAATCTTTCTCGGATCGCTCCTCGGGACGATCGTCTTCGGTCCCTTGAATGTCCGGAAGAGAAGACTCATTCCTTTCGGGATCTTCCTGGCCGTTGGAGGGCTCGCCTCTCTCTATTACCGTGATCCCATCATCCGGCTCTACCTCTCAGCATTTATGTAATGTAAATCGATGGCCACCGATCGAGATCTCGACTTTCCAGGTACGATTCTTGAGATGTACTGCAACATGCCGGGAGTGGTGTTCCGGCTCTTGAACGGAAGGAGTTCCAGCGACTTGACACCACATCACTCGTCGCCCATATAATTCAGGAGAAGAGGTTTTTTTCCAGGACGTTTTGGAAAGGTGCGGAGGATCAAATGGACGTCGTGCGGTTTTCCTTAAGAAAATACCTGTTCACCTCTCTGATCATCGCCGTCCTCTCGGCCAATCCGGCCGGACTGATCGCGGAGGCGGACGAATCGATCTACCAGAAGCTCGAACTCTATCAGAACGTGGTCGACAAGGTATCGGCACGATATGTCGAGCGCATGGAGCCTGGTGACCTGATCATCCGGTCGATCGAGGGGATGATCGAAAGTCTGGATCCCTACAGCCAGCTCCTCGACCCTGACGATTACATGGACCTCAAAGTGGATACGAGAGGGAGGTTCGGGGGGATCGGTATCGAGCTCGGCCTCCGGAGTGACATGTTGACGATCATCGCTCCGATCGAGGGGACTCCTGCTCACCGGCTCGGATTACAGGGTGGGGATCGGATCGTGAAGATCGAGGGGGAGCCGACCAAAGGCTGGAATATCATGGATGCGGTGAAGCGCCTCCGGGGACCGAAGGGGACCCAGGTGACGATCACCATCGGGAGAGAGGGGATCGACGAGCCCTTCGATGTGACCATCACCCGGGACATCATCAAGGTCAAGTCGGTCCCGTATGCCTTCATGACGACTCCGACTACGGGTTATATCCGTCTCTCCACTTTCTCCGAGAGCAGCGGGGAAGAGGTACGGGATGCCGTGAAGGCGCTCAAGGAACAGGAAATGGAGGCCCTCATCCTCGATCTGAGGTACAACCCGGGCGGACTACTCAATCAGGCCGTCGAGGTGGCCGAGATCTTCATGGATAAAGGTGAACTGGTCGTCTTTACGGACGGGCGATCCGAAGACCAGAATCGGGAATACGTGGCTTCTCGAGAGGGACTGACGCAGAAGATTCCGCTCGTTGTCCTCATCAATCAGTACAGCGCCAGCGCATCGGAGATCGTGGCGGGAGCCCTTCAGGATCACGACCGGGCCTTGATCCTGGGTGAGCCATCGTTCGGCAAGGGTTCCGTTCAGACGCTGTTCGATCTCGGCGGGGATTACGCTCTTCGACTGACGACCGCCTATTACTATACGCCGAGCGGAAGGAGCATACACAAGGCGGATGGAGATGAAATCGCCTCCATTCAGGCTCATGCCCCTGAGAGGGAAAGCGTGGCGAAGAAGGAAGGCTTCTTCACGGACTCCGGCCGGGAAGTTGTGGGGGGCGGCGGGATCACGCCGGATATCATCGTCAAGCCGGAAGAGCTGTCAGAGGTCACCCAGAAGATCTTAAAAGAGCCCGTCTTCTTCAACTACGGTGTCCGATACAAGAGCCAGCACCCCGACCTCCGGATGGACTTCGAGATCACGGACGAGGTCCTCGGCGATTTTTACGCCTACATCCTCGGAGAGGGGATCGAGATCACCGAGGAGGAGTATGCCTCCCAGAAAGACTTCGTGGCCTCGCGTCTCGAATTCGAGATCGATCGCGTTTACTGGGGTGAAGGCATCGCCAAGCAGAAAGGATTCGACAAAGACATCGAGGCTAAAAAGGCCCTCGAGCTGATCGAGAAAGGGAAAACTTTGTCCGGTCTCTTCGAGATGGCGTCTGCGCTTCAGCAGGACCAGCCAGTCGATTGATCGTTATGGCCCCGCGTCCTCCAGGAGATCGAGATAGAGGCTGCGGGCGTCATTGAACATGGCGAGCGACTCCCGGGAACGGATGTCCGGGTAGGTGTAATCGAGCGGTCGGTATGTTCCCCGTCGGTAAAGGAGCGAGATCTCGGCGTGGATCCCGTCTCCGAGATAGATCCGATGTCCCGGGTTCTTGGTCGAGGCGAGGACGATCTTGGACCGGTCGAGATAACCCGGATCGATGTTGACCCTCCTCATCAACTTTTCTCCTTCTTTCCTGCCGTATCTTTCCTCCTGATCGTTGCTCCAGATCTTGAGTTCACGCAGGCGTGAAGGGTCGATCAATCTTTGAAAGAAGACGTACTTTCGATGGAGCGGCTTTCCCATCTCCGGCTGGTAAAAGGTCGAGTAGGTCCACTCGGTTACCGGCGTCTCCATGGCCGGCATCCCCAGTACCTTCCGGATGTCTTCCGAGACCGCGTCGAGGCATTCAAGACGCGAAATCAGGAGGCCGGTGAAGGGCATGACGGGAAATGGGGATCGTCGATCACCCATGATGGCTCACGATCCGATGTCGCTTTGCGGGGCTGGAGTCCGCAAACGGCAGACCTTCACGCAGATCCCGCAGATGTAATGGCGGATCTGGTATCTCTTGGAAAAGACCTTGAGCATCTCGAGGCAGGCCTCCCGATCGAACGATTCAGGGGCTTCGGAGATGGCGCTGGCGGGGCATGCGCGTATGCACTTTCGACACTTCCCGCAGTTTCCCGGTGCGGGTGGATCGGTCGGGAGGGGCATATCCGTGAGGACGGTCGTGTAACGGACGGCGGAACCATAGCGCGGATGGACCAGCAGGTTGTTCCTCCCGATCCAACCGTGCCCTGCGAGTCGGCCGATCGCTTTGTGGGAAAGATGCCCCCTCTGGTCATCCCAATCGATGGTCTGGGAGGCGGGAAAAGGGATGGCATTGAATCCCTTCTGCTGGATATGAGCGGTCAGGACGATGCCGATGTGATCGAGGGATTGGTTGATCCGCCGGTAGTGGAAGTAGTAAAGCTGGGTGGGGCCGTCTTCTATTTCATCCAGAATTTTTCCGGAGAGTTCAATGCCGAGCGAGATGGCATGAGTCATCCCCGACCGAAGGGTCTCCGAGAGGAGGGGGAAGGAGGAGAGGTGCTCGCCGACCCCCCCGACGCCGAATACAGTCGCGCCATTGCGGATGGAGATCTCTCTCAGATCATTGCAGGTTCTCTCCGGATCGTTCATCGGGGGATTCCGTCGCTTCTCCTTTCGATCTCGATGCCAAAAGGTTATTTCCCCATGGCAAACTTGTCAATGTCATTGACGGTGGAGGGCCCTTTTGGTAGAATTCGAAGCGCTTTCGCTTTATGGACGATCTGACAAAGACTGCACGGCTCGATAATCCCGGGAGTCGAATTTCCATGAAACGCCTCCTCGTCATGACGATCCTCGAGTATGGGGCGAGGCCGAACAATCGGATCCACCATACGGTCAGAAGCCTCAGAAGCCGATTCGACGAGGTGGTCCTCCTCTATCGGGCCGCACCGAGGGAGGGTGGAATTCTGACCCGAGCCCACAATCTCCTGCCTGCCATTCAACCGACTGTTAGGGACGGCAATCTTTCCATGATCGAATACAATCCACCGCTCAACTGGGTGGAATGGCAGGACTTCAGCCATGGCCCGGCGAGGGCGGAGAGTAAGGTGCGGCGGGTCATCCGGGAGCTCTCAAACCTTTTCGGATTGACCCGGGAGCTCTGCTTCATCGGCTTCATCACCCTGGTCAGTCTCATCCGGCTTCGGGGCAGGTCTTTTGATGTGTGTCTCGTTGAGACCGCATGGGAGGCCATCCCGGCGCTATTGTTGAGAAAAATGAAGCGGGTGCGCTTCGTGGTCCTTGATGACAACGATTTCGGCCCGGGCTATATGCAGAGTGCCCTGCGGCGGAGGTGGGAGGTCTTCCTCGACAAGGCATGTATTCGGTCATCCGACCTCGTGATCAGCGCCGGCTACATGCTGGCCGGTTTGTGGGAGCGCGAGACCGGTCGGAAAGTCGTCGTCATTCCAAACGGCGTGGACCTGAGACGTTTCCAGGGAAGCGTCAGGCAAGTGAATCGGGAGGCGCCGTCTCTCGTCTATGTGGGAAACCTGTCCAGTAGCTGGATGGACTTTCTGGTGGTATTCGGAGCCATGAGCCGCCTGATCAAAAAATACAGGAACCTTACTTTTCACATCATCGGCGATGAGGGGGAACGACGATTCAGGGAGTTACGAGAAGCTGCGGAAGAACGGGGTGTTCTGGAGAATGTCCGGTTCCTGGGAAGGGTTTCGCATCAGGAGCTGCCGGAGGTCCTGTCCCGATTCAATATCGGGCTCGCGTTGATGCCTTCGAATCTGCTGCGGAAATACGCGTGTCCCCTGAAAGTGACCGAATACATGGCACTTGGGCTCCCGGTGCTGACCACCAGAGGGGTCGAAGCCGAATACATCGTGAGCAAGTATCAATGTGGATTGTGCATCGGATCCGATATCGAGGAGATCGCGAGGGCGATCGACATGTTGATCGAGGACGAGGAGCTGTACCGGGGATTCTCTGAAAACTGCCTGAAATGGGCCTCAGAATTGGATATCGAGAAGCTCTCGGAAATCCGCTATCGGGAGATGATGAGAGAGATCGGAGAGGATACCGATGGAACGATCCATTAGGGGGGATCGGGTCAGGAAAGGCATGGATGCTATCAAAGGGGATCGCCTTTCTCGGACAGCCATCCATGGGATTCCATCGTCTCGACGATAGCGTCCGAGATGACTTTGCAGCCCATGCCATTGGGGTGGGTCCTGTCGAAGAGATATAAATCATCTTTACTTTCCTGGAATTCGATAACAGAGTCGACAAAGGGTATGTCGTATTCCGTCGCGATCCTCGCCGTCATCGCCTGCATGGAGAAGAACTCATATCTCTCGAGCCCTTCCATAATCTGGATCCCTTCCTCCCTTCTGCCTGCACCGATATAACAAAGTCCGAGCAAGTATGTGACGAAAGGGTTGCTTCCCTGGTGGAGGGCCAGGCCCTCCACCTCCTTCATGGCTTCCTTGAAATCCTTTTCTTTGAGAGCTTCGAAGGCTCTATGAGCCGTTTCCCTATCCTCGTCTTCCATGACATCGAAGAACTCCCGATGATATCTGTGGGGCTGGCTCACCAGTATGACCTTCACATCTCTTTCCTTGGCCATGTGGAGGATACTCTTCACATGAGCCTCATAGGCGTTCGTGACATGACTTATGTCCTCCTCTTTTGCCTTGAACTCGGCCATCCTCGCCATGACCTCCGGGTTGTTCCGATAATATCCCTTCCACAGGCTCGTCTTAAAAAGGAAAGTCTCCGAGGATGGCATGACTCTGTTCTGAAAGAAGAGCATTACCTTTCCCATGATGTGAAGCATAAATTTATAGATCATGCTCCTTTCCACATACCTGACGGGGAAAAGGGGGATCATCGCCCTTCGACTCCCTAAAACCGGTTCCTTTATGCCGATTTCCCTTTCCATCTGGCCGAGGGGGTGGATGAAGAGCTTCCCGTCTCTCCAGTCGAAATGATTGTACCCGAATTCGGTGAAAACCCTCGTCAAGGCTTTCATGGTATTTCCCCTGAGGACATGGACATCGTTTCTGCCGAGACACACGACCAGCAGATCCGGCTCGATGTCCAGGAACCTGCTCGACAAGAGGGCGGCGACTTGAGCCGATTGGAACCCCGGCATCCCTCCATTGATGACTTCGAACCTTCCGCCGGGGTGATCCCTTAAGGCTCTTTCCAGCGTTCTCGGATAAGAGGCCTCTGTGGGCATGCCCCATCCAAAGGTAACAGAGTCGCCGATACAGAGAATTCTATATGTACCCCTCTCCTTCTTCGTGGAAAAGGGGCCATTCTTCAGGCCATGATCGCCTATTTTGACCCATTCCCCTTCGACTTCCCCTTCCCAGTTCGGTCTTAATGCATAATAGGTGTAAGGATTCCATACATACAGATGGGGAGCATTGACAATGTGAAAGTAGAAGTTAAGAAGCCTGAGTGACGATTCCAGGAGGACAATCGGGATGATGATCAAGATGATGGCGAAGATGAGCCTCTTGAGAGGGTTCAATGGACACACTCCAGGATGAAGCATATTGTGGTATAGGAGATTCCGGCGTGCTCCTCTTCACTGCAGGTGATGATAGCATCGGGTGAGGTGAAATGTCAAGGCAATTTGTCGACATGGTTGAGCCTATTTCAGCAGGGTCATCTTCTTTGACACTTGAAAATCCCCGGAGGAAATGCGGTAGAAGTAGATTCCCGAGGGGACGGTTTGATCCCGGCTGTCTCTCCCGTCCCAAGTTACTTCATACTCCCCCTGCTCGAGCCCTTCATTGAGGATTTCTTTCACCAGCCTGCCCCGGATATCGTATATCCGAAGGCTCACCGGGCTTTTTTGAACAGGCAGGTCGCTCTGGTTCTGGTCACTTCCCTGTTCTGCGACCCTGAATGTGATGCTGGTGGAAGGATTGAATGGGTTGGGAGCGTTCTGATCCAGAACGAGAGGGGAAGGATACCTGATCCCGGAGGTAGGGTTCGGATCATCGCCGGCGCTTGTCGGTCCATCGGTTTGGATCACGATCAGAGTCGCGGAGTATGGGAGCATGGGGAGATCTTTTTCAAATTGTGGCTCCCCGGATTGAAGGTACTCCTCGACCTTTTCCAGGTCCACTGAAACGTGGTAGGGGTTGTTGTCGGGCGCCCACTGATTGATTTCCGCGATCGTGTAAGTCTGCTCGTAAGGGAAATCCCCAGGGCAGTCGTCCAGTCCAAGGGCCCAGCAGATCTCATTGGCGTACGCGAAGGAATTGCTGTGAGTCTTGTCCACCAGGTACCGGGTAATCCGCATTTTGTCGTAGCCGATGTTGTCGACACTGACATTCACGTAGAACGAATCGCTCCCGATCTCCTCGGACACGAGGCTGTACAACTCATCATATCCGACGAGGTTCACCGGATCATTGTTGCTGATGTACCGGAATGGGCTGATGTAGGACCAGATGAGGATCTGGATGGACTGGTCTTCGTCGTTTCGGGTGGCAATCGCATTGACGGTGGCTTGCCTGTCCAGGAAGCTCATCCCGCTGCTCGTGCAATTGAGTCGGGTATCGCCCAGCATGTTGATCATTCGGAAGGTGTTCCACGTAGCCTTTTTCAACCCGAGAAAGCCCTCTGATTCCAGCCCGAAGGTGGCGATCCCGATCCCACCGGAACCTGAAGGCTGGAAGAGAGGAAATCCGACGGTCGAGAAATCCTGGATGGCCTCCCGGTACTGCTGCCGTTGGCCGGCCAGTTCCATGTCGTACAGTCTCGCCGGGTTCAGGGCGGCGTCGATCTCACACTGCGCCTCAGCGGTATAAAGCGTCTTTGCGCTCAATGAGTCCAGCGTGTCGAACACCCTTCTCGTGCCATGCCACGCATTGGCCATGATCGGGGTGTTCGGATCGTACCCATGTGTCTCCAGATACGACTGGATCTCGCCGCGGTAATCTTCCCAGGGATACGGCTGGCTGATGGCAAATGGATCGGGGTGGCGGAATTGGTAGTCGATCCAATCGATCGGGATTCGATCCTCATTGTTGCTGTCGCTGTTGGGATCGCTGCTGTAAGCGATCAGGTTGTCGACGAATCCGCCCTCACCCCACATCCCCTCCTCATCGTGCGTGATGCCGAATCCTCCCAGCTTGATGTCGACGCCGTAGTCCTCTTCCAGCCGCCTCGACGCCTGATAGGTCGCGTTCCAGATCTCATAGAACTCCTCCGCGGTCCCCTTGAACTGCCACCCCTCGGGGCCCCAGATGCCGTACCAGAACGAGAACAGGATGTCATCTCCCAATCCCCGACTGAAATGGTCCTTGCTGTCACCGAAGAGGAGGGGGTTGTTCATCACGGCTCCCTCGACGACCAGATACTTCAGTTCCTCATAAATGAAGTCTTGCCATGCCGCCAGATCGTCCGGTGGATAGCCCCAGTAGTTGTACGGCAGGCTGGTGGTGTCGACCATGCTCTCCGGGGTTCCGAGCAATCTCACCAGGAGGTCCCCCCCGGCCGCCTGGATATCGCTCATATACTGCGCCCGGTCCTCGAGGGAACTGCCGGGGACCTCGTAGGTCCATTGTTCGAGCTGGATATGGAATAGGCCCCGTTCGAATCCGACCTCGGACTCCCACATGTCGAGTGTGCCGTCCGAAGCGTAGCCAATGAGTGAGAAGTCCGCTCCGATCCCCTCGATGGCGATCCCCGGCCACCAGATCTCCAGTAGGTCTCCCCCTTGGCGGGCCGCGTCGACGGTGATGCTGAAAGTGTTGTCCTGAAGAAGCTGTGGCTGCTGTTTACGAGGTGATTCGCCCGACAGCAGATAGCAGGGACTGAGCAGCAGCAGAACTACACCAAATTTCATGTAGTGACTCATTCTCCCAACGCTCCTTTCAGCTCTCCGAGGTGATACCTTTTTAGAGCGACTTCCATGTAGCCGAATGGGTCGAGGACCACCTCGTCTCGGCCGGAGAGAATCCAGAATTGAAGGTGAATTCGTTGTATAATTACCCTTGTTATAATAGATAAGCAATCAATATGCCACAATATACCTCAAATTTGGCATTCACCTTGAGCCCCTTCATAGGCTGGTCTAACTCACGGGCACGACAAGAGATGGCTGGGTCGCAGATGGAATCCGGAAACCAGTTTCCTTGCTGCCAGGCAAGGTACCCGAAAAAGATTTCGGGGTTGAGATGTAATAATTCCGACAAAAGTCGTATGAGAATCGTCGATGAGTGGTATGGATTCTACCTTGACCGGACTTGACGAATTCCTTCGTTTGTAATACAATGGGGATCAGACGCACATGGCAGCTATTCGAACAATTTCTCACTCTGTGTGCCTTCGATTGTAAATCTCTGGTAATCCCCAGAAGAGGTGGCCCGATGTGTAAGCGGTTTATTGTTATGGGATATATCTTCCTAATCGGCTTTCTCGGTTGGACCCTTTTCAGTTGGAGCGGGGGAGTCGTCCTCAGCAATGAACTACCTTCCAAGATGCAGATAGTGGTCGATACTTCTGCACTGGATAAGGAGAATCTGACGGAATTCTTCTCATCGGGACTCGATATTGTCACGGTGAAGCCGGATGGCCTTGTTCATATCATTGCGACCACCGACGAGTACGATCGGCTCATCTCCGAAGGATATGACGTGACGGTGGTGGTTCCGGACCTATACGCGCGATTGGTCTCCCTTTATGGTCGATCAACCGGACTGGGCACGCTCGACAATTATCACAGCTACGAGGAGACGGTCCAGGAACTCCTGGCGATTCAGGGAGATCATCCGGATATCACCCAGCTGCAGGTAATCGGGACCAGCATCGAGGGGCGGGACATCTATGCCATGAAGGTCTCCGACAATGCAGGGATCGATGAGGAGGAGGCGGAGGTCCTCTTCACCGGCCTCCATCATGCCCGTGAGCCGATCAGCGTCGAAATCTGCCTCGACCTCTTAAACTACCTGACCGACAATTACGGTTCTGTCCCCGAGGTCACCTCGCTCGTCGAGGAACGCGAGACATGGGTCGTTCCCATCGTCAATCCCGATGGATACGAGTATGCACAGAACGTCGATGCTTACTGGCGGAAGAATCGGAGGAACAACGGGGACGGGACTTTCGGCGTCGATAACAACCGGAACTATTCTTTCCGATGGGGATGGGACGAGATCGGATCGAGCTCCATCCCCGAATCCCCGACCTATCGCGGCACCGCTCCCTTCTCCGAGCCAGAGACACAGGCCGTGCGGGACCTGACTGAGGCCCATGACTTCGTCATCACGGTTTCGCATCATTCGTTTGGAAACCTGATCCTCTATCCATGGGGCTATGTCTACGGGCCGACCCATGACGAGGACGCTTTCGAGGGGATCGGGGGCGCCCTCTCCGCGCTCAACGGATACTCGGCCGGCAGAACTCCGATCATCCTGTACAAGGTGAACGGGGAGTTCTCTGATTGGGAATTCGGCGATACGAGCCGGAAATCTTCGAATCTGGGCTTCACGATCGAGACGGGTCCCGATTTCTATCCCCAGGGCTATCTCATCCCGCAACTGATCCAGGAAGGAAGAGAGCACAATCTTTATTTGCTTTCCATCGCGGATGCCCCCTATGGGTTCGCCCCTCCGCCCCCCTTGCGGATCGAACCGATGCCGGTCGATGACGATGGTTCATTCATGCTGACATGGAGGAGTCCGAACCAGGGCCGGCGGGATCGATCCGTTCGGTACGAGCTTCAGGAGCTCATGGACGAGGAAGTGATTACCGACGATCTCGAGGGAGGAGCCGCCTACTGGCGTTTGGATGGATTCAGCCTGAGCGGCAATCGATATCATAGCGGGATACGGAGCCTTTATTCCGGTACCGGCGACCTCCGCACGGCAACGGCGACCATGCGGACCGACTATAAGGTCCGGTTGAGAGACGCCCTCACCTTCTGGACCTGGTACGATATCGAGGACGGATACGACTATGCCTATGTAGAGGCCTCGAGGGACGGGGGGCTGACCTTCGAGACTTTAGCCGGAGACATCACGACGGACTCCAATCCCAACGGAAATAACGAAGGAAACGGGATCAATGGCTCATCGATCGATTGGGTGCCCGCCACTTTCGATCTTTCAGACTATGCCGGTGAGCATCTCACCCTGAGATTCCGCTACACTACGGATCCGGCCACCCTGGGGTCCGGCTTCTACATCGACGATGTTTCACTTGTCTCGACCTATGGTTCCGTCGTGTCCCTCTCGGACCAGATCCTTGACTCCTCGTTTGTCGTGGCCGGCCGCCCGGAGGGAAGGTATCATTACCGGGTTCGGGGAATCGATGGCGACGGTCAGTGGAGCGACTGGAGCCCGATCGAGGCCGTGTGGGTCGTCTCTTCGCCCTACCTCGCAGTCAGCCTGATCCCGGACGACAATGAAGTGATCCCCGGCGGAAGCCTCGGCTTCACCGTAGAGATCGCCAACATCTCGACCGGGCCGGAATCGTTCGAAGCCTGGCTCGATGTCGTCATGCCGAACGGCGAGCCCCTTCCGACGAATCCGTTCATGGGTCCCCTTCTCCTCAACCTGCCGCCGGGAGGGTCCGTGGTGAGGCATCTGAACGCGCAAGTCCCGGGAAATGCCCCCGTTGGCGGTCCTTGGACCCTCTACCTGCGAACCGGAAACCACCCCTCCGGAGTCGTGTCGGAAGACGGCTTCCAGTTCTATATCATCCCTCCACGGTAGGCTCTCCTTCCATCGCGGGACTCGATCGAAGAGGTTTACTCCATGGCGAAACGCTGCGGGCCTCACAGGGTTCAAGTCGAGATCCTCATTCCTCTCTTCGTGTTTCTGGTTTTGCTCCTGAGCTCGAAGGAGTTCTCAGGAGGTCAGGACGTCCCGAAAGAGGCCGAGATCGAGGCACTATTCCGGGGGGACGATCCGGGGAAGAAGCTCGAATGGATCTGGAGGATCCCGAAGCTTCATGAGAGATCGCCGGATCAAGCAGGAAAGCTGGTAAGACTTGGGGCCGGTGATTCGGACGAGGTCATCCGTCAGAATACTCTTCTGGCTATCGAGTCAATAGGGAGCGATGGCTACCTGCCGATAGTCGAAAGGGCTTTACTGGACGAGAAGGAGTCCGTGCGCTGGTTCGCCCGATACGCGGCCAAGGCAGGGGCATCGAAGGACCCCCTCGAGGAGCTCCGTGAAGGGAAGGGAAAAGGGGTTCTGGAATGCAAATATCACGGAATGCTCGGTTACTATGGGCCTCACTCGCCGAATGACGAGTGGGGATGGCGAGATATGGAGGAGTTCAAGAGGCTGGGATACGGTTATGCCTTCGGAAACGCCGGGTTGTTGACGGATCTCTGGTGTCCGGATCGGCCGAGTTGGAAAGGGGGCCGAGCAAGGGTCCCTTCATCCTTCTGGGAGGCGATGGAGCGATACGAGGCGATGGGGATCGATTTCTATTTCGTTTTCGAGCCGCGGAGGCGGAGCGGATACGCGGAAGACAGGGGGGAAGAGCTGGGGCAACCCTATCGCTCTACGGGTTGGCATTCCCACTTCTACGAAAAGGGATTGGATCGGGAAATTCAAAAAACGTGGGATAAAAGCGCTCCTCCCGGCTGGACGCTCCTCGACGAGTTCCGGCTCCATGTCCGTACGATCATGGAGGCGAACAAACAACATGGCGACCTGATCGACGGATGGCTTTTCTTCAGCGAGCCCACGCAGTACGACCTCTTTGGTAACAACTATGAGAACATCGGAATGTTGATCCGGGCCGGTATAGAGGAGGCAAAGAAAATCTCT
>Ga0214473_10005843_pt1 | contig 14718 bp, 9 predicted proteins | sample RVTome_7_FD_203509 | JGI IMG/M metagenome (GOLD analysis project Ga0214473, IMG submission 203509) | Soil microbial communities from uranium-contaminated site in the Upper Colorado River Basin, Wyoming, United States - RVT98D197 | ecosystem: Environmental > Terrestrial > Soil > Contaminated >... | reverse complement strand
TCGATTACGGCCAGCATGGGGCGTAATCTATGGAATATCTACATGATCGCGAACATTCCCAAATCAACGTTGGGACACTACTGGGGTTATCTGGCACCGAATTACTCCCGAATTTCAATCACCTTAAAGTCATCAAAAAGACCGTAACCGACAAAGCTGTATTCCGAACCCGGCGGATAGCCGACTTTGGCGCCCTGCTGAAATGACCCGGGCCAGGCGCTTCCGAGACGAGGATTGTTGTGATGAGGACCGAGCGTGTTTTTCAACGTTCCATAGACAACGACCGCCACTTCGTTGACTCCCGGCATCAACGCGTCCGTGATGTCGAGACGAAAAGGCTCGAAGGCAATAGAACCGGCCTTCCGGCCGTTCACCCGGACTTCGGCGACGGCCCCTCTCCAGCCGCCGAGCTCGGCAAAAAAACGGTTTCCGCGGAAATCATCGGAATTCAGGGAATAAACTTTTTTATAAGCGATTCCGCCGGAATAAAAAGGCATATTCTGCGCGGTCCATTCCCCCAGGCCCAAGGGACTTGCCGCGACGATTTCAAAACCTCGATTTCGTTTCTCCACGCCGAAATCTCCGAGGATGTAGACGGGTTCGAGCTCGGCGTGGATCGTGAAAGGCGACGCCTTGAGAGTTATTTGATTTTCTCCGGCCTTGACGAAAGATCCCAGGTCGAAGACGCCGAACGCTTGGTCGAGCCACCACTGTCCTTTGAGCGGCGGACACGTCCGCCCGTTGACGACCACCTGGAAAATTTCCGGCCGTTCGACAACCGCCCGCAACGAACCGGCGGGAATCCCGTCCGGGACCGTGAACCTGTAGGTCGCCTCGAATCCCGAGCCGGTAGGAAACGCGTCTTTGTCCAATATCGAAGTCTTGAATTGAACGGCGCTGTCCCAGGGATTCCGGTCGAGCCCGTGGTGTCGGAAGGTTTTCAATTGGGCCTCATAAAAATAGAGGTCTTTTTCGGTCCGGCCGCCTAAGGTCAGGTCGCAATAATCGAGCGTCAGGATATTTGCGGATTCCCGGCTCACGGCCAGGCCGCGCTGGGCTTTCATCTCGTTTCCGCCGCCCGCCGCCGGCTTTCCCGATTCTCCGGGTTCCGCTTTAAGACAAAGGAGAAGGCTTCCTCCGGGCGGCAAATCGTAGGCGATGTCGAGCTTCCCCCCTTCAAGCTTAAAGGGATACGGGGCCGTTTTCCCGGTGAAAGGATCCCATCGTTCGCATGACATGCCGGCGCCGGTCATGGTCCCGGCCGCGGCGTTTTTATCGTCCGTGTTGGCGAGGAAAACGAGCTCAGCGTCCTTGAGCGTCCGCCGATGATGAAAAAGGAGATTCGACTGCCCGCTCTGCGCCGTTTCAGGCTCAAAAGCCAGCGCCGGAGAGATTAGTTTCTTGATATCGGCCAATCCGGATCCGGCCCCCGCCCGAAGCCAGCCCCGCGGGTATTCCGCCGCGAGGCGAGCCATCCTCCCGTCCGCGTTCCCATCAATAAACGAGGGAGGCTCCGGCCAGGACAGAAGCTTCCCCCCGCCGGCGAGATAATCCCGGAGAAGGTCGGCCGTCGGCTCGTTCATATTTTTCAGGCCGGGAGGCAGAATCACCAACTCGTAGGAGCGCCGGCCCACGGTCAGCGCTCTACGGCCGGACTGGCCGAATTTCGCCAAGAGATATTCGCTGCCGAGGTCATATTCCACCTGCGCGGCTTCGAGCGCATTGATAAAATCCTGGAATTCCTTGCCGAGGGCTTTCATCTCGCCGGATTCGGCCCGCGGAGATTGAAACATCCAGGCCGTCGTCGTCGGTTCGAGGACCAGGACGCGGTTCACCTGCTCTCCGGCGCAGAGAGCGACCGAAAGGCGTCCGTAGTAGTCGGCCAGAACGTTATAGGCAGGCCACCACGGCTCATGATACGAAAAAGAGAGCGGATGGTCGCGCTTCCGGGCTCCCTTGATCGTGACATAGGAGAGATGTTGATTGATGAAATTGACGCCGAGAGCGTATTCCCAGTCGGCAATCCGCTTCTGCTGTAAGAATGTCATATCCCAGCCGCCGGCGCCGAAAGTCTCCGACATGGTCCGCTCCCGGCCGAGCTGGTTGGCCGCGCTCCGGATTTCCTTGACCGCCCGGGCGTTGCCGAACTGGGCGTGGGTATCGGTTTGGAAATCGTTCATCAGGATGTCGATCCCGGGCATATGGGCATACGCGCAGAAAGCCAGGTTGTCGGGATTGACGACCGGCCGCGGCCATTCGTGCTCCCAGTAGTGCCCGGTGAAAACCAAGCCGTTCCGGGTGCAGTAGTCATAATAGGGAACGGCCCAGTTGTCGATGAACAGATCGAGCAGCGTCGCGAAAAAATTGTGGCGGACGCGCCGCCAATCGCCCGTGTCCTCAAACACGGAAGGCAAATGGAGCTTGAGGTCGTAGCCCCATTTTTTACGGAACGCCTCGAAGAGCGCCGGCGTGTAATTGACGACGGTCAGGCCCTGGCCGCCCGCGGGATTGATTTCGGCCTCGTCCTGAAAAACCCCGGGAACTGTTTTTCCGAATTCCGCTCCGATGGTTTTTTTATAGGCATTGAGCGTCACGTCCAGGAATTTTTCGGTCACGTCCCGGCGCATGAGGTCGACATAAGTATATCCGCCATACCAGGGATTCGGCTTCTGCCGGTTGATATCGAAGATATAATATTCTCCGCTGCCGAGGGTCCGGCCTTTCGCCTTGGCTTCAACGGTAACGTCCTCGAAGCCCGCCTCCCCTTTCCGCAGGACGACGAGCGGCTCGAACTCAAAGGAGACGGGCAGCTCCGCGGCTTTGGACATCCGCAAGCCGGCCCGGACCGCGTCCGGCATCGCCGCCGGAACATGGCCACCGGCGAAGCCCGAGGGATAGGAATTCTCATCATAGATCCAAATCGTCATCCCGAGCTTTTTTCCGACGTCGACGGCGTGACGCCACATGGAGAGCCATTCCTCCGAGAGATAGGGAGTGATCAGGCCGGGGCGGGGATGAATAAAGACGCCGCCGATGCCATGAGCTTTGAAATCGGAGAGCTGCTCTTCGATCTCGCGGTTCGTGATCCTGTCGTTCCAAACCCAGAGGGGCGCGCTGCGATACGCGGCCGGAGGGTTGTTAAAAGCCTTCAGGATGTCCGCCCTGGAACTCAGCGGCGAGGCGGCCGCGCCCTCCCGCGGATGCGGCGCCGACAGGCCGATGACGATGCCGAGACACACAACGAGTGCGAAGCGAAAAATCCTCATAGGGCGGCTCCTTTCCTGCGAAAATGAGTGTCTGGTTCAGCCCGTCGTCGATGAACCGGGCCGCCGCTCAGCGGACCGCATACGGCCGGACGGCGACCTCGATGGCGCCAAAGCTCGATCTCATCGTTGAACGGGATTCCCAAAACACGCCGGGATTTCGGACAAAGGGAAACGGAGAGGGCGGGATTCGAACCCGCGGTCCCGGTTTGAGCCGAGACAAGCGCTTAGCAGGCGCTCCTGATCGACCACTCCAGCACCTCTCCACCCGCGTCTGGACGGCGGCGCTATTCTACCATTTTTCGAAATTCGAGGAAATGGAATTCAGGGGGAACGATCTTAGAGATTCGCGCGGGGCGATTCCTTTTCAGGAGGAAAGGATAATTTCGAGAATGATCCGGCCCCGGCCCGGATGCGTCAGCGGAAAGGCGTTCTGATTTCCAGCGTTTCGCCGCGCTTCAGGTCGATGTCCACTTTATAGCTCTGACCGCTCGGACTGAGAATCTGGATTTTGTGGTTCCCCGGCTCCAGGGGAAGCTTGGTCAGCTCCTGGGTTGAAACGCGGAAACCCCCGTCGATGAATACCTGGCAGCCGGATACGGCCCGGATCAGGATAAACGTTTGAGCGGCCGATTTTTTGGCCGGTTCGGGCGTCGGGAACGCCGTCTCTTTTGGGGGCGCGGTTTTTTCGACTTCGGGCGGCTTCCGCGCCGGCTCGGGTTTCTGGCGGAGAATCTCGACCTGCTGCTTTGGCTTCTCGGGTTCTTTTTTGGCTGGAGTCCCGGGATCCGGCTTTCCCGAGACAATTTTCCCGATTTCGACTCCGATATCCTTGAATCCTTGAGCGATGTTCGAATCGACGGTGTTCGCGCTGAGCGGCTTGACTGGAGGCCGCGGCTTGCGGAAGAGAAAGACGCCACCGACGACCAAAACGATGGCCACCGGGATAGTCGCGTAAAGCAACCAGCCCTTGCGCATTTGTTTTTTAGCCGAAGCGGCGGATTTGGCTATTTTGGCCGAGGCAACGGACTTGGCTAACTCGGGAAGAGGGATGCCCTTAACGACCGTCCGCGTCGCTTTGATCGCGCTGATGCTTGCTTGGATTGTCGTCGCTTTCGTCGACGATGAAGCGGACGCCTGAGCCGCCTCGGGGGCCACGGCTAAAGCCGGTTTTTCGACGGCATAGACCTGGTGCTCGCGGACATGTTTATCCGCCTTCATCCCCAGATAGTGGAACAGCCTGGCATATTCCTCGGACAGGCAGGAGACGACCTCGTAAAAGGAACGGGAGACGAGAATCTGGCCGGGCAGAGAGAAACTCATGATCCGTTGGGCCACGTTGATCCCGTCGCCGATGAGGTTGGACTGCTTGTTAAGATCCTTGACCAGCTTGACTGGCCCGAGATTAATGCCGATCCTCACCGGAAGAGGAGGCTGAGATGTTTCGGGATCACCGGCGAGGAAGTCGCGGAGGGTCATGGCCACAAAAAGGGCGTCTTCCGGGTCGCCGAGGAAGCTGATGGCCGCGCCGTCGCCCGTGTCAAGGATAATCCGGTCGTTGACCGCGACATCCTTGATCGCCTCGGAGATGTGCTCGTTCAACCGCTGCTTGAGCTTGCTTTGTTCGAAGACGGGCTTGGTGGTATAGTCCGCGATGTCGAGAAAAACGACGCTGCATATGAATGTCTTGTTTTCGCGCTGGATCATGGCAGTTATCGTTTATCATAGCGCTTTCCGCGGTTGCGGTCAACTCGGATTACCTGGATAGCGGCGCCGGGGATCACACATTCGGAGATGCTTCGCGGAATCGTTATTTTCTCAAGCCGCCTCATTGTTTAAGGCTCGCGATTGATATATATTTGCGAACGATAATTGGACCCCGCACTAAGGAGATGACATTCATGCGCCGTCAAAGGAACGTCTTCCGATCGGCTCTTGTGATCTTTTCCATCGTCCTCGCCGTATCCTGTTCCAAACGGACAGAAGATCCGCTCCGGAATTCCTCGCGGCTCGACAAGAACGGCTGGATTATGGTCCATCTCGAAGGATCGCCGCGGGACATCGGCTATCAACACGGTTGGCATCTAGCCGCCGAGATCGATGAGGCGGTCAGGATGTTTGGATTTTATCTCGAAAAAGCGACAAACCGGAGCTGGTCGTTCTACCGCGAATCGGCCGAGCGGATGTTCTGGCCGAAGCTCGACCAGGAATACAAAGACGAAATCGCGGCGATCGCCGAGGGCGTGAACAGCCGCTTAAAAAAACATGCCTGCGATTATATCGATATCTCCGCCGTGAACGGATGGATTGAGCTGGCCTGGTACTATGTCCCTTCTCTGGAGGAAAAGCTCATTCCCGGGGCCGGGGACAAGAAAGCCCCCGGCTATTGCAGCGCCTTCATCGCCACGGGAAGCGCGACCGCGGACGGAAAGATCGTCATGGGCCACAATTCCTGGGTCGAATACATCGTCGGAGAACGCTGGAACGTGATCCTGGATATCATCCCGGAGCAAGGCCACCGGATCGTGATGGACGCCCTCCCCGGGTATATCCACAGCGGCGACGACTTTGTCATCAACAACGCCGGGATTCTCTACACGGAAACGACCATTTCCCAGTTCAAGGGATTCAAGGAAGACGGAACGCCCGAATTCATGCGCGCCCGGAAGGCCGCCCAGTATGCGAACTCGATCGACGATTTTGTCCGGATCATGAGCGAGGGCAACAACGGGGCCTATGCCAACGATTGGCTCATCGGCGACTTGAAGACAAACGAGATCGCCAAGCTCGAACTCGGATTGAAACATCGGCCCGTGTGGAAGACTAAAGACGGTTTCTTCATCGGCTCCAATTTCGCCCAGGACCCGACGTTCATCGCCGAGGAAACGACCTTCGACCCCAAGGACGAAACCCAATCCGTTCTCGTCCGGAAAAAGCGGTGGGAAACCTTGATGCGTGAAAACGCGGGCAAAATCGACGCCGAGGCGGCCAAGAGTTTCGAGGGGGACCACATCGACGCAAGCACGGGCGCGGCCGCCGCCAACGGCAACGTCCTCTGCGGACACATTGATACGGACCCGAAAGGCGTGCCGGAATTCTCCTGGGCGCAATACTTTCCCGGGGGCTCGGTTCAGGGGAAAGTGACGACGGCGGCCTTGGCCCGAAACCTCGCCTTCTGGGCACGGATGGGACATCCCTGCGGCCAGGACTTTATCGCCTCGGCCTATTTCGAGAAGCATCCCGAATTCCAATGGCAGGATGCTTTTCTGCGGGATATGAAATCCTATCCCTGGACCTTATTCGAAGCAAAGAAATAGCGCGGACCACATCCCGGCGGATTTCATCCGATTACCGGATATAGCCCAGGGATTTCAGGGCGTCTTTTTCTTCGCGGGTCAGCTCCCTTTTTTTCCGAGACTCGGCGTTCTTGATTTTTTCTTTGTCCATCCGCGCCACCCAGTCGAAAAGCTCCCGGCGCAATGAGTCCCCGGCCGCGCTCTGCTGTCCGGCAAGATTGGTGCCCTCCAGGGGATCGCGGCGCAGGTCATACAATTCCTCCGCGCCGCTCAGCGGATGATAGATAAGTTTCCAGCCGCCTTTCCTGACGGATTTGATTTCCGGGTATTCCAGGACGGATTCGCTGAACGCCGGAAGAGCATCGCTTTCCTGAAAGTCGTCCCGGGAGAGGTCGGTTCCTTCGAAAGACCCCTGACTTTTTATATGGAGGAGAGAGACAAGGGTCGGGAGGGCATCGATGCTTCTCACTTGGCGGCTGACCTCCCGAGGACGATAGGCGGCCTCCGGAGGGGTGATAATCAGAGGAATTTTGGCAATTTCATCATACACTGTCTGGCCGTGGTACAGGCCTTTATCCCAAAAAGCGACTTGGCTCTCCGACCTTGGCACGTGCTCGAACAAACCTTCCCCGTGATCGGCCGTGAGAAGAATCATTGTCTGCTTGAATCGGTTCGTCTCACTCAACGCGGAGATCAACGCGCCGACGTCCCGGTCGGACTTTTCGACATGATCTTTGTAGGCCTTCACGAGCAGGTCTCGATGAGAGTCCTTGCTGACGAGAAATCGATTCTTATAGCCAACGACATCCAAATAATATTCGTGGCAATCCAGAAGCATGACGAACAGACAATACTTGACCCGCTCATTCCGTTTCAACCATTTTTTCGCATAAGCGACCACCCTCCGGTTGTCGGCGTAGAGAAACCTCGGATAGAGGAGGTCGTTGATCTTTTCTTTCGAGAGGGCGGAGACGGCGTCTTCCCAGATCAGCCTTTTATTCTTGAACGCGTCGAAAAAATAATCGACGCCCTGGTCGAAACCTAAAAACGACGCGGCCGTGATATTCGGCTGAAAAAACGCCGTGGCATAGCCGTTCTCTTTCAAGATCTCGAAGAGCGTGAGATTGTCGTTTTGAAGCCAACCCGAGAGCAAAATTTCGGATTCCTTGGCGGTTGTCTTATCTAGGGTCCTTTGCCGTTCGGCTCCGTGCTGCGAGGGATATTTCGAAGTCAGGAAAGAAGCCAGGCTGGGCAGCGTCCACGGCGCCTGGGAGACGCATTCTCTAAAAAGGATCCCCTCTCCGGCGAGGCGGTCGATGTTGGGGGTCCGGATGTCCGGATTCCCATAGCAGCCCAAAAAGTCGGGCCGAAGCGTGTCAACGAGAATAACGACGAGATTCGGCCCCGGCGTCGTTTTTCCCTGGGTGATACGGGGAATGGACATCTCGTTGATGTCGAAGGCGGTGTTGAGGAAGCAAAACGCGATCGCAAGAATTGCGATCCAACGCATGATCGTAAAGGAGCGACCCGGGCCGATCCGGACGGCGATAAGACCGCTCAGGATTATCGCCAGCCCAATGGTCCCGGCGGTTACAATTAAAAGCGCGGCGAGGGACGGGAAATGATACCAATGAGGCGCCAAGCGCGGCCGGAATTTCATGAAATACAAAGACAAGAAATAAGCGAGGAGCGTCAGGACCAGATACCCCCGGAGAAAGACGCGATTGTTATGGATTGTATCGCGCTTGCGCCGGAGAGGTATTCGGGACAGGGCAAACGCGACAAGAAAAAAAATAACAGCTGCGCCCAGATACAATGCCAGTGATTTCCAGGGAAGGTAAAACCAAATGCGGGGGTTGACGATTTTCTGGGCGAAGAAAACGAGAGTCTCGATCATCCACAGGATCGTGTTGAAGAGCAGGGCGAAAACGAGCGCGGCTCCGAAACCGAGTCTTCGCTCCACATGATTCTTCATCGGCGAGCCAAAATATAAAATAATCGGCGGGTTAAGGCAACTAATCTCCTCAACCCCTCTTGGAATTCAAGAGGGGCCCTGAAAAAGGTAAGCATCTATGAGATTTTTATTTCGATTCCGAGGTCGCTTTTTCGGACTTTAATCTATTGATATTCCTCCCCCCTTCCCCCCTCCTAAATCGGGGGGCCATAAAAAATGAAAGCGACCTCGGACGAGGTACGGAGGGAGAGGGATTCGAACCCCCGTTCCGGAAACCCGGAAAGCGGTTTTCAAGACCGCCGCCTTAAACCACTCGGCCATCCCTCCGCGGCATCGATATTTTACACGGGGTCAGCACGAGGGGTCAAACCTTCGAATCGCACCGTCTAAAATCTTAATGAAAGGGCATATGTCTTGCCATTTAAAAATCTTACTATTGCCGGACGATGATACCTTCTACGGCAAGGTATTTTAACGGCTTGACAGGTTCCGGACGGTCAGCGGATGAGTTCCAACCCGTCCATATAGGGACGGAGGTTTGGGGGGATAACGACCGTACCGTCCGCCTGCTGATAATTCTCGAGAATGGCGCTGACGGTCCGTCCGACGGCGAGTCCCGAACCGTTCAGAGTATGGACGAACTCAGGTTTGGCCTTCGGCTCGCGCCGGAAACGGATATTCGCCCGGCGAGCCTGGAAATCGCCGCAGTTGGAACAGGATGAAATCTCCATGTATCCTTTGCGGGACGGCATCCACACCTCGAGGTCATAGGTCTTTTGGCTGGCAAAACCCATGTCCCCCGTGCAAAGCGTGACGACCCGGTGCGGCAGGCCGAGCCGTTTGAGAACTTCCTCCGCGCTCGCCGTCATGTATTCGAGTTCGTCGAAGGACGTCTCCGGAGCGGAAAAAATCATCATCTCAACCTTGTTGAATTGATGTTGGCGGATGAGGCCTCGGATATCCTTGCCGTAGGAGCCGGCTTCGCTCCGGAAGCACGGGGTGTAAGCACAGAACCGCCGGGGCAGAATCGCTCCGCTGAGGATCTCGTCCCGATAAAAATTCGTCAGCGGCACCTCGGCCGTGGGGACGAGATACCAGGGATAGCCTTCGAGCTTGAACAGGTCTCCGGCGAACTTGGGCAGGTTCCCCGTGCCGGTCAAGCTGACGTCATTGGCGATGAATGGAGGCAGGACCTCCAGAAATCCCCGCTCCTTCGTATGAAGGTCGAGCATGAAGTTGATGAGCGCCCGCTCGAGTCGCGCCCCGGCTCCCAAATAGACCGTAAAGCGCGAGCCCACGATTTTAGCCGCCCGGTCGAAATCAAGAATTCCAAGCTTCGTTCCGATGTCCCAATGGGGTTGGGCCGGGTAGGCGAATTGCGCCGGTGTTCCCCACGTTCGGACAACGACATTGTCCGCTGAATCCTTGCCGACAGGAACGGACTCATGGGGCATATTCGGGATGTTGAGCAGGGCTAGCTTGATTTTTTCATCGAGCCCACGAAGGTCGTCGTCCAGATGCTGAATTTCATCGCCAAATTTTTTGGCCTCTGCGATCAATTCCGAAGCGTCTTTCTTTTCCCGTTTACATTGCGAAACGAGCTCGGACGCTTTGTTGCGTTCGCAGCGGAGGTCCTCGGCCTTCTTCAGAATGGCCTTTTTTTCTTCGGACAGCCGGACGAATTCATCGAGGTTGACCGCAATTCCCCGGGCGGCGATCCTCGAAATGACGAAATCTCGGTGTTCAAGGACGAATTTGGCGTCTAACATCGCGCCGATTATAGCATATCCGTGATTCGGGCAGAAACCGTGGGGTTGACTTCCCCAAGTCCTCGATATATACAAATTTCTAAGGAAGGCCTGATGATCATCGACGGTCATGCCCACTCCGCGGGTCCGTTCTTCCAGGCGGAAACCCTCATCGCCAAGCTCGACGAGCTGGGCGTGGACAAGGTCGTTCTATGCCAGAACACCCGAAACAACGCCAGGGAAGTCTGGCATCCCTTCGAAAACCGGGAAATCGGGTCGAATTCCGTCCTGTCCTACATCGGCAACGTTTTCCTCCGCGTCGGGGCCTGGCTGATGAACGCGAACAGGCATCTGAAAGAAAGGAACGAATTTGTCCGGAACCTTGCCGATCGATGCCCCGACCGCGTCATCCCCTTCTATTGGCTGAATCCCCGTGACCCGAACGCGCTCGCCGACGCGGACCAGGCCGTGAGCCGGGACGGATTTCGCGGGATCAAGCTCCATCAGTGTGTCAACGCATTCTCCTGCGATGATACGATTCTCGACGACCTCGCCGCATTCGCCGCCCGAAAGGTGGTACCGATTTTCATCCACCTCTATTCCACGGCGGAGGCGAAGAAGTTCCTGGCTTTGGTCCGAAGGCATCCGAATACAAACTTCGTCGTGGCTCACCTCATCGGTTCGGAGATTCTGGCGCCCCACGCCGCCGAAATCGGCAATGTTTATATCGACATTTCCCCCGCATACGGTTCCAAAAAAGAATGGGTTCGGACGGCGATATCAACATTCGGGGCCGACCGCATCATCTTCGGCTCCGACACACCCTTCGGACGAAATGGGCTCGCCCGGAATCTCGTCAAAATCCGAAGCCTGAATCTCGACGCCGGGGAAGAAGCGCAGATCCTGGGCGGCAATATGGCGCGCCTGCTTGGTTTATAACCTGCCTCGGCGATCGGCATGTGTGATCGCCACGCTGGCCGCCACGCTTCGCTCGCGGTTTCAGCTCGCGATGACAATAATTAGAATGATTACCTCAGAAAAATTGACTCATCCTCCGCTTTTACTTATAGTTGATTCCCGATGACGACTCGAAAGAAAATTGCCCGCTTCCGCGGCCTGATCCAGATTTACACCGGAAACGGCAAGGGAAAGACGACCGCCGCTCTGGGCTTGGCCATGCGCGCCGCGGGACACGGATTGAGAACTTACATCGGACAGTTCATGAAGGGCCAGAGATACGGCGAGCTCGCCGCGGCCAAAGCGCTTTCCGCTTTCATCAAGATTGAACAATTCGGGCGGAAAGGATTTCTGCACGTCAATGAAAATCCCGGGGACGAAGACATCCGGCGGGCCCGCATCGGTCTCAAAAAATGCCGCGCGGCGATGCTCTCTAAAAAATACCGGATCATCGTCCTCGACGAAATCAACGTCGCCCTGGATTTCAAGCTCTTGACCGAGCCGGAAGTCCGCGAATTTCTCGACGCGAAACCGGATGACGTCGAACTCATCTTGACCGGACGCTATGCTCCGTTGTCGCTCGTCCGCCGGGCCGACCTGGTTACGGAAATGAGAGAGAAAAAGCATTACTACGCGAAGGGCGTCAAGGCCAGGATCGGCATCGAAAAATAAAACCATGATCGCACTGGACCGCGCGGCTTTCGAAGCGCTCGTCGGAGAAGCCCTCGACGACCTGCCGGCGAAATTCAAGAAACTGATCGATAACGTCGCCGTGATCGTCGAGGATCACCCCAGCAGCGATACGCGGCGGAGCGTCGGCCTGCCGTCCTCGTCGACCCTTCTCGGCGTCTATCACGGCGTCCCTTTCCAGCACCGCGGCCCGTATTACGGCAATCTTCCGCCCGACGTCATCGTCATCTATCAGAAGCCGATCGAAAGCATCTCCGCCACGGAAGATGAGGTCCGGGAGCAAGTCCGGGATGTCGTGATCCACGAAGTTGGGCACTATTTCGGCTTCAGCGACCGGGAGCTCCGGGCGATCGAACGACAAGCTCGCGCCCGCCCGGCCTCGGCGGCCGCTTCGAAAAAGGGAGACCTGAGATGAGCAAAGCCTTTGCCGGCATCTATGCCGCCCTTGTCACGCCATTCATCGATGAATCCGTCTCCGTCGAAAAATGCAGGGACAATATCCACAAATACGACAGCTACGGCCTCGCCGGATATGTCGTCCTCGGCTCAACGGGCGAATGCGTCTCGCTTTCCGAGGACGAATCCGCGGCCTTGGTCAAAGCGGCCCGCGAAGCGGCCGGAAAGGAAAAACAGGTCATCGCCGGAACCGCCCGTGAATCGACAAAGCTCACGGTCGAATTCACAAACCGCGCGGCAGACTTCGGGATCGACGCCGCCCTAGTCCGGCCGCCAAGTTATTTCAAGGCCAAAATGACGACCGAAATCCTCAAGGGGTATTTTCTGGCTGTCGCGGACCGGGCCATAGTCCCGGTCATCATTTACAACATCCCCCAAAACACGGGAATCACCCTGGACGCCAAGCTTATTGTCGAACTCTCCGCCCACCCCAACATCGCCGGGCTCAAAGAAAGCGGAGGAAACATCGCCTTCCTCGGAGATGTGATCCGCCGTGTCCCGGACGATTTTTGCTATCTTCTCGGACATGGCAGCGCCTTCCTTCCGGCTCTTCTCATGGGCGCGAGCGGCGCGATCCTGGCCGTGGCCAACGCGGCCCCCGCCCTCTGCGCAAAAATCTACGCGCTCTATAAAGAGGGCCGGACGGCTGAAGCCGCCGCCCGGCAACTCGACCTCATTCCGCTCAATAAAGCGGTCATGGAAACATACGGAATCGCCGGCTTGAAATACGCTTTGGATCTTCAAGGCTGGAACGGCGGAGCCCCGCGGCGGCCGCTTCTTCCGCTTGACAACGCGGGAAAATCCGAGATTGCCGCCCATCTCAAAAAATTGGAATTGATCGACTAGTCAGTTCCCTCGATGCGTGGCGGGAAATTGAGTTTTCGGTCATGGGTTATGCCTGACGGAATCGGCCGCACGGGAGAGAGGAGCTTCAGATGAAAAACATGCTGATGACGGTGGCCTGCTTGATCCTGTTGTCCGCTTCGGCGGGGGAGCAGAGCCAGCCCGTTCCCGAATGGGAGAATCCTAAAATTTTCAGCGTTAACGCCGAAAAACCGCGGGCGACGTTCATCCCCTACCCCGATGAATCCGCGACTCTTAAAAACGACAAGGCCCAATCCCCGTTCTATCAATCGCTGAACGGCCCGTGGAAATTTTTCTGGGTGACTAAGCCCGACGAGGTCCCCGCGGATTTCTTCAAGGCCGCCTTCGACGCCAGCCGCTGGAAAGAGATTGCCGTGCCCTCAAATTGGGAATTCCAGGGCTATGGGACACCGATCTACGTGAACAGCAGCTATGAGTGGGTCAAGCCCCCCGCGCAACCCGACCCACCCCGTATCCCCCATGACTATAACCCCACCGGCTGCTACAGAAAGACGTTCAACATTCCGCCGGCATGGAAAGACAAGGAAATCTTCGTCCACTTCGGCGCGGTCAAATCCGCTTTTTACGTCTGGGTGAACGGCCGCTACATCGGCTACAGTGAAGACTCCAAAACGCCGGCGGAATGGGACATCACCACCTTTGTCCAACCCGGCTCGAACGTGATCGCGCTCAAAGTCCTGCGCTGGTCGGACGGATCCTATCTCGAATGCCAGGACTTCTGGCGGATCAGCGGCATCGAACGCGATGTAGCTCTAATCGCTACACCCAGGGTCCGCATCCGGGATTTTTGGGCTGTCGCCGGCCTGGATGAGGCGTACCGCGGCGGAACGCTCGCCGTCACCGTGGACCTCAAAAACACAATGCCTTCGCTCAAGGCGGGGACGGCCGCGGTCGAGATGAAACTCTGGGACGAGAGCGGGAATCCTCTAGTCGTAGAAGCCAAATTCCTCGATATGAACAAGCGGACCGAGGGAATGATCCGGTTCGACGCTCCGGTCGCCGCCCCGAAGAGATGGACGGCCGAAACGCCGACCCTCTATCCCCTCGTTTTAACCCTGAAAGACAAGGAGGGTAAGATTGTGGAAAGCGTCGGGACTAGAGTCGGGTTCCGGCGGGTCGAAATCGTGGACGGCATTCTCCTCGTCAACGGGAAACGGATTCTCCTCAAAGGGGTCAACAGGCACGAACACGATCCTTACACAGCCCACGTCATTTCCGAGGAATCGATGCGCCGGGACATCCAACTCATGAAGCTCAACAACATCAACGCCGTCCGGACCTGTCATTATCCCAACGATCCCCGCTGGTATGAGCTGTGCGACATCTACGGCATTTACCTCATCGACGAAGCCAACATCGAGTCGCACGGAATGGGCTACGGCGATAAAAGCCTGGCCAAAAATCCCGATTGGGGGCCGGCCCATCTCGACCGGACGATCCGGATGGTCGAGCGGGACAAAAATCATCCC
>Ga0214473_10005842_pt1 | contig 14718 bp, 12 predicted proteins | sample RVTome_7_FD_203509 | JGI IMG/M metagenome (GOLD analysis project Ga0214473, IMG submission 203509) | Soil microbial communities from uranium-contaminated site in the Upper Colorado River Basin, Wyoming, United States - RVT98D197 | ecosystem: Environmental > Terrestrial > Soil > Contaminated >... | reverse complement strand
CTTAAAGCCGGCGATTCAGGGTACAGTATACCCGAACGCCCGCACATAACCGAAAATGCAGGAACAAAACAGGTAAAGTTCCTTATAGTAGAATTGAAAGAACATCCTTACAAGGCTCCTAAGAAAAGCTACTAAGTTTATCCTTTATCAAGCAATTTATAATTTTAATATTTTTAAGGAGGTCCTCATGAGTAAACTAAGAATAATTCAGTTCTGTATGGTAACACTCTCTGTTGTTCTGCTGTCGTGCAAACAGCCACCCAATATTGAAGAAGTCAGAAAGGAAGTCGAAGAAGCAGACGCTCGGCAGAATAAGGCTTTTGCGACAAAAGACATTGCAGGTATGACTGCAAACTACGCAGATGATGCTACCATTCTTCCGCAGCATAGTCCCATAATAACTGGTCAAAAAAATATCGAGGCATCCTTTAAAGAGATGTCAAGTATGATGAATGAATTCAATTTCTCGATGACCAGTTTCGATGTCAGCGGTGATTTAGCTTATGAAATTGGTACTTTTACTGCAGTTTTTGGTTCAGTAGCCGATACGGGAAAATATGTTACTGTATGGAAACGACAGGATAATGGAAAATGGATGATCGTAGCAGATATATTTAATACTAGTCTGCCTCCAACAATGATGACAGCTCCCGAAACAAAGAAAAAATGAGTCGTCTCAGACTGTAATTTTGACCTAGAGTAGAAAAAAGTCAAGAAGAATAGAAGTGTTCTAATTCTTCATATTAAATTAATAAGAGAGCGATAAATCCTAATTAAAAAATTATAAATTATTATAGCCTATTTAATAACCTAATTCATTAATAAATTATCGGAGGATAAATTGAAAAACTTCTTTTTAATTCTTTTTTCTTTTGTAATTGCTTTGATGTTCATGACGAGCATCCAGGCACAAGATAATAGCAAAGGAAAAATTGTGATTAAACGCTATCTTGTCGAACGCAGCTTTCCTAAGGGACTTGAAATTCCTGTGAATATGGAGGGAAGCAAAATATGTCTTAACGTAGTGTCAACAAACGCTGAAGATAATGTTACCTGGATTCATTCATATGTAACTATGGACAAGAAAAAGACTTTTTGTATTTACGATGCACCTTCACCGGAAGCAATAAGAAAAGCAGCCGGAAAGAATGGCTTACCCGTGGATAATATTACTGAGGTAAGTGTTTTAGATCCATATTTTTATAAATGATTTCCTTAAACCCACATTTCAATAATTGAGTGTGCGTTTTTATTTTCAAAACTGTACAGCGGATATTCTTCCACATGGGTCTCTAAAATTATTGAGGATGATTTTATAGAAACTAAGAAGATGTTGCTGATGATCTAATTTTTACTTCTACAATAAGTGTTGATAGGATTGTTTGATTTTAATAAAATAATTGTGAGTATCCACCATAACTGAAATGATATACTTTCATATGGGTCTTTATAATAGTTATGTGCAATATCCCACGCTCAATTACAAATTTAGTATCACAGAAAGTAGAGTCTCTATGATCCACATACCATACGTTTTGTCGAGGCGATGGTGGCTTCCTACTGTTTTCTGTATTCTCATTGGCGCCCCAGCCTGCCAACAAGAGAAACCACCACCTCAGGAAAAAGTCGCCCAACAACAAGAACAATTTCAGGAAACAAGTCCACAACAGCAACCCAGTAACAAGGAGGATTCAACCATGGCTTTTTATTTAACGCGGTTCAGTTATACCCCGGAAACTTGGGCTCGATTGATGAAGAACCCCGAAGATCGCCGCGTGGCTGCACGCAAGTACATCGAGTCAGTCGGCGGGAAACTGCACGGCTTCTGGTACGCGTTCGGCACGTACGACGGCTACTGTCTCTGGGAAGCCCCTGACAATGTCTCGATGGCCGCAGTGGGAATCGCTATCACCGGCGGCAGCGCATTGTCGAAATTCGAGACAACACCGCTGCTCACAGTCGAGGAAACCCTAGACGCCCTTCGTCGTGCACAGAAGATCGCCTATCGGCCACCAGGAGAGTAGTCAAGCGACAACTGTTTCTGTTAGCGGCCTTGGCATTGTGGTGATTCAACACAATGTCGGGTACTGCGCATAACAAGTAAATACACGGACGTCCACGTCATCGCTAAGGCGATATTGATGCAATGTTCGGATTCAAGTATAGAGTTCGCTCAATCCCACTTTCTGTGGCACGCGATAAATGTGGTTTTGTGAATTGCGGTAAGCAAGGCGGCGTGATTTGGTGGACGATAAGCACAATAGGCGTCATTGAATAAGAGCAGTAAGAATGCGGCGAAGAACATCTTCCGTCCACTTTGCCGAATGAGTTCATTACTAAGTTCAATAACAGTTGTTTGATCGGATTTAAAACTTAGTTTGAAAAAAGAAGAAGAGTATTATTCTAAAACCAAATATCAAAGGAGTAAAACATGGTATCACCAGTTGCAGTAAGCAATTTTAAATCGAAGTCACACAGTTCACCTGACGAAGTTCGTACACCGGATAAAACCCGTGTCGAGATCGTTCGCCTTGAAGGCTTCACAATCGGTCGTTTCACTTTCGAACCTGGATGGCGTTGGTCTGATTGTATCAAACCGGTCGTCAAGACCCACGTTTGCCAATTATCTCATGTGGGATATGCCGTTTCGGGACGCTTGATTGTGCGTTTGGAGGATGGAACACAGAAATCCATTGTTGCAGGTGATTCTTATACAATACCACCAGGTCACGACGCATGGGTTGATGGAAATGAACGCTTCATTGGAATTGAAGTGATGACTGCTGATCAGTACGCTAAACCGTGATTACAAGGTAACACACTAACTAGTACTGCATGTTGTTAATAATCATTGTACTCCATGCAGTGTAACTGGACTTCAACGTTATCTAGGAGAATTTCGAACTGCTTTTATGTCGAGAAAGTTGGCATGAAGACAGTATAGGAGAAAAAACAGTATTTGAAAATGAGAGCAAATTGTATCTGTCATCTCATCATAAAAATCTAAAGAAAGGATCACCAAAATGAAAGCATCTAAATCAATGCGTGTATGGTTCGCCTTTTTCGGAGCAATAATTTGGTTTGGGATTTATCTTACAGGCTTCTCAAATGTGCACTGGCTGCTATTTATACCACCAGCAGGAATGATCTTTGCCGCCATCACAGGTATATGCCCGAGTCAAATAGCTGTCTTCAAAATATTTGAATCAAAACAGAAGGCATAATTGTGGATAACAACCTGACTACCAGCTTTCCTGACAAAAACACAAGTTAATCCCGCTAACAGCGGAGTCATAAATTTTATTGATACGAAATTGAAAATGTTATTGAAGTAAATTGACTTTAATTTGAAACTTTAATATTGTTGTTATGCTTCTCGTTTAGTTACGAGTCAAGCAGATAGCATGCCTAAGCTTTTGCCCCCCTCCGGCAAAGGCATTTTTATTTTTTCAGTAGCATTTGTTTTCCACATCGCTGTTTATTCCTTTTTAGGATTCAAAATAACAATCTGAATCTATTTTCTCTTTCCCCCCTTGACCTCCTCAAATAATTTGCATAAGTTTTGAGCGAGGTGATGACAGGGATTTGCATATTATAACTGCCAACCGATTAATTGTTTTTATGAAAAATAGTTTTTTATAAATAACGTACCAAATTTGTAATTAATCAAAGTGGCTTTTCAAAAAATAGCAGATGCATAAAAAAAGTAATTTTACTAATTAGAATAACTGCTTATGTATGCATTATTCGGGATGATATACTGGAGATACGTTTCTATATTAGGTATGCGCCATCATTAACGAACAGAAAGTTAAATAAACTGTGGCTAAAATTCTTGCAGATCGAGATATCCGAAAATTACTGGGCACCGTTCTCATAGATGCGGATGAGAAACACATAAATCCTAATGGAATAGAACTTCGACTTGGTAGATTTGTACGCTTCCACTCGACAGGTGAAGAAAGAGAACTCAGTGACGGTCTTTTTCTTAAGGTTAATCCAGGTGAAACGCTAATAATATCAAGTCTCGAACAAATTGATTTCAGAACTGCAACAATTCAAAAGATTTTTCCTGATAATACAGTGATGGGATTCATCACACCTACCACTACAATGATGAGAGAGGGTATCTCTCAAGTCGCAACAAAAATTGACGCTGGATTCCGGGGCAATCTAAATTGGGGACTTCGAAATGGATCGGCCAAAGAGCTAATAATTCAATATGGAGAGGCAATTTTTAAGTTAACAATTTTTCTTTTGGATCGTGATGAGTCACCAGATGTGGCTTACGGTGCACGTGAAACCGACAGGTATCAAGATACAGAAGGGATCATGCGCTCTGCGCGACGAATCTCTGTGGATATTCCTAAGAATAAAATAGTATCTTCTAGCTTTGATAAACTAGATCCAAAGAAGCAACTTCGAGAAGCAGGTTACCCATTCGATCACATAGGGACAGAATTAACGACACTTCACGGGAAATTTGAAGTTGTTTCAAAAGATGTTCTACTTCTTAAAGAACAGTTCGAAACCCGAACAAAAGAATTAGGTGGAAAGATAGAAGATGAGACCAAGGCCCTCTCCGAAAAACTTGAAGAAACCCGGAAGAATTTACTTGAAAAAGTTGAGGCCCTCTTTGATCGAAAGTTCGCTCGTATCATAGGTGTTATTATCGGTTCGATTCCGGTTATGTACGGAGGTATTATGTTTCTCGAAGAGTGGAAACTGAATGTAAGTACTATATCCTTCATAGCAGTTCTTTCCGGAATAGCTGTAATAATATTGACATATATATTTACCCGCTTGAAACAATAAACAATTGAGAATGATGGAAGTGCATAACAGTATAAACAATTACATTTCCCTTATGGTTGGAAGAAGTTTTAGTGGTCGCTCAATATTTTTGTTCACCGTATATTTGTCGTTTAAAGGTTCGCAAAACGGCGCTGTTGTTTGCCTAGACGTTAGCTGAGATTGTTTTACTTTGCTTCAACTATCAGCATTATCTTACTATATTACGAAGAATTCGCCAAGCACTCAGTGATTAATGATATTTTTATAATATGAAGAAAAGGAAAGAAGATCCTGATAATGCAGGGGTAAAAGAATCAGCAGAATATAGGGAGGGTTACCTTCGTGACTACATCTCTGGACAATGGGTAAAGGACACGCCGGAGGAACGCGAAGCAGTACAGATATTCGCGGAGATCCTGGTCAAGGATTACGGTTATCCCAAAGAATATATCCACACACGTCCGCAGTGGCGGGTAAAAGTGCGACCATCGGACATCAAGAAAGAGTACCCAGTAGATATTGCCGTTTTTTCTGTACCTAAAAAAAACGATGACAACATTCAGATCATCGTTGAATGCAAGAAGAAAAATCGTAATGACGGAAGAAGCCAACTCGAAGATTATCTTCGCTTCTCAAAGGCTAGAATCGGCGTTTGGTTCAATGGAAGCGCAAGGCTTTATCTTGCTAAAATTGAGAGAGACGGTAAAGTTTTCTTTCTCGACATTCCGAATATCCCGCGATATGGACAACGGTTAGAAGATGTAGGTAAGTTCAAGCGAAGCCAATTAGAACCAGCTATAAATCTAAAAGTCATTTTTAAGGCCATTCGGAACTATTTAGCTGCTAATGCTGTGGGTATTACACGAGATGAAGTTTTTGCTCAGCAACTAATCAACTTGATTTTTTGTAAAATCTATGACGAGCGATTTACTAAACAAGATAGCATCGTTACTTTCAGGGCAGGTGTAGGAGAAGAATACGCCGATGTGAGACGACGAATTGATGAAGTCTTATTCACCCAAAGTAAAAAAACAATATAAGGATGTTATTAGTATTTCTGACAATATAACGCTTGATGATAAGTCACTCACATATGTTGTTGGCGAGTTGCAGAATTACTCACTCACAGCGGCAGAACGTGACGCAGTTGCTGAAGCTTTTGAAGTATTCATCGGTCCGTCGCTGAAAGGCCCACAGGGGCAATTCTTCACGCCTCGAAATGTTGTGAAGATGGTTATTGATATGGTGGACCCCGGTCCAGATGACCGAATCGTTGATCCGGCTTGTGGTAGCGGTGGATTTCTGGTCGAAGCCTTGCGCTATGTTTGGAGAAAAGTGGACAATAAGGGTAAAGAGTTAGGATGGCCTGAAGGCGAGATTAGAGATGAAAAATCTCAGGTAGCCATCAAGAATTTTCGGGGAATCGACAAGGACGATTTTCTTAGCAAAGTCGCCAAAGCATATATGGCCATATTAGGTGATGGCAGAGGCGGTGTCCATTGTGAAAACAGCCTCGATGCACCCAAAAACTGGCTCAGTAGTGATTCTCGAAAAGATATTCAGATGGGAACATTTGATGTAGTTTTAACGAATCCACCTTTCGGAAAGAAATTGGCAATAGACTCGCAGGAGATCCTACAAATGTATGAATTAGGGCATGTCTGGAGTTACAACAAGGAGACTGGATACTACGAGAAAGGTGCAATACAAGACAAACAGCCTCCGCAACTTCTTTTTATTGAACGCTGTTTTGATCTACTCAGACCCGGCGGAAAATTAGGAATAGTGTTACTTGAGAGTATATTCGGAATGCCAAAATATAGGTACGTTGTAGATTTCATAATTCGACGGTCAAAACTACTAGCGATAGTGACGTTGCCTGAAGATTTGTTTCAACCTAATACGCATGCTAAAACATGTGTAGTTATTTGCGAGAAGACAGCCGAGCCACCGCCTAAACCTTACGAAATTTTTATGAGTGACGTGAAATGGTGTGGTCACGATAGTCGAGGAAATCCGACATATACAATTGATACCGACGGTAAGTGAATCATCCTTGACGAGATACCCAAAGTTGCTCCATTATTCCGGCTAGGTAAATCTAAATGATTCACTTTTGGATAAGCTCTGTCAAAGTCAAGAACTCAGTATTCATCCCCAAGTATTATAATCCTCAAATTATTAGGGAGTTGAATTCACTCGAAAACACACATCATTGCTATTCGATTGCCGATTTGGTAAAAAGCGGGACAATAGCTCTCAGCACTGGAGATGAGATTGGCAAGAGTGCTTACGGTACTGGCGATATTCCATTTGTGAGAACGTCAGATATTTTTAATTGGGAAATTAAATCTGCTCCCAAGCAAGGAGTTGCTAGAGATATTTATAATGAATATGCCACCCACCAAAATGTGAAGGAGGGTGATATTTTACTTGTTCGAGATGGCACATACCTCATCGGCAACAGTTGTTTCATTACGACTATTGACAAAGATATTTTATATCAGTCACACATTATTAAAATTCGGGTAAAGAAACCCGATGAGTTAGCACCTGAGATTTTCTTTTTGGCGTTGAACTCTGATATAGTTCAGAAACAAATACGGTCTATTCAGTTCACAGCAGACATCATTGATACTATTGGCCAGCGTTTCGACGATGTCGTAATACCGATACCTAAGTCAAAAATCAAGCGAGACAAGATAACCGAAAAAGCTAGAGAAGCCTTACGAGTTAGAGTCAGGGGCAAGGCCTTTATCAAACAATCACCTATAATTATAGAAAAAGTTTTAGACAGCAACTCAATTCTATTGCTAACAGATTTTCTTTCTCTTTCTGATGATGAATTAACTCAAGCGGTATCAAGTCGAACAGTTACTGCAGAATTTGTCGAATTTACGAATGTATGGCTTCGATCAGATAAAATCCAAAACACAATCTACTTACCAAAATATTATGACCCTTCCGTAGATAAAGAACTGCGTGAATTAAGTCGCCATTGCGAAGTTAAAAGTATGGCAGTTTTACGGAACGAAGGCATAGTCGAATACTATACAGGTGTAGAAATCGGAAAGATGGCTTATGACACAGGGAATATCTCGTTTATAAGAACTTCCGATTTTTCGAATTGGGAGATTGATCATGACCCCAAGCAAGGTATTTCGGAAAAGATTTATGAAGAATATGCTGCCGAACAGGACGTCCAAGAGAACGACATCTTTTTAGTAAGAGACGGCACTTATTTGGTTGGTTCATCATGCATCGTTACACCGCTAGATACAAAAAGCCTTTTTTGTGGTGGGTTGTATAAAATCCGAGTAAAGAAAAATGAACTACTTGATTCGTTCTTATTTCTTGGCTTACTAAATTCATTCATCGTAAAAAGGCAAATACGAACAAAGCAGTTCACGCGAGACGTAATAGATACGATTGGTAATCGGATAGATGAGGTGAATATTCCAATACCCAAGAGCAAAGAAGTTAGAAACGCTATCAGCAATGCCGTACGTCAGGTAGTTTCATCGCGCATACAAGCACGCAATGATATATTGAATCTTTCAAATAGTATTAGTAAATAGGATTGCATATCGTACGTTATGATATACTATGTTACGAATCTTAAAACAACTTTAGCTAACAGCATACCCCATCATAGCTGTTCTTTAAATGAAACTATATTAAAGCTTTGTTTGAAAAATAGTGGTGGTCATTTTGTTGTTTTTGCTGCGGAGAAACTAATTATCTGGAAGCAATAAAAAAAACAGCACGGTTTATGCGCACATTAACCGTCATAGTTGTAGCAGAAAATAATTCAACTAGCTTCCTGTATCCTGCATATCGCTCTAAAATTACAATACTGGCAAACTTTAGCTTCTCTATCTTCAAGCATTGATAAGTGAAATTTTCCTTCTTGAATTGCTGCAACGTATTTTTCAATTGCCTCAGGACAAATTATTATTAGCTCTTCGTTCAGTTGTACATTTTCTTCTGCAGTAGTTTTTTTTCTGCTGAGCTTGATTGGCTGGGGTCCAAATTTTTCTTCGCTTTAAGGTAATACGTTTTAATATCACATTCGTGTTTCATCTCACATATTCTGTTTGACTTTCCATATTTGAAAATATAAGTTTTAAGTGAGTTGATTACTAAAATTTGAACACCATAACTGCCAACCGATTGAATGATTTTAATAAACAAAATAATTGTGTATAACCACCCAATTTGGAATGATATAGGTATATAAGCGTACTTACAATAGTTATACGCCACGCAGCCTAGGCTTGAGTTAGGCGACATCTTTGACATCTAAATTCCAAGGAGACTCTATGCTAAGATTTTTTGTCATCTTTGTTATCCTTGCAATAGGCTTGCCGGCTACGGTGTCAGCTCAGGCAGTGTTGCGAGTTGTTCCACCGGATGGATTGATTGATGAACCGCTGGAAATCGTCGTAAGCAATCTTCGACCGGCAGAACGTGTCCGCATTGTTGCGATCTCACCGTTGGATGATCATCACGAATTGATAGCGTTCGGCGAGTTCAGTGCAGATGCTGACGGTCGTGTAAACGTTACGCGTCAGGCTTCGCTTGGCGGAACCTATGAAGGCATTGACGGCATGGGTTTGCTCACGTCACCACGAATGGAAGAGACTTCAGGGGCAAGCGGCACTTTTGCTCCGCCACAACCGTACACTGTCCAAATTCGTGTCGAAAGCGATGGTCGTATCGTGGCTAAAGCAGTTGTGACGCGTCGGTTCGTATCGACAACTGTAGAGACTATTTCCGTGAACGAGGGTGGCCTCTTTGGGCGTTACTTTATGCCCGAGGGTTCGGGCCGACAAGGTGCTGTTCTCGTCCTTAGCGGTTCGGAAGGAGGGATTACTTCGTCTCAAATCAACGCAGCACTGTATGCATCGCACGGCTACCCGGCATTTGCTCTGGCGTACTTCAAAGCACCTGGGATGAACGATGAGCTGATCGAGATTCCAATCGAGATTGTGAAACGCGGGATTGAGTGGCTTCGCCGGCGGCCGGAAATCGCACCGGATCGCATTGTTGTCAGCGGTGGTTCGAAAGGTGCTGAGCTCGCGCTCGTGGCAGCATCGGAGTTTTCCGAAATTCACGGGGTCGTGGCCTACGCGCCAACATTCGTCGTCTGGCCCGGTATCAGGAGGAACGGAAAGACTGATTCGCTCTCCTCGTGGACGCTGAACGGTAAACCCTTGCCGTTTGTGCCACATGTTGCGAATCCTGAATTCACAATCCAATTTCAACACCCTCCCCCGTACGCATTACGACCGTTGTATGAGGGCAGCCTTGCCGATACAGCCGCGGTATCACGAGCATCTATTCCCGTGGAGCGCATCCACGGTCCGGTTCTCCTGATATCCGGGAAACAAGACCGAATGATCCCGTCAGATGCTATGGCTCAGAAGCTCATCGCGCGCCTACAAGCCCGCAAGCATCCGTATCGGTTCGAGCACTTCTCTTATGATTCTGCAGGCCATCAGATCTCTTTGCCATACTTGGCAACGGTGCCTCGCACTACAACCATGCCGTTCTCAAGCGGAGGCACACCTCTCGGTTACGCCCACGCTGATGTTGATTCATGGCAGAAGGTCCTTGAGTTTTTGAAAACGACACTCAATCCCGAATGACGGCTGCGCGGCGTATAACAGCAGTAGTAACGACGCTCCCTTTATGAAAAATATGATTCATAGTGGTCGCTCAATGCTTTTGCTCACGAGAAATGGGTCAATTGGTAGTTCGCAAAAGCACTGCGTTGCTACTGCACACGTTAGCCGAAGTATCGATTCTTGATAAAACATAATAAAGTCACTAATTAAATTAGGTGAATGATATGAGAGTTGAGATTGTTGAATATAATTCTGAATGGATGAAAATGTTTGAAATTGAAAAAGATATTTTGATAGGATTATTGGGATCTGATGTAAAAGTAGTAGAGCATGTTGGAAGTACTTCACTATCGAATCAATCTGCAAAACCAATTATTGATATTTTTGTTGGAGTTTTACCACTTTATGAATTAAAATTTTATAAAACAAAATTAAACAAAGAAGAATATATTTATATCAATACTGGAATGAATGGAAGATATTTATTTGAAAAGCATGAAAATGGAGTATGGACGAATAATATCCATATTCTTACATTTGATAAGGAATTTTCTATTAGGAATGAAATATTATTTAGAGACTACTTAAGAAAGCATCTAGATTATATAAAAGAATATAGTGAACTAAAAAAAAATATTATAAGCGAAAATGTAACTGATTCTGAATATACAAAAAGGAAAACAGAATTTATCCAAAAAATTGTTGATGCTGCGCGTTCTGAAAAAGGATTACCATTAAAAAGTGTTTGGGAAGAAGATATAAATTAAAAGAAGAAATTTATAAAATAATAGAATCGATACTTCAGCTAACCCAGTTGTTGAACGCTGCGCCGCACGTTCGTGCGGCTCGGCCCTCCGCTACGCGGCCAGTCGGCCGCTCCGCTTCAGGCACATTTTCGCTAGCCGATGCTCGCGAAAACGTCGTCAACAACAAACGTTATACGCAATGCCGCCATATTGAAGTGAATCGCCAGGTCTGCATAAACAGAGTGGGATAGTGACATTAATTTGAGAAAACTCATTTAAGAATTAAATAAAAGGAGATAAAGCAATGAAAATGAAAACACGGGAAGGCCGTGAGATCGAGTTGAAGCAGGATAAACTCGATAGTCTGAGGATGCAGCTACAGGGGCAGGTACTATTACCCGGTGATGCCGGCTATGAAATATCCCGTACTGTATGGAACGCTATGATTGACAGAAGACCTTCCATAGTCACCCGCTGCCTCGGCATTGCTGATGTAATTAACTGCGTAAAATTTGCACGCGAAAACGATCTCCTGCTCTGCATTAAAGGAGGAGGGCACAACATCGCAGGCCTTGCCACAGCTGATGGTGCGCTCATGCTCGATATGTCGCTTATGCGCGGTGTCTGGGTAGACTCGCAAAGAAAAATCGCCCATGCACAGGCCGGTTGTTTGCTCGCCGATGTAGATCGGGAAACACAGTTGCACGGGCTCGCTACCGTCCTCGGTTTTGTTTCGCTTACAGGAATAGCGGGACTCACTCTGGGCGGTGGATTCGGTTACCTTACGAGGCGTTGGGGTTGGACAGCAGATAATGTAATTAGTATGGACGTGGTCACTGCCGATGCACGCCTTGTTAAAACAAGCATTGATGAAAATCCTGACCTATTCTGGGGACTTCGTGGTGGTGGTGGAAATTTTGGTGTGGTAGCTGGCATTGATTATAAACTTTATCCTGTCGGTATGGAGATTGTCGGTGGCCTCGTGGCTTGGCCGGGCAGTGATGCACCTAAAGTGTTAGAATTGTACAGGACACTTGCCGAGAGTGCACCACCCGAACTTACACTCGTCGCATTGATGCGTCTGGCACCCCCTGCACCATGGCTTCCGAAGGAATGGCATGGGAAGTTGATTGTAGGTTTGCTTGCCTGTTACACTGGAAAACCCGAAGACGGTGAGAAAATTGTCGCCCCCATTAAGTCATTCGGAAATCCAATCGGTGATGTTCTTGTACGCCGCCCGTATGCGCAGTTGCAATCACTTCTTGATGCTACTCAGCCGAAAGGTCGTCGTTATTATTGGAAGAGTGAGTATCTTTCGCGCATCGAACCGGAGTTGTGCACCAAGATTATCGAACATGCCGCTAAAATCATATCGCCACACTCAGCAATTGCCCTATTCCAGCTCGGTGGTGCTCTCAACAAACTCGACCAGGATTACTCCCCGGTTGGTAATCGTGATGCGCACTATGTTCTCAACATACCGGGCTCGTGGGAGCAGGCAGAGGATGATAAAGAGAATGTAGAATGGGTACGGGAGACATGGAATGGTATAAAAAGGTTTTCGACGGGCGGCACTTACATCAACTTTCTGACCGAAGACGAGGGTCCTGAACGCACTGAGAATGCTCTCGGGTCATCGCTTAAGCGTCTCGCTGAAGTCAAGAAAAAGTGGGATCCCAATAACATGTTTTGTACGAACCGTAACATTAAACCGGCATGAGAGATCATGGTATGCTTAACAACCTCTTGTTCGTTGATTCGATCACGTCTTGATTGAAGATTGCTTGTTAGTAGAACTTTAGTTCCAAAGAGAAATGAACTTCAGAGTAGACCTTAGATTATTTTGTTTTCGGAAGCGGCATTGCACATAACAAGCAAAACAACGATGCAGAAAATATTAGTAATTAGTGCTTTCGGTCCCAGCAAGAAAATCTAATCGGTCTTTACCTCGGCACTGCGTACCTTTAAAATTGCTCTAAAATTGTAGTACTGCCAAACTTTAGCTTCTCTATCTTTGCTGCATTTGGATTTTGAATGATAGAGCTAAACTTATTGTTAAAATTTTCTTAATCTTCATCTTCATCTTTATCTCCTCCAGCTCTTGACCTCCTCAAAAAAATTGCATAAGTTTTAAGTGAGATGATAACGGGGATTTGCATATTATAACTGCCAGCCGATTAAATGATTTTAGAATTAATTTTACTTTGAGTTATTTTTTAAAGGGCTACTGATTTCGGGAAATACTATTGATAATATTGTCAACCCGTTTGATCGGGCGTAAAATTATACAAAGGAAAAATAAACTCATTGCATTTATCAACGCAATTAGTTTAGATATACGCAATAAAATTACATATTTAATTTTTATACTAGTTATAAACAGGTAAAAAAATGAGAAAATTTATCCTCTTATTTATATTGACGGCAGGCATTAAAGTCTGTGCTCAAGAAAAGCTTCCCATAATTGACATGCATCTTCATGCCAATTCTGCTTCAATGAATGGACCACCACCGAATGCTATTTGTGCGCCGCCAACTGAAATGCCGTACCATGACCATGCAAGGAATTGGATGGAAACTTTTGTTAACTGGGTTAAAAATCCGAATTGTGAAAATCCGATATGGGGACCTGCTACTGATAAAGAAGTGATGGAGCAAACCTTAGAAATCCTCCGGAAATATAACATTTATGCAGTGACTAATGGACCTTTTATTGATGACTACATCAAAAACGGTGGGGAAAGAATAATTCCCGGATTGTGGTTCGATTTTTCCAAAAAGGACCTGACTCCAGAGAAGGTACGAGAATTATTATCATCCGGTAAATACAAAGTATTCGGCGAGATTGGTATTCAATATGATGGTATATCTCCCAGTGATTCACTCTTTGAACCTTATGCAAAAATTGCCGAAGATCTGGACGTGCCGATGGGAATACACATTGGACCAGGTCCTCCCGGTGCTCCTTATTTTCCGGGATTAGGAAATTATCGAGCAAGTCTTCACAGTCCTCTTCTAGTGGAAGAATTGTTAATACGCCACCCAAAACTGAGAATATATTTGATGCATGCCGGTTACCCAATGATTGACGATCTTCTTGCAGTTTTATGGACACATCCCCAGGTTTATGTTGATGTGGGGGTAATTTGCTATGCTATTCCACGCCCTGCTTTTCATTCCTATTTGAAACGTATTGTAGAAGCTGGATTTGGAAAACGAGTAATGTTTGGTTCTGACCAAATGAATTGGCCGGGCACAATTGAAGTAGGTATTGAAGCTATAGAAAAAGCAGATTTTCTATCTAAGGAACAAAAAAGAGATATTCTTTACAACAATGCTGCGAGATTTTTGCGATTGAGTGAAGAAGAGATTTCAAAGCATTATGGTAAATAATGCCTTTCTATAATAATTGCTAAAATCAGGCGGGTGGGAAATGGTACCTTCAATAAGAACATATAATAGACTATGCGGCTACCGAAAGCTCAGTGAATAAAAATGCCCACCAGTTTTTAGCTGAAACATTAGGCGTTATTTTTATTACTCTAATA
>Ga0214473_10005841_pt1 | contig 14718 bp, 12 predicted proteins | sample RVTome_7_FD_203509 | JGI IMG/M metagenome (GOLD analysis project Ga0214473, IMG submission 203509) | Soil microbial communities from uranium-contaminated site in the Upper Colorado River Basin, Wyoming, United States - RVT98D197 | ecosystem: Environmental > Terrestrial > Soil > Contaminated >... | reverse complement strand
ACGTACGTCATCGTGCGCCGCTACCTGGAGCGGCGCCGGAACCCGCTGGTCCGGGCGTACGGGAGCCTCGAGTACCGGAAGCTCAGGCGGTGGGAGCTGGAGGCCGGCCGGCGGCTGGCGGGCGTCCTGGCATGCTCGGAGCACGACCGGCGGATCCTCCAGGCCCACTGCCCCGGGCTGCGCGTCGCCGTCGCCCCGAACGTCATCGACACCGCCGACTACCCCCCCTGCCCCGTAGGCGAGGACGGCCGCGTGGTGTACGTGGGCGCGATGGACTGGTACCCGAACCAGGACGCGGTGGAGTTCTTCGTGTCGGAGATCCTTCCCGGCCTGCGGCAGCGCGCGTCCGGGGTCCGGTTCGTCGTGGCGGGGCGCAACCCGTCCGAGACCCTGCGCCGCCGCTTCCGCCACCTCGAGGACGTGGAGTTCACGGGGAGCGTCCCGGACATCCGCCGGGAGATCGCCCGGGCGGCGGTCTGCGTGGTCCCGCTCAGGATCGGCAGCGGGACCCGGCTCAAGATCCTGGAGGCCGCCGCCATGGAGAAGGCGGTCGTGTCCACCACCCTCGGGGCCGAGGGCCTGGACTTCCAGTCGGGACGGGAGATTATGCTGGCGGACGAGCCCGGGGCATTCGCCGAGGAAGTGGCGGCCTTGCTCCAGGACGGAGGCCGCAGGAGCGCGCTGGGCGCGGCCGCCCACCGCCGGGTCGAGGCCCGCTACAGCCTGCCGGTCCTCCAGCAGGCCGTGGCGCGCGCGCTCGACGAGCTGCTGGGGGCCCGCGCGGGGGCGGGAGCGTCGCGGTGATCGTCTTCTACCTTCTCGTCTCCGTGATGCCGATGGTCCGCCACCCCCTCTGGTCGGACTTCATCGGCGACCTGACGCTGATCAAGTACCTCGGCGCGATCTGCTTCGTGTTCGCGCTGGTCTATCTGGCCGTCCGCCCGACCCCCCTCCGCCTGCTCGGCAACTGGCAGGCGCGGTGGTTCGTCTTGCTGGCGCTGCTCGGGATGGGCTCCTACCTGACCCTGGGCCTGCCGATGCCCTTCGAGATCAGCCCCTTCATGAACTACGCCTCGTTTCTGATTCTCTTGTTCGTCACCCTGGCGCTGGTGGACTCCCTGCACACCTTCCGGTGGACGCTGCTGTCTGCGGTGGCGTCCATCGCCTACGCATCGGCCCACACGATCCGGGAGTGGCAGAAGTACGGGGGGATGGCCTCGGGCCACCGGCCGGGCTGGATCACCGGCGACCCCAACTATTTCACCGTCTCGGCCGTGCTCGTTCTGCCGCTCGTCTTCTATCTGATCCGGCCCGGCCAGCCCCGCTGGGAGCGGTGGTTCTGCCTGGCGTCGCTGGCCTTGACGCTCTTCGCGGTCACTCTGGCCTCCTCGCGAGGGGGGCTCCTGGCCATGGCCGCGTCCCTGCTGCTCATCGTCCTGCGCTCCCGCCGGCGGGTGCGTGTCCTCGTCATCGGCGCGGCCTTGCTGATCCCGCTCTTGGCGCTCGCGCCGAGCTCTCCCCTCCAGCGCGTGCTCGCCCCCACCCGGAGCGATTTCGAGGCCACCGACAACCGGACGCGGATCTGGGAGGCCGGCCTGGTCCTCTTCACGCACCAGCCGTGGATCGGTATCGGGCTGGGGAATTACAAGCCTTACGTGGGCTTCTTCGGCCAGATCGACGATCCCACCATCGCTCACAACACGTACATCGAGGTGGCGGTGGAGCTTGGACTCCCCGGCATCCTCCTGTTCTCCGCCATCCTGTTGTCCTCGTTCCGGAGCCTGGCCAGCACCCGCCGGCTTTCGCCGGAGCCGTCGGGGCTCCTTCACCGCGCGTCCCTCGGGATCGAAGGCGGCCTCGTCGCATACATGGTTGCCATCGTCTTCATCTCCGCCGAGTACCAGAAGTTCTTCTGGCTGCTCGTGTTCCTCTCCATCTCCCTGGAGGCGCTCGCGCGGGCGGAGCGCGCGCGAGCCCCGGAGGCGGCTCCCGCGCACCCGTCGGAGCTTGCGGCGCCGGCATGGGCGCGCTGAGAGGGCCGGAGAGCCTCTGGGGCGAGATGGTCTCGGTGATCATGCCGAACTTCAACGGGGCCCCCTTCCTCGGCGAGGCGATCGGGAGCGTCCTGGCCCAGAGCTACCGCCCCCTCGAGCTAATCGTGGTGGATGACGGGTCCATCGACGGAAGCCGCCAGGTCGCCGCGCGCTATGGCGACCGGGTCACGCTAATCCCGGTGGCCCACACCGGCCTGCCGGGGCTGGTGCGCAACCACGGGCTCCGGGCCGCGCGCGGTGGCCTCGTGGCCTTCCTGGACTCGGACGACGTGTGGCGGTCGGAGAAGCTCGCGCTCCAGGTCGCGTACCTGGAGGCGCGCCCCGAGGTGGGGCTCGTGCACTCGAACCTCCAGGTCATCGACGGGGCCGGGCGCTACCTGCGCGACATCTTCATGGGGTGCCCGGGCTCGCGGGGCCTCAGCGACGACTATCCGGAGCCCGGCTTCGTCCAGCTCCTCAACGGCGACAGCGGTATCTGGACCTCTTCGGTCCTGGCCCGGCGGCAGGTCCTGGACCGCTTGGGCGGCTTCGACGAGACGCTGACGGTGGCGGAGGACTACGACCTCTGGATCCGGATCGCCCGTGAGTTCCGGATCGGCTTCATCCCGGAGCCCCTGGCCAAGCACCGCAAGCACGGCGGCAACACGGGGACGTCCTGGGCGCCGTCGCTCCCGCTCCCCCAGGTGCGGCTCTGGACCAAAATGCTCCACCTCTACCCGGACCTGGCGGAGGCCTACGGCCCGCTCATCCACGCCAAGTGCCTGTTCCATCACGTGGTGACGGCGCTCCACTGCGCCCGGCGCGGGCGCTACGTGCTCGCGGGGCGCCTCCTGTCCGCCGGGCTGGCCGCGCATCTGCCGCGGACGCGCTACGCCCCGCTGAAGCGGACGGCGGAGAAGTACCTCATGATCCGCCGGCTCCAGCGCCGGGCAGTGGCGGGGACCAACGGCCGATGAACGGCGCCATGGTCAACGAGAACCAGGCCCTGTACGCGGACTTCCGGGTCGGCCTGCCCGTCCGCGTGAAGCAGGCGCTCCGTCTGTACCGGGGGAGCCAGATCGGCGCGGCGCTTGACATCGGCTGCGCCGACGGCGCCTTCCTGGAACAGCTCCGCGCCGCCCGGAAGTACGGGATCGACATCGCCTCGAACCGTCACCGGCCGGCCGACGTCCACGTCGTCCGGATGGACGTGGCCGTCGAGCCGCTGCCCTTCGAGGCCGACTATTTCGACGCCGTGTACGCCGGGGAGATCCTCGAGCACCTCCTGGACACGGAGCGGTTCCTCCGGGAGGTGGCTCGGGTCCTGAAGCCCACGGGCCTCTTCGTCCTCACCACCCCCAACCTCTGCTCCCTCAAGAACCTCTACTGCTGGCTCCGGGGCCGCCAGCTCGCCTGGGTGGACTACAAGAACGGCCAGTTCGGGCACCTCCGGTACTTCTCCCCCCAGAGCATCCGGGTCCTGCTCGCCGAGGCGGGCTTCGTCCTCGAGCGGATCTGCTCCAGCGGCTTCGAGGTGGGGGCCCACGTGCCCTGGCTCGGGTGGCTGAGCCCGATCACCCGGTGGATCTTCGCCCACAGCGTCAGGGGTAACTGCCTCATCGTCGCCGCCCGCAAGCGCGCGGCGGGGAACGGAGACCGGCCATGACACACAGGCGGACGTGCGGCACGGCGCTGGCGGCCCTCCTCCTGGCGGTGGCGTGGGCGCCCGCCCCGGCGGCAGGTCAGCCGGCAGCGAGGGGCGGCAGCGGCGACTTCCGCGACCAGTTCGGAGGCGTGGGCGTCCAGGTCGCCAAGCCCACGGGCGCCTTCCGGGTCCAGAAGCTCGGGGACCGCTGGGTCTTCGTCACCCCCGAGGGGACCGCGTTCTGGATGCTCGGCGTGTTCGCCGTGGACTTCGGCAACCAGACGTACATGGATACAATCCGTCGGAAGTACGCCAGGCCCGGGGACCCGCCCCAGCTCCTGGCCTACAACGCCCAGCTCCTCTGGGGGACCCAGTCCTGCCGGCGGATCAAGTCCTGGGGCTTCAACGCGCTCGCCGAGTACATCGCCACCTACGCCTCGCCGGTGCGGCACGTGGACTACCCGAGCACACCCGCCATGCCGGAAGACGCGAGGCTGCCCTTTGTGACACTCATCCGGCCGAGCACCTACAGCCTCAGGAATCTGAACAACCTGGCCCCCGGGCCCGTGAAGTCGCTGACCTGGGGGATCGACCCGGCCCTCCACCCCGACGTCGCGTACTGGCGGGGGCGCACGACGCCGGACGTCTTCGATCCGAACTTCGAGGCGTGGGTCAAGGGCGCAGTGGGCGGCGGGGGCCCGACGCCTCCCAACCGCGCCCTGCAGCTCGGGATCAGCACGGACGACGTGGATGACATCTTCGGCTGGGGGCCGGGGCCCGAGATCCCCACGGGGAAGACCCACCCCCACGTCGCCTACTTTGCTCTCGTGACCGCCCCCGCGCAGACGAAAGGCGAGCCCCTGGGGGTGACCTACACCGACACCCGGGTGCACACGAAGTACGCCCTGCGCGACTTCCTGCGGGAGCGCTACGGGACCGTCGCTGCCCTCAACGCCGCCTGGCGGGCGGCCTACACCACCTTCGACAGTGACGGCGGGTGGCCCGCGGGCAAGGGGCTCCTGGACGAGAGCGGGCGCAGCCCCTGGGTGGGGCGCGACTCCGCCACGCTCCAGGCGATGATGCCTGCGGCCAGGAAGGACCTGGACGACTTCCTCTACCTCTACGCCCGGAAGTACTTCCTCTCGGTCACCCGGCCGATCCGCCAGGGCAACCCGCGGGGAACCCCCGGCTATCCGCTCATCATGGGGCCGGCCACGCTGAACGGCTGGGCGGGCCTCACCCGGCGCCCGATCCTCAAGGCGGCCGGGGAGTTCCTGGACGTCGTCCAGGCGAACCTGACGCACCAGAACCTGGAGGCGACCGTGGCGTCGGTCGGTGACCTGCCGATCACGACCTGGGAGGGCCAGCCCGCCAACCCCGACTCGGCGCTCTACGCGTACCCCAACCCCGGCTGGGGGGTCATGACCCAGGCTGAGCGCGGCCGAGCCTACATGGAGAACATCCTGGCACGGTTCAACCTCCGGACGGCCGCCGGGACCTACCCAGTCGTGGGGATCAAGTGGTGGGCGTGGCTCGACAGCTGGGGGGAGAAGTCGAACTGGGGGCTCGTGACCTTCCTTGACAACGCCTATGACGCGAAGGAAGCCGTCGCCGCCCGCGGCACCGACCCCTGGGGGTTCCCGACCGGCGGCGAGGAGCGCAACTACGGCGACTTCATCTCCGCCGTCCGCCAGACGAACTTTGCCCTCCTGCTGCGGCTGCGCGAAGGGCTCCTTGGCGGAACAGGGCCCGTTCGGAAGTGGAGGGCTCAAAGCACACCGGGAGGATGGAATCGGTGAGAGCCGTGAGAGCAGCAGCGGTGGAGGCCGCGGCGGTGCCCGTCACCGTCATCGGGCCTCCGGAGGGGTGGCTCGGGGTCAACCTGCGCGAGCTCTGGCCCTATCGCGAGCTCCTCTATTCCCTCGTCTGGCGCGACATCAAGGTGCGCTACAAGCAGACGGTCATCGGCGTGGGCTGGGCGATCATCCAGCCGTTCTTCACGATGGTCGTCTTCACGCTCTTCTTCGGCCTCCTGGCCCGGGTCCCCTCCGACGGGCTCCCCTACCCCATCTTCTATTACGCCGCCCTGGTGCCCTGGATGTACTTCGCCAACGCCCTCACGAACGCGACCAACACCGTCGTGGAGCACCGCTGGGTCATCACGAAGATCTACTTCCCGCGGATCCTCCTGCCGATGGCCGCCGTCCTCTCGGGGCTCCTGGACCTGGGGATCGCGCTCACCCTCCTGGGCGGGATGCTCCTCTCCTACGGCGTGGCCCCGGGCTGGCCGATCCTGCTGCTCCCCGTCTTCCTCCTGCTGGCGGTGGGGACGGCGCTCGGCGCGGGCCTCTGGCTCTCGGCGCTCAACGCCCTCTACCGCGACGTCCGCTACGCGGTGGCCTTCCTGGTCCAGTTCTGGATGTTCGCCTCGCCGGTTGCCTACCCGAGCAGCCTGGTGCCGGAGCGCTGGCGGGGATTCTACGCCCTGAACCCCATGGCGGGCGTGATCGAGGGATTCCGCTGGGCCCTCACGGGCCACGGCCAGCCGCCGGCCACGGCGCTCCTCGTCTCCGCCTGCTCGGTCGCCCTCCTGCTCCTCGGTGGCCTCATCTACTTCCGGTGGATTGAGACAACCATGGCGGACGTGGTCTAGGAGGCCGGATGCCCGACGTCGCCATCCGGGTGGACGGCCTGAGCAAGCGCTACCGCATCGGCCATGGGGAGCAGTACCTGGCCCTCCGGGACGTGCTGGCGCGCGCCCTCCGGTCCCAGTTCCGCCGCCCGGCGGCCCACGCGAGAGAGAGCCACATCTGGGCCCTCAAGGACCTGTCCTTCGAGGTCAAGCCGGGCGAGGTGGTGGGCGTCATCGGCCGCAACGGCGCCGGCAAGAGCACCCTCCTCAAGATCCTCTCCCGGATCACCCGGCCCACGGCGGGCCGGGCGGAGATCCACGGCCGCGTGGGCAGCCTCCTGGAGGTGGGGACGGGGTTTCACCCGGAGCTGACGGGGCGGGAGAACATCTACCTGAACGGCGCCCTCCTCGGCATGAAGAAGGCCGACATCGACCGCAAGTTCGACGAGATCGTGGCGTTTGCGGAGGTGGAGCAGTTCCTCGACACCCCCGTCAAGCACTACAGCAGCGGCATGTACATGCGGCTGGCGTTTGCCATCGCCGCGCACCTGGAGACAGAAATCCTGCTCGTTGACGAGGTATTGGCTGTGGGCGACGCAGCTTTCCAGAAAAAATGTATCGGGAAGATGGATGATGTGGCGAGGAAAGGACGAACGGTGATGTTTGTGAGCCACAACATGGCTGCCATCCAGCAACTTTGCCGAAGTGGGCTGCTGATGGAATCAGGACGGCTTGGAGACCAAGGGCCAACCGAGGAAGTGGTAGGGAAGTATTTGAGCGGCGCTTCGGACTCGAAAGATGGGATTTTCAAGTTCTCGAAGCATATCGCCCGAGGATCCGGGTGCGCCCCCATAATCAGAGAGATGGCCCTTCTATCGAGAGACGGCGTTCCGACCACGCGCTTTTACACGGGCGACGAGTTCGTGGTGGAACTCTCAATAGAGCCGCAGGCGCCGATCAGAAGGCCGCGAATCGCACTTGCAATCGAAGATAGCGCGGGGCGGAGAATTACAACGGTGGCGTCCTACTTTCAAGATGGGGGGCTGCAGGACATTGATATGCCGTGCCGAGTGAGGTGCGCTATAAGGCGATTGCCGCTCGGAAGTGGTCGGTTTCTCCTAAGCGTGAGCATTGCAGACAAACATGGTGGGTGGCTTGACAATTTGGAGAATGCCGCGTGGTTTGAAGTCTGTTGGCGGAACAACTATGGGAACGGGGAACCCTACTTACCAGTCTACGGCCCCGTATTGACCCCAGCGACCTGGGAAAGGTTAGGCTAGGCGAGTGCGGGGCGAGGACCAACACAAGACGAGATGTACTTGCGAGGGAACGAGATGGTTGATGCCAGGATGCTCTACTTGGACTTGATGAAGCGCTGCCTGACGAATTTCCTATATGGCGATTGTGAGGAGGCCCCTATACAGCCACACGGGTTCCTCAAGCGGAAAATATTCGAGGTCTGTGCCGCTCGCGGGATTCGGATGGTAAGGGCTAAGCCCTTTGACCCTCAGGTGCGTGGGGAGGGGCGAGACTGGCCTCCGACTGCTCACACCATGATCGGTCTGAGGAGGCTCGACAACCTTCAGTCATGTATCGAGGACGTACTTGCAAGAGATGTTCCGGGCGACCTCATTGAGACCGGCGTGTGGCGCGGGGGAGCGACAATTTTTATGCGCGCCGTACTCGAGGCCTATGGGGTAACTGACCGCTGTGTCTGGGTGGCGGATTCCTTTGAGGGTCTACCGGTGCCAAACGTTGGGAAGTATCCCTGGGACGCGGAGGACTATCTCCACACTTGTGGGGAACTCCGAATTCCCCTTGAGCGGGTCAGGACGAACTTCGAGCGGTACGGACTGCTTGACGACCAAGTGCGATTCTTGAAGGGTTGGTTTCGAGACACATTGCCCCAGGCTCCCATGCGGCAATTGGCTGTGATTCGTCTAGACGGGGATTTGTACGAGTCGACTATGGACGCGCTGGTTAACTTGTACCCGAAGCTATCCGTCGGTGGCTACCTGATTGTAGATGACTATGGAGCGGTAGCCGGGTGCCGGCAGGCGATACATGATTATCGGGAGGCGAATGAGATCAAGGAGAAGATGGAGTCAATCGACTGGGCAAGTGTGTATTGGCAACGCTCATCTTCTCCGGTGTCGAGCGAAGCCACAGTTCTGCGCAATTCGGGAGAACGGTGCCTTAGTGCGCTTCAGATGGGAACGGTGGAGGGTGTAGAAAACAATGGGACGTGAATGGCATGCGGCGTGGCGCTGTGCACTAGGGGATCGGGATAGGGGCGTGTCGATAACCGCGGCCCCCGTAGGGGAAACTGGTATGAAGCCCTCAGCACGAAGAGTGGCTGTGGGGCGGTGCCCGATTTGCGAGAAACGGGTCAGCGAACTGCTGTTCCGGATACCAGATCGACTTCACGGAGTTCCCGGAGAATTCACGTACCGGCGTTGTGTCTCGTGCCGAACCGTGTTCCAGGACCCAAGGGTTATTCGAGAGGACCTCGGCCTATGCTATCCCTCGGGGTACTACACGCACGTGCCGCTGTCGAATAGAGCGGAAACCTGCACGCAACACGCCGTATCTCCTCTGCCCGCTCGACGCCGCATCCGCGGCGAGGTTCGTCGGGCTGTCGTGGCTGCGGTAAGAGGTATTCCCCAGGGGGGCCTAGTGGGGGTCCTAGGAAGAGGGCTTGCATTAAGTCGCTACCTACGAGAGCGAGCGTTTTACCACTGCGTCAGAGATGAGCTGCTCCCGCGATCGGAGGGGCCGTTACGCGCGTTAGACATTGGCTGTGGCGCGGGGCACCTCCTCGTACAACTGGAGAGCGTGGGCTGGGAAGTTGACGGCATCGAATGGGACCCGATAGCGGCGGACCTCGCCCGCCGGCGGAGTGGCCGACCCGTATGGGATGGAGATTTTCGTAAGGTTGAACTACCTCTTGCCCAATACGATCTGGTTCTGTTGGCGCATGTCTTCGAGCACCTTGACGCGCCGTTGATGGCCCTACAACGAATCAGAGAACTTCTGAAACCTGGTGGCCGGGCAGTACTCTACTATCCCAATCCGGAGTCGTTGGGGGCGTGGCTGTTTCGCGATAGTTGGTATCACTGGGATGCACCGCGCCACCTCGTCTTACCTCCTAAGCAGGCTCTTGTGAAGGCTGCGACCGGGGTTGGTCTGGTGCCCATTCGGTTTCGAACCGGCTCGAAGGGAGCAGTCAACTACTTCGCGTACTCGCGTGCGTATCGAGCGGGGAGGCCGATGGATCTTTCTCAGCCGGAGACCAACACCTGGGATTATCTCGTGGCAGCTTTGGAGCATTCTCTCTTGTGGCTGGGTCTTCCACTTGGAGAAGAGGCTGTCCTAGTTGCTCGAAAACCGTTGGTCGGGGAGATGACACCGGGTCAAAGCGCCGCGCCGTCGGATGTGAAGCAATCGGAGAGTATGCGATGAATGTCAATCCGCCGCGACTGATCGCCTTCTACCTGCCGCAGTTCTATCCCATTCCGGAGAATGACGCCTGGTGGGGCAGAGGATTTACTGAGTGGCGGAACGTCGTGCAGGGCCGGCCGTTGTTTCGAGGTCATTACCAGCCTCACCTGCCCGCGGATCTGGGTTTTTATGACATTCGCGTGGCGGAGGTGCGACAAGCGCAAGCGGAGTTGGCCAAGGAATACGGGATCTACGGCTTTTGTTACTACCACTATTGGTTCGGGGGTAGGCGCCTTTTGGAGCGCCCATTTGACGACGTGCTGGCGTCGGGGGAGCCGGATTTCCCGTTTTGTCTCTGTTGGGCCAACCATAACTGGACAAGAGTGTGGGACGGGCAGGAGAACGAGGTGCTGGTGCGTCAGGAGTATTCGGAGGAGGATGACCGGCAGCATATCCGCTGGCTTGCCGAGGCATTTCAGGACAGACGGTACATAAGAGTTGGGGAGAGGCCGCTCTTTCTCGTGTATCACGCCTCGCGGCTTCCCAATCCGAGGAAAACGACCAGCACGTGGCGTGAGGAAGCGGTGAGGCTTGGCATCGGCGAGATCTTCCTTGCCCGAGTGGAAAGTTTCCTGTCAGAGCATGAAGATCCAGCCAGGCTCGGCTTTGATGCGGCGGTGGAGTTTCAGCCGGACTGGTCCGACCTAGGACATCCTTTGGGTAGGGGAATGTTCTGGGGTATCGCAACCAGACTGCGCGCTGTGAATGCGGCCTATCACAGCAATGCCATCTACGATTACGAGGCTGTTGTCGAGAGAATGCTCCATAGGAGCAGCCCTGCTTACAAGCGTTTCCTGTGTGTGACCCCGTCGTGGGATAACACCCCCCGTCGACAAAGCGGGGCTGTGATCCTAAGGGGCTCGACCCCCTCCCTCTATGAGAAATGGCTGGGGGGGGTGATCGAACAGTTTGTTGCCGCCTCCCCGTCGGAGAATCTGGTATTTGTCAACGCGTGGAACGAATGGGGAGAGGGCAATCATTTGGAGCCGTGCCAGAGGTGGGGCCGGGGTTATCTCGAGGCGACACGGAGGGCGCTTGATTTCTTGGGACGGCACTCACGGGGCGGCGAGAGTAAGGTCCAAGACGGACAGAGCGACGTGCCTACTAGAGTCATTCTGGTGGAAGGGCGAAGGGCTCTCTAGCGCGATAGGGGAGAGTGAGACGAATGGGACCGTTAGTCAGCGTCGTGGTCACGACATATAACCAGGCTCCTTATATTGCCGCTGCGCTGGAGTCTGTCCTTGGTCAGACGTACCGGCCCTTGGAGCTTATCGTGGTGGATGATGGATCAACCGATGAGACGCCAGCAGCGATTGCGCCTTTTATGGAGTCCTGCAGATACGTCCGTCAGAAGAACCGGGGAGTGGCTCCGGCGAGAAATCGCGGAGTCGAGTTGGCAAAGGGGCGGTACGTTGCGTTCTTAGACGGGGATGATCTGTGGGAGCCGGAACAGCTGTCCGTTCAGGTATCGTTGGCGACGCAATTTCCGGGCGCAGGTATGGTGGTGGTGGATGGGGGGAACATCAGCGAGCGAGGAACTCGGGAAGCGCCTCTGATCAGAGCTCCTGTGTGGGAGATGATCCCGGGTGAGTGCGGGAGGGTGTCAGGGGATCGATGTGTGGTGGAGTTTTTGCTTCATGGAAATCTGGTGCCGACGACCTCACAGGTGATGGTTCCCGCAGAGGTGCTGGAGCGCATTGGGCCGTCGGATGAAAGGTGCAATTTGGCAAGTGATTATGACTTATACCTGCGGATTGCCAGCAGGTATGACGTGGTATTCACGAAGGGACGACTAACGTGGTGGCGGTTTTTGGCGACCAGTGCGTCTGGTCCGACGCATCTGCGGCGATTCCGTTGGGCGAGGGACGAGATTACCGTGTTGAGAAAACATATGAAGCTATCGCCTCCAGAACGAAGGGAATTTATCAGGCGATTACTCAAGCGAAAGATAGCGACGATAACGGAAGCCACCTACTATCGAGGCCTAGAAGGGGAGAGGATGTGGGCGACGTCGTACTTGGCTGGACTTGTAGGGAATGGTGTGTCGTGGCCATGGGCGCTGGTGTTCTTGACGGCGCTCTGGTGTCCGGGCCGGCTTCGAAAAGTCCTCGCACGACGGGTTCGGCGGATGGTCAAATCCCCAGACGCGGTGAGCGTCTACCAATGACCGGCCAAGTGGCTAATGGATATGGACATTAGCGTCGTCATCTGCACGTACGATGGGGCCAAGAGGCTGCCGGGGGTGCTTGAGAGTCTCCAGGGATTGGTGTCGCCTAGGCAGAATTGGGAACTGATCGTTGTCGATAACAATTCGACCGATGTAACGGAGCGAGTGATCGAGGCGTTCAAGCGAAGAGGAACGTTACCGCTGCGATACGTGTTCGAGCCGAGCCAAGGCCACTGCTATGCGAGAAACGCGGGGATTCGAGCGGCGGAAGGGGGAATAGTCGCCTTCACCGATGACGATGTCACGGTCGACAGCGAATGGCTAGCGCAGGTCGAGCAGGCCTTTGACGCGTCTGATTGCGTGGCAGTCGGTGGAAAGATTATTGCCACATGGAATTGTCCCCGTCCCCGGTGGCTCGCGGTCGCAGACCGGTATCGCCTGATGGAGGTCATCGTTCGATTCGACATGGGTGAGGAGAAGCGGCCCCTGACGATCCCGCCCTTCGGGGCCAACATGGCGTTTCGGAAGGCGGTCTTCGAGAAGTACGGGCTTTTCCGTACGGACTTGGGGCGCAAGGGCAAGAGCCTGGTGGGATTTGACGACACGGAGTTCTGCCGGAGGCTGCTACGGGCCGGCGAGGCCATCATGTACGTACCGAAGGCGGTCGTGTATCACCCGGTCGAGAGAAAGCGGCTGAGGAAAAGCTACTTTTTGGCCTGGTACTTCGACTACGGGCGGGGTTCCGTACTTCTGAACGACAGCCCGGCAGACGCGGTCGCGTATCTGGGAGTTCCGCGATCCACACTCCGGGAGAGCGGCTTCCGCCTTCTGAAATGGCTCCTGTCGGTCGGCCCCCACCGGCGCTTCTACTATAAGCTGGAGTTCTGGCGAAGCGCCGGGGAGATCGCCGAGTTCTATCGCCGGGCGCGGTTGACCAATGGGCGGGTGAGGGCGTGAGCATGTGACTCCTCTTGATGGCGACAGGGGGTCGTTACGCTAAGCTCCGGAGGTAGAGCATGAGGATCGAGCGGACAAGAAACGCCCTTAAGGACGCGCTTCTCATAACACCGTGGGCCCTGCCGGCCATCGCGATGTATCGAAGAGTGAGACGGGCGCCACTGCGCGCCACTGGCCTCCCGGGGGTCATGTACGAAAGCGTTAAATGGCTTGGATCATCCGAGGGGAAAAATGCCCTTTACGATCTGCAGACCGCGGCGGTGATGGCGCGCGTGCTGACCAAGACGTCGAATTGCGTGGACATCGGTGCGGCGGATGGGACCATCCTGACAGATATGCTGCGCTTTGCTCCGGACGGCCACCATTACGCCTTCGAGCCCATACCCGAAAAGGCGGCAAAATTGCGGGCCAACTTTCCCACCGTTCGGGTGGTCCGCGTGGCGCTCAGCGATTGCGCGGGCGAATCCACGTTCCATTACGTGGTGAGCAACCCCGGTTACAGCGGGCTACGGCGGCGAAACTACGATCGTCCGGACGAGCATGTCGAGATCATCACGGTGCAAATGGCGGCGCTCGATGACATCCTTCCCCATGGGCATAAGGTCCACTTCATGAAGGTAGATGTGGAAGGAGCAGAACTACAGGTGTTCCAAGGTGCCGTGCAGACAATTGAGCAGCACAGGCCGTATATCGTGTTCGAGCACGAGCGCGGCGCCGCAGACTGCTATGGCACCACGCCAGAAGATGTCTATGACGTGCTCACAGACAAATGCGGGTTGCATATTTCCCTGATGTCCAGCTGGCTATTGGGCCAAAAAGCGTTGGGGCGAGATGAGTTCATTCGGCAGTTTACTGGGCGAAAGAATTTTTACTTTCTGGGTCATCCATAATCGCGGCGACCATGCGCACGCTGTTCATCGCGAACCGGCTCCCCTTCCCGCTGACGACGGGGAGCAACCAGCGCATCTTCCACCTGCTCAGGGCAGTGGCGGCCGTGAGCGAGGTGACGCTGGTCTGCGCGACCCAAGGGGGGAAGGAGCCGCCCGAGTGGGAGCCGGTGCGCGCGCTCTGTAGGGATGCGTTCTTTTTCCCGGTGGAGTCGTACGACTGGTATCGGAGCGCGCCGCTGCCGCGGGCGGCCCAGTGGGTGAAGAGCACCGCGGAGTATCTCCGGCTCGGGAAGCCCGTGCAGTGGCAGCTCTTCAGGTCGCCGGAAGGCGCGAGGCTGGTGGAGGGGCTTTGTGCCGAGGGCTTCGACCTGATCTGGGTGGAAAAGATGAGCTCCCTGCCGCTGCTGCCGGAGCACGTGCGGGCGCGGGTCGTCATCGACCTGGACGACCTGGAGCATCGAAAGCTCGGGCATCGGCTCCGCCATGCGGACCTGTACCGGCTGCTGCCGCTGGACTGCGTGGAGTTCCTGAAGCTGGGGTGGTTCGAGCGGCGGCTCCTCCGGCGGCCGTATGAGTTCTTGGTGTGCTCGGCACTCGACCGGCGGGCGCTGGGCGACAGGCCCCACGTCTGGGTGGTTCCGAACGGCGTGGAGATTCCTGAGGGCAAAGGGGGTCGCGAGCCGGCAGCGGGGGAGCCGGTGCTGCTCTTTGTGGGGACGATGCACTACCCGCCGAATGCGGACGCCATGCGGTTCTTCGTCCGCCGGGTGTTCCCGCTCGTTCGACGGGGGTGCCCGCAGGCGCGGCTGCAGATTGTGGGAGCCAACCCCGGGCCCGAGGTGGGCGGGTTGCACGACGGGCGGGCGGTGTTCGTGACGGGGACGGTCCCGAGG
>Ga0214473_10005840_pt1 | contig 14719 bp, 10 predicted proteins | sample RVTome_7_FD_203509 | JGI IMG/M metagenome (GOLD analysis project Ga0214473, IMG submission 203509) | Soil microbial communities from uranium-contaminated site in the Upper Colorado River Basin, Wyoming, United States - RVT98D197 | ecosystem: Environmental > Terrestrial > Soil > Contaminated >... | reverse complement strand
ACCGGCTGGATTTCATCACCGAAACCGGTGGCACGATCTCGCTGACCAACTTGCAAACCATCGGTGCGTCGGCCGCAAACGTCGTCCGCTTCGCGTTTGCCGATAATCTCACGCTCCCGGCGCTCGCCACGGCGAACCACGCCCGCTTCGATGTGGCCGCCGGCAAGACCCTCAGCATGCCGCTGCTTACGGCGTTCGACCTCGGCCAGATCAATGCCGCGGTGGGCTCCAGTGTCAGCGCACCACAGTTGGCATCGCTCACCAATAGCAGCGTCACGATGACCAGCAATAGCCTGAATGCGCCGATGCTGACCACGTTGACGAGCACCGCCGTTGACTTGAGCGACAGTACATTGACAGCCGGAGCATTGACCACAATCAACAACAGTCGCTTTGTACTATCCACCGGCTCGACATTCACCTTGCCCGGCACGGTCACTAGCTATAGCGCCGCGGGGCTTGCGAGTAACCAGGCATTGTTCTCGGCCGACGGTGCAGGGACAAGCCTCAACCTGGCCACACTCCAGAGCATCAGCGACGCCTTCATTGACCCAAGCAACGGCCCCGTCCTCGTTCATACGATTCGAGCCAGCAACGGCGGTGCGATCAACCTTTCGGGGTTGACCAGCATTGCCGGGCCGATTGGTACCCAACCAGGCGCCGACCGGCTGGATTTCATCACCGAAACCGGTGGCACGATCTCGCTGACCAACTTGCAAACCATCGGTGCGTCGGCCGCAAACGTCGTCCGCTTCGCGTTTGCCGATAATCTCACGCTCCCGGCGCTGGCGACGGCCAGCCGCACCCGTTTTGAAGTAGCGGCCGGCAAGACGCTCAGCATGCCGCTGCTTACGGCGTTCGACCTCGGCCAGATTACTGGCGCCGTGGGTTCCAGTGTCAACGCACCACAGATGACGTCACTTACCAATAGCAGCGTCACCATGACCAGCAGCAGCCTGAATGCACCGCTCTTGACCATGACCAATACGGTCCTGACGTTGAGCGACAGCGCGCTGACAGCGGGAGCGTTGACGACGATCAACAACAGTCGCGTCCTGCTTTCGACCGGCTCGGCATTCACCTTGCCAGGGGCGGTGACCAGCTATAGTGCCACGGGTCTCAACACGACGACCAGCCTCACCTTGTTCTCCGCCGACGGCGCGGGGACGAACCTCGATCTGTCGAGTCTTGCGAGCATCAACGACGGCTTCAACGATGGCAGCAGCGCCGTCACGGTCCATACGATCCGGGCCAGCAACCAAGGCGTGATCGATCTATCGACAGTGACAAGCATTACGGCTCCCGTTCGAGCCGAAGATCGATTGGACATTATTGAGGAGTCCGGCGGCGAGGTCTTGCTTACCAGTTTGGCAAACGCAGCCGGGAGTCCTGCCGGTAACCTGAGGTTTGCCTTATCCTCATCCTCATCCACAACTTTGCCCGCCCTCCAGAGTATTCAGAACGTAACGTTCAATGTGGCGGGCGATACTATTTTGAACCTGCCCGCGCTGGAAACGATGCAGGGTACGACGCTTTTTCAAGTCAGCGATGGAAGTTCTATCGTTTTTGCAGATCAGGTATTTCCTGTCGGCGCGTCGCTGTCGGCAGCCGAATCGCCCAGCAGCATCGAGGTGCTCGGCAATGTGCATCTGAATCCAGGCGCCAAGCTGACGTTGACGGCGGGCGCCGAATTGCGGGTCGAAGGCGATTTTTCCTATGCGACGACTGACGAGACGACATTCACGGCAACGGCGGGGGTTGTTCGATTCGATGGCGGCACGACGAGTCCACAACTGTATGAAGTTGCCGGCGACGATGTCGGCGCCGTCACGCCCGGCAACAATGGCAACTTCGCCGTGGGAAGGTTGGTCGTCGGCGAGACGGGGCAATCGACGGCGGTTTCGCTGGTCGACTCCATCGATAACGGCAACCGCAGTTCTTCGGAGGCACTTTATCTGCTGGGGTTAAGCGGGCAGGGCGGGCTGCAAATCCTCGGGGGTTCGACACTCTTTCTCGGCGAAATCCCAGTTTATTCAGCGATCAACGGCCAATTGATCGAGCTCCACTCGCTATTTGCGTCGGGCCAGAGCACCATTCCATACACCAATCAAGGAAGCTCGGGTTTTCTATCGACTCTTACGGAGCCGACGTTGCTACTAGGCGACTACAATGGCAACGGCACCGTCGATGCCGCCGACTACACCGTGTGGCGAAACATGCTCGGGCAAATGGGAACGGGCCTCGCCGCCGACGGCAATGGCAACAATGAGGTCGATGCCGGTGACTATGACGTGTGGAGGGCGAACTTCGGGAACACGTTCTCCGGCAGCGGCGCTGGCACAATTGGGAATGCACCTGGCTCGGAAACTGTGCCCGAGCCGACGATCCTGGTGTTGAGCCTGCTGGCGATGACGCCCACGCTAAATTTGCGCCGTCGATGGCGTCGCGCTTATCAATAGATTAGGCGCCACGCTCGAATTCGGTGGCCGATCATCCATTGGTTCCATGTGACAATTCTCGCAAAATCCAATTATTCTGAGTACTTACTTCCCTAGAAAGGCTTTTCTCGGGAAGTAAAGCTATCGCGGGGGAGAGCTTTGCTATTGCAATTCGTGCGAGTTGATTTGCAGCGTCCTTCTATGCGACAGTTTGCTGGATGGCCCTCACGGAAGATGATTTGAAAGCGATGCGCCTGCTCATGCGCGAGGAGATTAGCGATGCATTTGAGCAGCGGTTCGAGCCATTCCGTAGAGACGTGGATGGCCGATTTGAAGGCCTTTACGCGCAGAATGCGAAACGCGAGCAAGAATATCTTTTCATTAAGGAGCAGCTTACGCGGCAAGAGCAGCAGCTCACGGAAATCTCGAAAGACCTTGGCTGTCACACTCAGTATTTCGACGATCTCGACAATCGAGTAACCGAGCTTGAGAAAAAGATCGCTTGACGAGTCCCCTATTCGCAAGTGTTTTCGGTCTGTTACGTCGCGAGAAAGGTATTTCTCGTGAGGTGTTGGAGGCGCAGGCGCCAATCCGGTCAATACCCATATTCCGCAGCCGTTGTTTGCGAGGGACGGCCAAACCGTGGCATCATAGGAGCATGGGCACAAATCCAAATGACGTACAGCTAAGCGACGACCAGCGTCGTCGGCTTGCTGAACTGGCCGACCAGCGCGGTACACGTGCATCAGAAGTCATAGGCGAGTTGTTGGAATTTGCGGAAGCAGTGTTTGGCATAAGCCGAGGCCTTGAATCGGCAGCACGTGGCGAAGGCATCGCTGCTGATGTTGTACACAGCAACGTGCGGCGGAAATTTGGTCTGTAGGCCGAGTGAAATACCGACTCGTTTATCAGCCTCACGCAGCTGAAGAGTTAGACCGAGCAATTGAGTGGTCGTTTTCCCATTACCCGAACCAGGCAAAGGAATGGTGCGGCGAGCTATTGGACGCAATTGAGTCTCTCGCCTTCGACCCGCATCGTTATCCGCTTGCGCGGGAAAATGGCCAATTTGAACAAACGATCCGCCAACTCCTGTACGGTCGCGGAAAAAGCATATATCGCGTTCTCTACGTTATTCAAGACGACGTCGTGCGGATTCTTCATATCCGCTACCCGGGCCAGCCTCTGTTGCGGTGACACCATAATGCGAATTCTCCGGAAGTAACTCGATGGGACCAGAATGCTGCGAATTTGGCCGGACGCTTCCACCGATGCCTTGGTGCGTCGATTGTGGAAAGAAGTCGGCGTCAGAAATAATAGCGGCTGGCAACGACGATTCAGCCAGGCTGTTGGCGAGATATGCAGCGCAAATGTTTGAGGCAACAAGCCGGGTCGCCAAAACTGTGGAACGCTTTTCTCAGTAAGCAGTTGCGCCAAATGGACGGCTGGTGAGTAACTGGCCTTTCACAATGCTGCAATAAAATGGGCAGCGAGAATCTTTACATCCTTAGAGACGCCTCGTTGTGCCCAAGCAGAAGGCTCGGATTTGGCCAAGCCAAGTGACGATCGAACTGCGAGATTTCTCCAGCACTTGGAGCCGCTTAAGGCTGCGCTGGAGGCGTACTGTCGGCGAAGCGTCCATGACCCAAGCGGCGTGGAAGACGTGCTGCAGGAGGCGGTAGGCAAGGCGTTTCGAGATTTTCACCTGTACGCTGAGGGAACAAATTTTCGAGCGTGGATCTTCCGCTATCTGAACTTGGAGATTTATGCCGGCAATCGCTCGTTCCATCGCGAGCGGCGCGAGGCGCTCGCGAATGAGCCGACGGTCGAGGACGTATGGGAGCATGCAATTGACGAGCCGCTCATCGAGCGACTCCTCGGCGAACCGGAACGCATTTTGAGCCATTGCGACGAAGCCCTGGCGACGGCGATTGGCGAACTCAGCCCGCTGGAGCGGTCGGTCCTGTTGCTGCGAGCCATCGGCCAGTTCAAGCATCGAGAGATGGCCGACATTTTGGAGGTCCCGATGGGAACGATTATGAGCGCACTCTCACGAGCACGGGCAAGATTGCGATTGAGATTGGCTGAGTACGCGCGCGAGCACGGGTTGCTCGGCCCCGGCTCCTTACAAAACCCGAAGTAGCCTGTTGAAGTCGGCCGCGACACGACCATGTACGGCATGAGGTGAACTATGAACTGTGCTGACGTCCGGCAACACTGGGAGTTGTATTACGACTCCGAGGGAGATTCGGAGTTATATCTTCAGATCAATGAGCACCTGGCCGCGTGCCAAGGCTGTGCGAAATGGTTTTTTCAACAGGCACAGTTTGAAGATGCGGTGACTGCCAAGTTGGCCGCTGCCGAACCAACGGCGGAGTTGTGGCAGCGCGTCTTGTACGAGACGGGCGTCGCCCGGCCGGCATCGGCGCGCGGCTGGGCATTCTTCAGCCCCTTTTTGGCGCTGGCAGCCTCCCTTCTGCTCGTCGTGGGCGTGTGGCAATTCGCTCCGCAGCGGCCACCAGAGCATCTCTCGGAACTGACCGCCGTGGTGCATCAGCAACTAACGGATGAGAGCGAACAGATTGAATTCAGCAGCCTCTCCGATGTGGAGGTCGAAGAGTATCTCAAGGATCGCGTATCGTTTCCGGTGCGCTGCCCGCCGCGAAAGGACGCCGGCTTTGAGGTTCGCGGCGGCGGTGTCTGCACGATCGCCGGCGACCCGGCTGCCTACGTTGTTGGTCGAGTGGAAAATAAGGATGTATCCATCTTCATACTCCCGGCAGAGCGCCTTGCGCAGTTCGTGCATGAGCGCGACGTTCTCAGCCGCGAAGCCGTGCATCATTGCCATGAAGGCGAGTACGACATGGTGCTGGCAAAAGTCGACCGCAACATCGTGGTCGTGATCGGACGCGGTTCGCCGGACAAGCTGGAGCGGGTGGTCCGCGCGTACGGCACCTATCCGCACGACCCCGCATGAAGATCGCAGCCGCCAAGATGGCAGGGCATTACTCGCGTTGTGAGCACGGCAGGCAGTAGGCGAATTTCATGAGTACCACGGAATCGGTTTCAGAAACTCAATCGCGCCAGTCGAGTTGGCTGGTCCGCACGGCGATTTCCAATCCGTATTTGGTGATCGTCCTCTGCCTGCTGATCGTGGTGTTGGGCTACGTCACGCTGACCCGAATTCCAGTCGATATTCTGCCGTCGTTCAAGACGCCGGCCGTGCAGGTGCTCACGCTCTATCCCGGCATGCCGACCGAGATCATGGAGCGCGACATCACCAACCGCATTGAGCGCTGGACCAGCCAATCCGAAGGCATTGCGCGACAGGAGTCGCGGACGATGATGGGCGTGTCGGTCGTGAAGGACTATTTTCGCGACGACATCGACCCGAACACGGCGTTTTCGCAGGTGACGAGTCTGGCGATGAGCGACCTCTACTACCTGCCGCCGGGCACGGTGCCGCCCATGTGCATGTTGTTTGACCCGACCGCCCCGATGCCGACGGCGCTCCTGGCCGCATCGAGCGATGTGCTTGACGAGAAGGAAAGCTACGACCTTGCGTATTTCAACGTCCGCAATATGCTCTCCGGCTCGCCGGGCGTTATTGCCCCGGCCGTGTTCGGTGGCAAGCTTCGGCGAATCTACATCTATCTCGACCAGTTGAGACTGCAATCCTACGGCCTGTCACTGATGGACGTGCAGCGGGCTATCAAGCAGAACAACCTGATGATCCCCACCGGCAATGCCAAGATCGGGGACATCGACTACATGGTCGACATGGAAAACATGGTCGGCAAAATCGACGAACTGAACGACATTGTCGTGAAGATGGTCGATGGGCGGCCCGTGTACGTAAAGGACGTGGGCGAGGTCAAGGACACGTCTGCGATTCAGACGAATGTCGTCCGCATCAGCCGAGCGCCCACGTGGAAAAGCCAGAGGCAGGTCTACATCCCCGTCTTCCGCCGCCCCGGCTCCAACACGATCGAAGTGGTGAACGGTGTCCGCGAGCGTATCCCGCAGTTCCTCGACCGGCTGCCGCCGAAAGCAGGCTATACCGACCCGAAAACCGGCAGGCCGGCGTCCGGGCTGAATCTCGACGTGGTGGCCGACCAATCGGTGTTTGTCCGAAATGCGATTCGCAGTCTCACGTGGGAGGGCGTACTCGGCGCGGGGTTGGCGTCATTGATGGTGCTCGTGTTCATTGGCAGTTTTCGCTCGACGATCATTATCGTGCTGACCATACCTCTTTCCGCGCTAGCGGCCATCGTCGGTTTGTACTTCACCGGCAATACGCTCAACGCGATGACGCTTGGCGGCTTGGCGCTGGTGATGGGTCGGCTCGTCGATGATCCCATCGTCGACATCGAGAACACGTTCCGCCACCTCGACATGGGCAAATCGCCCAAGCAGGCCGCACTCGATAGCGCGATGGAAATCGCGATGCCGGTGCTCGTGGCCACCATCACGACGGTCGCGGTCTTCTTTCCCGTCGTGTTCCTGTTCGGCATGGGGAAGTACCTGTTCACGCCGCTGGCTTTGAGCGTCACGTTCGCCATGTTCGCGTCGTACTTTCTGTCGCGCACGCTGTCGCCCGCGTTTTGTGCGTACTTCCTCAAAGCTCATACGCCGGACGAGAAGCGTTTCGCTTTTTTCCGCATCGCGGATTGGGGTTTTGACCGGATGCGGGAGCGGTACACGGCGCTATTGCGATTGGCCGTGCGCCTGCGCTGGGTGACGGTGTTGGGGTCGCTGGCGCTCGTCGCCGCTTCGCTACCGCTCTATTTTCTCATCGGAAAGGAACTGTTCCCCGTCACCGACTCAGGGCAGATTGTCATTAACGTCCGTGCCCAGGCCGGAATGCGAATCGAGCTCACCGAAAAATTGACACAGCAGATCGAGCAGGAGATTCAGAGCGTCATTGCTGATTCAGATCGCCAGATGATCGTGACCGACATTGGCGTGCTCTATGATTGGCCGGCCGGCTACACCGCCAATTCCGGGCCGATGGATGCGACGATGCTCGTTCAGCTCACCGAGGCGGGCGAGCGGCACACGTCGAGCGAAGAGTATGCGCGACGACTGCGGGAGCGGCTCAACCAAAAATTCCCCAATGTGTCGTTCGCATTCAACACCGGCGGCATGGTGTCCGCAGCGTTAAACTTCGGCCTCCCCTCGCCGATCAACATCCAGGTCGAGGGGCGAGATATGCAGGAACAGTATCGCATTGCGCAGGAGATTCGCGGTCTCATCGCGCGTGACGTGCCTGGGGCGGTCGATGTCCGCGTGCAACAGACGATTGACTACCCGACGCTCAAGATCAAGCCCGACCGCGTGAAGATGGCCTATTCCGGCATCACGCAAGAGGACGCGATCAAGAATCTCATGAGCGTGCTGAACAGTTCCACGTCGTTCGATCCCGCCTTTTGGCTCGACTATCAAACCGGTAATCACTATTTCGTGGGCGTGACCTACAAGGAGCAGGACATTGACTCGTTCGAGGCGCTCCGCACGGTGCCGATTACCAGCGATCAGAACCCCGCGTCACCCATTCAATTACAGAATGTGACGTCGGAGGCCGAACTCGGCGAGTCGGCGGCGGAAGTGAATCATGTGGCGCTGGCGCGGGTGGTCGACGTGTACGCCAACGTCGACGGCCGCGACGTGGGATCGGTCGCGGCCGACATTGAACGGGTTCTGTCGAAGTGGGGCAATCGTAACGCTCCGGCGGCTGGCAGTTCATCGGCCGTCGTGTCGTGGACACCGCCGGACCCAAATAAGGCTGGCCAGCCGCTGGCCGGCTACACGGTCCGCATGCGCGGCGAGGTGGCCAGTATGACCGAGTCGTTTCGTAGCCTGGGCTTCGGCATGATCCTGGCTGGCGTACTGATTTATCTCATCATGGTCGCGCAATTCCGCTCGTTCTTGGACCCATTCATCATCATGTTCGCCGTGCCGCTGGGGATCATCGGCGTGCTCGTAATCTTGGCGGTGACCGGGACGACTCTCAATATCCAGTCATTCATGGGCGTGATTTTTATGATTGGCATCGCCGTGTCGAACTCGATTCTGTTGGTCGAGTTTGCAAATCGGTTGCGCAATGAGCAGGGCCTCTCGTCTTTGGAGGCCGCGATTGAGGCCGGGAGCGTTCGGCTTCGGCCAATTGTGATGACCTCGTTGGCCGCCGTGGTTGGACTGATACCGCTCGCGCTGCATGCGGGCGACGCCACGATGCCCTTGGCACGCGCGGTGATTGGTGGACTGACCGCATCCACCATGCTCACGATCTTCGTCGTCCCATGTCTCTACGTGATTTTCAAGGGAAAGACATCGGCAATGATCGAACCGGTCGCCGTCGGGAGTAAGCCATGAGTCAGCGATTTATGTCATCCACGCGAGCAACGGTCGCCAAGAGCATCTTGCACTGCGTCGTGACAGTTGGATTCCTTACGAGCGATCGGCTTGCTAACGCGCAGACATTACAAGGCGGGCCCGCTTCGCTGGCCTCGAATCCTCCTTCCGCGATCACCCAGCCCGCCCAGGTCCAGCCATATGAACAAGCCGAGATTCTCGCCAAGGCCGCGGGGTTTGTCGCGCGTGTGTACGTCGACATCGGCGATCGTGTAGAGAAAGACCAGCTCCTCGCCGAACTGTGGATTCCTGAGATGGAACAGGAGAAATTGATCGCCGTTGCGACGGTCGACGAGGCAGCGGCCGCTGTGCAACAAATGGAAGCGGCAGTCGTGGCGGCCGACTCGCTTGTCGAGGCCGCAAAAGCTAAGCTCCACGAAACACAGGCCCGCGTAGCTCAGTACCAGGCGGACGTGGACTTTCGTCGCGGCGAGCACGACCGAATCGCACGCCTCGTTGGCCGACAGGCTTTGAACGAGGCGCTGTTGGATGAGAAACGGAGCCAACTACGATCGGCCGAGTCGGCGCTGGCCGCCGCCGGTGCAGCCGTTACCTCCGCCGAGGCCAACGTCCAGGTCGAAGCCGCGCGATCGAAACAAGCCAGCGCGAATCTAAGCCACGCCCAGGCTCGCCGAAAGCTGGCGGAAGCCAACCTCAAAAGGACAGAAGTCCTCATGAGCTACTCTCTGGTGCGCGCCCCGTTCGCTGGCTTGGTTACTCACCGAGGAGTCGACACGGGCGATTTTGTGGCCTCCGCCGCCAGCAATGCTACCGAGCCGATGTTCACCGTTTGTTCGGTCGACCGTTTGCGGATCATCGTCGATATTCCCGAATCGCAGGCGCCACTAGTTCGACTCGGCCAGAGAGCGACGCTCGTCGTTGACGCTTTGAAGGACAAGTCCTTTCGCGGTGCGGTCAAACGCACCGCTGGCGTGCTCGACTCGCGGACCCGAACCCTACGCGTCGAAGCGGAGTTGGACTCGCCGACGGAAGAGTTGCGGCCCGGCATGTTTGGATCACTGACCATCGAACTTACACCGCCCGAAACAGGAGGTTGAGAGCGCGGCTGCTACCAATGCTGTCGCCTGGTGCCGCTGGCAATGAGTTCGCCCGGCCGATGAAAGCAGGAATTGCCGATTAGTAAAGACGAGAGGCCTACGTCCCAGGGAGGGGGCATGGAACTTAATCACCCGAATCGATTTCCGTTCACTTGCAACGCACTGCGCGTGCTCGCCGCTGCGCTGATTGTCTTGTTCGGCCCTGCGATTGTCGACCAGACAGTCGGAGCGGAGCCCAGATTAGAACCGCCGAAGGACATCACCTTCGAGGCGGCAGCCTTAGCACCGCCTTCTCCTCGCCTATTGCCACCTCCGACCGATGTGCAGTCGGTAGGGCCGGTACAATTCTCTGGGCCGGTTCATCCACCGACAGATCTGCGGACCGGTTCGGCTGATGCGCTCCGCATGCCAGGAATCTCGGAGGATTTGCCGCCGGGGCGCCTCGTTGAGGAAAACGTCTTTCCGATCGACCTGCCGTCGGCCCTTCAGCTGGCGGGCGCGAACAATTTGCAAATTGCCTTGGCGCGCGAGCGGGTCAATCAGGCGGCTGCACGAGCTGCGGCGGCTAATGCCTTGTGGATTCCCTCGATAAGCGCCGGTGCGGTCTATAACAATCACGCCGGCCGCATTCAGGGGACTGAAGGCGAGATTCTTGAAGTCAGCCGCAATTCGCTCTTCGTGGGAGGTGGCGCCGTGTTCGGTAATTCGCCAGCAAACGGCGGTGCGTCGGGTCCGGCACGGATGTTTGTGGACCTCTCGCTGGCGGACACCATCTTTGAACCGCTCGCTGCTCGACAACTTGTGCGAGCCACAGCTGCCGACCGGACGGCGACATTCAATGATACGCTGCTACAGGTGGCTGCCACCTACTTGGCCTTGGCGCGGGCGCAGACCAGAATGAGGATCACCGAGGAAGCAGTTGCGAACGCGGACGAGCTAGCACGTATCACAGGTGAGTTTGCCAAGAGCGGCCACGGACTGCAGGCCGACGCGGATCGGGCCATCGTCGAGGCTGCGAGTCGACGGCGAGATGTATTCCAGGCACAAGAGGACCTGGCCGTTTTGTCGGCCAACTTAGCGCGACTACTGCGACTCGACCCCACTGTTCGTTTGCAGGCCGTCGACGAGACGCCTGTGCCGCTGGAGTTTATTGACCAATCGCTACCGCTAGAAACGCTCATCGGTCAGGCAATTGCGGCCCGGCCCGAGATTACAAGTGCCGATGCGCAACGCGACGCCGCCTGGTATCGCCGACGTCAGGAACAACTTCGGCCCTGGATGCCACACCTCTACGCTGGCGCCAGCGGCGGCGGCTTCGGCGGCGGCGAAGGCTCCGACGTGACCAACTTCAGCGACCGCGCCGATTTCGACGTTGCCGCGATCTGGCAGTTTGAGAATCTCGGATTTGGCAATGCGGCTCGCCAACGCGAGCAGCAGAGCCTTCATCGCCAAGCGAACTTGGAAATCCAGCAGGTCCGCGAACTGATCGCGGCCGAAGTCGCTCAGGCATATCAACGCGTCCAATTTCGCCAGCGTCAAATCGACGTAAGCCGCCCCCAAGTTGAGTCGGCTCAACAGGCGGTCCGGCTCAACTTGGAGGGCATCCGTGGCGGCGTGCTGCGGCCGATTGAGATTCAGCAGGCGATTGGTGCGCTTGCTTCGTCTCGCACACAGTATCTGGATGCCGTAACGGATTACAACGTAGCACAACTCCAGACGCTCCGTGCGATCGGTCGGCCGCCAGAGATGGCAGCGGGCGCCGACGAGGAATGATCATGATTCCTGTGTACGATTCACTTGGCGCTTGCCGCGAGGGGCGTTTTGAGCGTCAGGCTACAAGCATTTACGATTCCCCAAAACTCATGCCCTTCGTTGGGCGCTCCGTAAATCGACCGATATTGAACCGATGCCGAGGCACCGCGTGCGGCGTCGAAGAAGACATGACCGGCGATAAGCCGTTGGCTCTGAGCGGCAAGGCGGTGGGCGATAATCCATTTGTTCCAAACCGAATTCTCGCAAAGCTGAATGATTCTAGGTGGTTAGTTCACGAGAAAGAGAATTCTCGTGACGTAAGGGGAGAGCGGAAAAAGGCCTGCTGCATAATCGGCCGACGCGGATGGTGGTTGAGTTGAATGGGCACAGCGATCCGTGCGAGAGTACTGCGCATGACGCTCACAGAGGACGATCTAAAGGCCATAAGCGCCCTGATGGACGAGAAAATAGCTCCGCTCCGCCAGGAGCTTCAAAGCGAAATGCACAGGCAGCGCCAGGAGGTCCGCGACGACATCGCGGGCCTTCGCAATCGAATGATTCCTGAAACAGAGTTCAAATGCTGTTACCCCGGCTTGTGTTCTTGCGCCGCCGAACGGGCCGCCCACACCATGTTATGGTACTTACTTCAATCCATTCGTGCCGGACGGACTCAACTCCGTGCTGCATGAGAGATTGCCGCGAGCTCGCGGATTCGTTCATCCACGTATACTTGCGATATCTTTTCCTGTTCCAGCCGCTGGCGATGCTCGGCGCATTGAAGAAAGGCGGCACGCTCCTTATCCGTTAGGCGGGGCGGCTCGGCGTTTGCCGGGGCGTTTCCTTCGACAATAAAGGCGGCATGAAGGCGCAGGGTTTCACGGTCCATCATGATGCTGCGGACGTTGTCGCCCGGGAAGAGGCTCCGCAGGCTCGACAAGATCTGAAAGCCTTCCACATCGACATCGCCCCAGTAAATGACGCGGTTCTCGCGGAGCCATTCCAGCTTGCCAAGCCGTGTCACCGCTTTACCTTCACCTCGGATGGCGATGCCGCGTTTGAATGGCGGCAACGTCAACAAGTTCAGTTGGTTCTCGACGATAAACACCGTCGCATTGCGCACGGGGAGCGTCGCCAGCGACCGCAATGGCACGGAAAACTCGTCGAATGGCAACTGGAGCTCCATCTGGAGATCAAAATCAAGCGTGCGCACCGCGGTGTGGGGCTGGCCGTCGCGGAGGCCGAACCGCAATTCAAATTTCGTTTCGCCGGCTTGGATGGCCGAGGCGGGAAGGAGCAGGTCGAGCCACTCCCGCAGCACGCTTTGATGCCGCTCGACGAACTTCGTGTCCACGGCCGCCGGTATCTGTCGCGCATAACAATCGGGCCACGGGTTGTTAAGAAAAAACCGAGTTAGTTCAATCAACCCCTCAAGCGGTCCTGCCAGACGATGCACCGTGCGGATATTGCTCGCCAGCCAGCCGGTCAAGTCCGGAAACTCCTCGCGCAACCGAATCGCGACCCGGCACGTGTCGGCAAACTCTCGCTGGCAATTGGCAAGACGCAATAGATCGTCCAACGTGTCGATCGTAATGCGGTCGGGAAACTGGTTGTGGCCAAAGTCGCGCGAGCGTCGCTGTTCCCAGTGGATTGTATACCCCCATCGCCGCTCCACTTTCGAGTTCGACCGCAGGGCTTCAACGGCCGCGATGGTCGCGGGTACGTCGTTCTTGATGGGCAACAATCTCGCCCGCAACCGCAGCGGAAAGAAGCCGGCGAGCTGTTCGTCCTGCAGCCAAGCGGCAAGCATCCGTGGATAGGTCCTCGCCGCCTTAGTACGAATTTCCGCGGGAGTGATCATGGCAGGAACGCAGGGCCGGGAAATGCACGCCCGCTACTTCGCGGCCACTTTTCGCTTTCGTAACGACTGCCCATTGCCGGAGAAGGACGCGACCACTTCGTCGTACTCGCGGGCCGTCATGCTGTAAAGCTGCGAACAATGGGTCGTCTCGTCCTTCACGACGTGGAGATAGCAATCGACGAACGGCTCCGTGACTCGGGCCTTTGAATCGAGCGGCGCCACGATCAAAAGCTGCAAGCCGAATTGCTCGAACAATTTCAAGGCGTATTCCCCGTTCTGGTCGTCCACCTTGGAAAACATCTCATCGACGATGACGAAATGGAACCGGCCGGGTGTTCGGCCGGTCGGGTCCAGGTCGTATTGATAGGCGATGGCCGCGACGAGGATCGTGAACGCGAGCTTGGCCTTTTCGCCGCCCGATTGGCCCGCGCTGTCTTCGTAGAAGCTCCGGGTCTGGCCGCTCTCCTTTTCGACTTCCCGCGCGGCGAAGTCGAACCAATGCCGCACGTCGATCACCTTGTCGCGCCAGCGGACGTTGTCCTTGTCAGCGAGGCGCTCCACGAGCTTTTTGATTCGTAGGAACCGAGCTTCGTTTGCTTCGCCCGTGTTTTCCAGCGACTCGTCCAGACATTCACGGAGGGAGCGGCGAAAATCGGCGATCTCCGGGTCGTTCACCTCGCGCGGTTCGAGTCGCATGAACGTGCCCGGATGATACTCCAACTGCGCAAGCGCCACGTTAAGCTGCTGGATCTTGCTTTCGATCTGCTTGCACTCACTTCGTAAGGAACGGTGGAAAAAGGCTACCTCTTCGGTGACTTTGTCGTTCAGCCGATCCTTGAATTTTTTCTCGTGCCGCGGCAGGTCTTCGTCCCGAACCTGTTGCAAGAGGCCCAGGAAGCTGTCGAGGGCGTGGACGCTGGCGTCGAGGTCGGCCTGCTCTTCCTTGAATTCCCGCAGATACCGGCCCATCGCCTTCACGAGTTCATCGCCCAGCGGCTCGATGGCTTTGCGGAGCCTTTCGACGCGGCGCTGTGTTTCGTCCTTCCAGCGCTTTTCGCGCTCGAAAACATTGTCAATGGAGAGTGCCGGCTCGCGCAACGATTCCCGGATGAAATCGAATTGGGCCGCGCTGGCGTCGTAGGTCCCGTCCGCCTTGGCCGCTTCGATCTGTCGCTGGCTATTGGCGACCAGCCGCTGGCCCG
>Ga0214473_10005839_pt1 | contig 14719 bp, 12 predicted proteins | sample RVTome_7_FD_203509 | JGI IMG/M metagenome (GOLD analysis project Ga0214473, IMG submission 203509) | Soil microbial communities from uranium-contaminated site in the Upper Colorado River Basin, Wyoming, United States - RVT98D197 | ecosystem: Environmental > Terrestrial > Soil > Contaminated >... | reverse complement strand
TTCGAACATGCGGATTTTCTCATGAAGCAGCCGCAGGATTCGCTCCTCAAGCGACCCGGCCATACACAGGTTGAATATGAACACCTCGCGGGTCTGGCCGATGCGATGGATGCGCCCGACCCGTTGCTCGATGCGCATCGGGTTCCAAGGCAGGTCGAAATTGATCAGCGTGTTGGCAAACTGGAGATTGTGGCCCTCCCCGCCGATCTCCGAGCAGAGCATGACCGGAACCCGGCCGGCAAGCAACTCGACGGCCTGGGCCTTCTCGACGGCGGACTGACGGCCAGTGAAGACGCTGAACGGGATGTCCGCACCCGTCAGCACGCCGGCCAGACGATCCAGCGTGGCCGTGAAGTTGGCGAATACCAGGGCCTTGCCTTGGCGTTTGGCCCCCAGCAGTTCGACCAACTTGGCCTCCTTGGCGCTGAGGGAAGTGCGGGACTCCGCTCCCGCCGTCCCGGCCGCTTTGCGGACCAGTTCCAGGATCGGGCCGACGCGATCGTCCCGGTCAGCCAAGTCTGCCAGGGGTGCGGCCAGAGCGGCGGGATGGCTGCCGGCGGCCAGGAGCAGCGAGGTAATCCGCATCCGTGACAGCGGGGCAGGGGCAGCGGATGTCTGTTCCGCCGGCAGGCCGGCAAACAGATCGGGTTCGCTCGGCGCATCGCTGCGGGTGGCACCGGTTTCCCGCCATTGCCCTGCAGGTCCCGCCAGCACGTGGCCCCGGCTTCGCCGCCGCAGGTATGTGTCCAGCAACTGGTAGAGTTTGGACTCGTTCTCATCGGGGCGGATGACAATTGTCTGGGCGTAACGCGGCGGCAGGTCGATCGTCACCAGACTGCGGGTGTTGCGGATCATCACCTGGCCGAGCAATTCGCGCAGCCGCTCGCGGTTCCGCGGGTCACGAGGGTTGCCCCGGCGGACGTAATTCCTCTTGAAGTCCGTCTCCGTCTTGAGGTGTCCCGGCTCCAGCAGGGTCAGAAGGTTGTAGAGTTCCAGTAGGTCGTTCTGTACCGGGGTGGCCGTCAGCAAGAACATCCGTCGCCGCTTGAGGGCATTGACCAGTTGCCAGTTGCGGGTGGCCTGGTTGCGGCAGTGATGGGCCTCGTCAACAATCACCAAGTCCCATGAACAGCCGGTCACCGCCTCGAAATGCCTCGGACTCTTGGCCATCGACAGCGACGCCAGGACCCGGTCCGTTTCCCGCCAGAAGCCCTCCTTGATGTTCTGGCCGCTCTCGACCGTGGCGAAGTCCAGGCCGAATTTGGTGGATAGCTCCTCGCGCCACTGGCTGACCAGCGCCGGCGGCACCAGAATCAGCGCCCGCGAGATCATCCCGCGAAGCAGGTACTCGCGCAGCAGCAGGCTGGCCTCGATCGTCTTGCCCAGGCCTACCTCATCAGCCAGCAGCACCCCGCCGCGGAAGTGTCGCAGCACCCGGCGGACCGTCTCGATCTGGTGGGGCAGGTGCTCGACACCGTGGAGGCCTTCCAGGCAGAGCAGTTCCTCGTATCCCCGCAGCAACCGCAGCCGAGCGTGCTCGACGCGCAGCCACAGCCCATCCATATCGGCAGCGCCGGCCGGCGGCCCGCCGGGTGCGCCGGCCGGCGCATTGGCCGTCACACGCACAGTCACCGCGATCCCGCCCGGCGTTCGCCCGGCCGGCCGAGGCGAATCGGAGATGGCATCGATGGTCCACATCGGCGGGCATTGTACCAAGTGACACCGCTTCAGTCGGCGTGCTGTGCCTCCCGAAAAACCCGTTGTCCATCCCGAATACTCCGTAACCGTTGTCCGCAAAGGAGTTACGAATTGACGCCTTGAGCGCCGTGGCTATCGTTTCCAGGCCGTTATTGTGGTTCTCGGAGGCTGTGAAACGGGCTGGATTCGCATCTTGGTGCTGCTGCTCTGCGGGGCCCTTCGTGACCGACCAGAACTCGCCGCGGAGAACCTGGCCCTCAAGCAACAACTTGCGGTGCTGCATCGGCAAGCCAAACGGTCGTAGCTCCGCCCTCGCGACCGCGTGTTCTGGGTCTGGCTGTCGCGAATCTGGGCAAACTGCCGATCTTTCCTCGTGATCGTCGAACCGGACACCGTAGTGGGTTGGCATCGGCAGGGCATCAAGTTGCTCTGGCGGTGGAAGTCGCGCGCTAAATGTGGCCGTCCCGCGTTGGAAGCGGAGCTCCGCGACCTGATCAGACGAATCTCCCGCGAGAATCCACTCTGGGGTACGCCGCGCATTCAATCCGAACTTGCGTTGCTCGGCCATGTCGTCGCGGCGTCGACCATCGACAAGTACAGGGTTCGCCCCCAGAAGCCGCAGTCGCAGACGTGGCGGGCGTTTCTCGATAACCATGTCAAAGATATCGTTGCCATCGACTTCTTCACCATTCCGACGGCGACGTTCCGCGTTTTGTTCAGGTTTGTTGTTCTTCGTCATGATCGACGTCACCTCGTCCACTTCAACGTCACCGCCCATCCGACGGCGGAATGGGCCGCCCCGCAGATCAACGAGGCGTTCGCGGACGACGAGGCGCCTCGCTATTTGATTCGTGATCGCGATTCAATCTACGGCAGCGCATTCCGTGCGCGCGTCACAATCATGGGCATCGAGGAGGTGCTCATCGCACCGCGCTCGCCCTGGCAGAATCCGTATTGCGAACGCCTCGTCGGTTCGATCCGTCGTGAGTGTCTCGACCATGTCATCATCTTGAATGATCGCCAACTGCGGCGCATCCTGCGATCGTACTTCGACTACGACCTGAACGCGCGAACGCATCTCTCGTTGGAGCGAAACTCGCCGATCGAGCGCGAAGTAGAACCGCCGTCCCACGGCCAAGTGGTCGCGATTCCGCAAGTCGGTAGTCTGCATCATCGGTATCGGCGAGCGGCTTGTGCGTTACCTTTCGCCTCGGCCTGTGCTCGCTCTGAACGTGCCCGGCCTGCGCCTGCCGTCAATAATCGCGCCACGAGTGCCCGAACGCCGTCGTTTGCCTTGGTTCCGTTCGCAGATCATCCGCTCGGAATGCCGGCCCTTCACGCCCTGAAAAGGCCGGATGACATTTTTGGGAGAGACACTTAACGACACAGCGGGCGACCGGATTCGAACCGGCGACGTCCAGCTTGGGAAGCTGGCATTCTACCACTGAATTACGCCCGCAGTTGCTTCGGCTGACGACGCTGCCGGCGTCACCTCGAACAAGGTGCGCAGGGCAGCGCGGGTCGCGACGAGTCGGCCGTTCGCTGTCATTGTGATCGCGAAGCTGGCTCCGTCAAGCCAATCGCTGCGCCGGTGGCGTCCGCGCGGGCTCCGCCGATCGGGATGGCCGGATTGCTCACCGTGCCCCCCGTCGACGTCCACCGCGAAGCCCTCTCGGCCCTGGTCGCGGCGTCAATCATCGTCGCCCCGCTTACGCCAACGGATGAACAGCAATGGAAGACCCGCAAGCAACATGCCCGTACCGAGCACGTCCAGCGGATGCCCTCAGCAATGGGTCGCTTTCAGGACGATGCCGGTCAGCGGTATCGCCGCCAGCAGATAAATGAACTTGCTCATGATCACCATCCTGAGCTTTTGGCGCTGTCGAACCGTTACAATGGGCGGATCACCGGCCCGCCGCAACCATCCTAGACGTTTTGGTGTCCGCCCGTTAATCGTCCTATAATACCGGCCGGCACATACACAGTATCGGTGTACGCTGCCCGGCGTCTCTCCCGAGTTTCCGCATCCGCTCTCTCACCGTCGCGGCTCTGATCCGCAACCGCGAATCGCCAACGTCGGTTTAGTCTCCCTCGGCGCTCTCCATCGCCCGGCGGGTGGCCTTGTCCACGGTTTCGGCGGGAAGGATAAAGCCGCCCATCATCTCTTGCATGTTGGACATCCGCCCGAACATGGCCATCGAGTCGGCGTCCACGTCCTCCTCGTCCGGCGCCTGCATGACCATAACCCCGATGACCTGCCCCTCGGCGGTGTACACCGGAAGCCCCATTGCCGGGGCGAGGGCCGCAGCCGGGACGTACAAGTCACGCGGCTTCGAGGTCTTGCCGCCGATCCGGCCCTCCGCCACCACCGCGCTGCGGGCAAAGTACTTGTCCATCCTGTGCACGGCGAAGACTCGCTCGCCGATTGATGCCTTGACCGCCTCGCCCAGATCGACGTGGGCGTAGGGCTCAGTTCTTGGCGTCTTGATTCTGACCCAGGCCAAGTCCAGCTCGGTGTCCCGGGCGATCAGTTCCGCCTCGACCCCGTCGACGTCGTCGCCGACCAGCACCTTCACGTCGGTGGGGGTCGCGGTGATTTCCCCGCCCATCCGGCCCATGAACTTCTTCATCATGGCGGCGAACCCGCCGAGCTGCGTGTTGGAGCACAGGACGACGCCCTTCGGGTCGATCATCACCCCGGTGATCTCCGTGTCGCTTTCCTGATCACCCATGCCGCCCATCGCCCCACCCATCTTGACCTTCAACACGAACTTCACGGTCACCAGGGGCGGCTCCTTGTCCCTCAGGAAGCGAGCGAACTCGTCCTTGTCGTCCGCCGCGGAAACCGGCACCAACGCCCCGAGCGACCACCAGCACATTGCCGCCACGAACATCGTCGCCCGTCCGCCGAGATGACCCATGACCGTTACTCCTCGTGGTTACCGTCGGAGGAGCCGGCGCCCGCGGCGCTGGGGCTCCAGTCCGGCTCGACGTACTGAAAGTGGGTGCTCGCGCCGCGCAGCACCACGAACACGGCGCGCTCCGGCTTCCTCTGGGTGATCGTCTCCATGGCCGTCCGGTAGTCGCCGATGTCGCCGATCTCGAACTCGTCGATTCGCAGGATTAGATCGTCCGGACGCACGCCGCCGAGCTGAGCCCAGCCGGCCCGCTCCACGTCGCTCACAATCACGCCGCGGATGTCGTCGTCCCAGCGCCGCTCGTCACGATCGAAAAAGGTGATGTCGCGAACGATGATCTCGAAATCCCGGTTGTGGTCGCGCCGGGCTTCTTCGGGGGTGATTCGGGTTCGCTCCAGCTTGATCGCGACCTCCCGCTCCGCGCCCGCTCGAAGGATGGTCAGGGTGGCGCTGTCGTCAATCTCCAGCTTGCGAACTTTGCGGTGGAACATGCCCGCGTCCTGCATGCCTCGTGGCCTGAGCGGTTCCCCGTCGAGCTTGACGATGGTGTCGCCGACTTTCAGGTCGCTGTCCGCGGCCAGCGTACGTGGATACACCCGGGTGATGCGAAAGCCCAGCTCGTCCGGGCGCCCCAGGTGCTCGGCCAGCTTCTGGACCACCGGCTGCACGGCGACGCCGATCCAGGCCTTGGCCACCTCCCGCGGCGGATCCTCGTCCTTGTCCGGCTTGGGCTTGATGAGTGTCAGGTGGCTCTTGCCGAGCCGGTCGAACTCGAAGAGCAGGTATTCCGGCAGCTCCTCCGCGTCCATGATGCCGTCGTAGCGCTCGATGAGCCCGGCCAGATGGTCCACCGGTACCCCGTCGATGGAGTGGAGCACGTCCCCCGAAGCGAGGGCCGGCTCCGCCAACTGGGCGGGACTCCCGCTGCGCACACTATCGACGAGCACGCCGTCGGTGCGCTCCAGCCGGCGATCGCGGGCCATCTGCTCGGTGATGTCCACGCCGACGAAGCCCCAGGAACGAAACGCGGCCTCGTCGCCGCGATCCTTCTTAAGCCGGTCGGTGACGATCCGGGCCACCTGGGTGTCACTCTGCCGCTGATAGGTCACCTCCACCGTCGATCCGATGGGGTAGTCCGCCAGGCGCTTGAGCAACGGCGGCACCTCCTCGGGAAACCACACCGTCACCGCAGCACCGTCGATCTGCAGAATCACGTCCCCCGCCTTCAACCCGGCCGCCTCCGCGGGCCCGCCCTCCACGATGGAGTTGACCAGCACGCCCTCCTTGAGCCCGGACTTCTTGATCGGCTTCAAGCTCAGTCCCAGCCAGCTTCGCGGCACCTCCCGGTGTTCGACGAGGTCCGCGGCAACGGCGCGGGCCACGTTGCCGGGAATGGCGAAGCCCATGTCGCCGCCGAAAAACGTGCCCCGGGTGTTCACCCCGATGAACTCGCCCTTGAGATTGACCAGCGGGCCGCCGCTGTTGCCCGGATTGATCGCGGCGTCGTGCTGAATCCACCGGTTGAAGATGCCGGTTCGCTGGTCACGGTCGAAGCGCATCTCCCCGGCGTCGTCCTCTTCAGCGGCCAGCACCCGTTCGGTGTTGGAGACGATCCCCAGGGTCACCGACCGGGAAAGGGCCCAGGGGCTGCCCATGGCCATGACCGTGTCACCGATCTGCAACTCGCCGGAGTCGCCGAACTCGGCCACGGGTAGCTCCATGCCCGGGTCCTTCAGCTCGCTCAGCTCCAGCTTGAGCACCGCCAGATCGGTGAGGGGATCTTCGCCGACCAGAGCCGCGGAGACTTCCTGCTTGTCCGCCAGCGTGCACTTGAACTTCCGCCCCTTGCGGGCGACGTGGTAGTTGGTCAGCACGTGGCCCTCCCGCGAGATGATCGTCCCGCTGCCGACGGACTGCCCCTTCTCCTCCTTGCCGTCGAAATACTCCACGGTGATGACCTTGATGTTGACCAGCGCCGGGAAGACGCGGTCGCGGGCCAGGGAGATCATCGCCCGCAGGTCCTGCCGGAGCTGATTGGCCTTCTCCACGTCCGCCGACGCCTCCGGCCGAATCTGCTGGGCTCGCCCCACCGCAGGCGCGCTCGCGGCGGCCAGCACGAAGATCATCAGACTACGCAGGGACCGGGACGAATGCGGCATGGATCGATACACTTCCGCGGGTCGGTACATCGCGGCTGGTTTCCTCATGCAGGGCCTCAACCGGCGGTGGCGGCCGCAAGAATGACGGACCTGTCCGCCGCAGCGGTTCGTCCCGCTCGTGTACTCCAGAAGCGCCGTGGAATCAAGCGCCGACGTTGCCACCCTCCAACAGCCCCAACGGGGTGTCATAAACCAGCCCAGGGCCATCGGCCCTGGGTCTTGCACGCGAAGCAAAGACTAGCAGCCTGTTGAAGAATGTAGCGGCCGCCCCCTGTGGCGGCCGTCGGGCACTGAAAAACGCCGATGCTGAAGGACAGCATCGAGTTCTTCAACAGCCTGCTAGCCCTGAAAGGGCGATATAAACGCGCCTACGACTACGACCAACGAAACAGGCGTACCGCGAGGTGAAACGAGACTCCCCCGATGGCCAGCAGCACGAGCATGGGCAGCCATTGGGATGCGAGCGGCGCGCCTTCGAGTATCACCGTCCGAAGGGCGTTATTCAGGTGGGTGAGCGGCAGCGCCAGGATCAACGGCTGAACCAGGTCAGGAAAATTCTCCGTGCTGAAGAAGATGCCGGACAGCAGCCACATCGGCAGCATGACCAGGTTCATCAGACCCGACACGGTTTCGATCCGCTGGGCCCGCGACGCGACCAGCAATCCCAGCCCGGCGAAACACGCCCCGCCCGCGGCGACCACTACGAAGATACTCAGGTAGTTCCCGAGCACCGGCACGTCAAACAACAGGGCACCCGCCAGCAGAATCACGACCATCTCCGGCAGGGTGAAGAGCATCCGCGCCCCGACCATCGACCACAGAAAATGGCTGCGCCGCATGGGCGTCGCCGTGAATCGCTTGAGCAGCTTGCGCACCCGCAGGTCCACCGCGACGAACCCCACGCCCCACAAGCCGCTGCCCATCAGGTTCATCCCCAGCAGGCCCGGCAGAAGAAAGTCGATGTAGCGCGACCCCGGCCTGGTGACTTCCTGTACCTCAACCGTCACCGGGTCCGTGCGCCCGGCGGCGCGTTGCAGGGCGTTATCGACGCGAAGCTGCGCGTGCAGGCTCTCCGGACGCGTCGGATCGTACTGGTAGGTGAATGTACCCTCGGTCGACCTGGCGGTGACCACAACCGCGGCCCGCCCGATTCTCAGTCGTTCGGCGCATTCCTCCGGCGGAATGACGGCGACCGAAAAGGTATCCTTGTAATCCGGCCTGGTGAGGACTCCGGCAATCGTGTCGGCCGCCTCACCCTCTTCCACCGCCACGGCGATCCGCTCCGGCGGCCGATTGCGAAACGCGATGCCCAACGCGACGGTGAGCAGAATCGGGAAGCCGTACGTCCAGAAGACCGCCGACGGCTCCCGGTAGAAGATCCGCACGCGAAACAGCAGCAGTTGGGCCAGCGGGCTATTCTTCATCGGTAAGGTGCCGCCCGGTCAGACTCACGAACACGTCCTCCAGGCTGGCGTGCCGCGTGGTCAGATATGCAAGGGCCAGGCTGCTGCCGTCCAGCAGCCGCAGCAGGGCGGGCAACGTGACGTGTGGTTCTTCCACGGTGAGGGCGAAGCCGGCCCCCTCGGGATGCATGGCTCGGACGCCGGTCAGCCGGGCGACCGCATCGGGATCGAATCCGTTATCCGCGCCGTTGTTTTCCAGCGTGAATTCGATCACGTGTCCGCCGCCCAGGGCGTCGATGAGTTCCTTCGGCGTCCCCAGGGAAATGACTTTGCCCAGGTCTACGACCGCCACGCGATCGCACAGCCGCTCCGCCTCGTCCATGTAGTGCGTGGTCAGCACGATGGTGCAACCACGGGAGCGCTGGTCGCGGATGATGTCCCACACGCCGCGCCGGGCCTGCGGGTCCAGGCCGGTCGTCGGTTCGTCGAGAAAGAGCAGGTCCGGGTTGCCCACCAGGGCGCAGCCCACCGCCAGGCGCTGGCGCTGCCCGCCGGAGAGGTGCTCGACCCACGCGTTCCGCTTTTCCGAAAGGCCCACGGTGTGCAGGACCTCCGCCGGGTCGCGGCCCTCGTGGTGAAAGCTGCGGAAGAGTTCCACGGTCTCGAGTGCCGTCAGCTTGTCAGCCAGACGGGTCTCCTGCAAAGAGATGCCCAGCCGCTCGCGCAGGGCCCGATGGCCCCGTCCCCAGGCCTGGCCCAGGACTTCCACCTCGCCGCTGGTCGGGGCCAACAGGCCCTCGAGGATCTCGACCGCCGTCGTCTTACCGGCCCCGTTGGGCCCCAGCAGGCCGAAGCACTCCCCGGCGTGCACCTCGAGGTCGAGGCCCCGCAGGGCATGCACCGGGTCCCTCTTCCGTTGCGTGTACCGCTTGTGCACGTCGCGACAGCGAATCGCCGCTTCCATCACGCAAAGCCCCTCGCCTCGGTCCCTGAACAGTCGTGGACGCACATCCTGAGTCGAGGCACCGCTCCGGTCAACCGCCGTTGCCCGCAGTCAGCCGGCGCCAACCCGCACCGACGGTCGTGGCCTGGATCGCCGCATAATCCCGCCAGTAGATCAGCACATTTGCCATGCGTTCGGGCGCCGAGGCACCTTACGGTGCTGCTTCACCGCTGAATCGCATCAAAAACGCCTCAACGGCTTGCCGCGGGGAACCGAATAGTTGTATAATCCTCGCGGATCAACACCTGGCGCTGCTCGTCAGCGTCCAGATATCAGCCCCTGGCGGTTGCACGCAACCGCCAGTTTTCTTATGGTCTCCGCCGGTGGATCGCGTGTGCATCTTCATCGACGGCAGCAACTTCTACCACGCCCTCAAGGACGCCAACTTGCCCGTCCGTGTTGACCTCGGCAACCTCGGCCTGAGGCTGACCCGTCCCGATCGACAACACGTCCACACCTACTATTACAACACCCCGCTCATCCGACCCCGCCGGGATGACCCGGACTACGCGGCCAGGGATGAACGCTGCCGTTCTCAGCAGCGTTTCTTCAACGCCCTCCGCTTCATCCCCAACCTCACCTTCAAGCCGGGCCGCTTTCAGCGGCTGCCCAACGGCGGGCAGGTGGAGAAGGGAGTCGATGTCATGCTCGCCATCGACATGCTGACCCTCGCCTTCAAGGATCGCTACGATGTCGCCATCCTCGTTTCCAGCGACGCCGATTTCAAACACGCCATCGACGTCGTGAAGTTTGAAACCGGAAAAACGGTCGAACTCCACCAGGTTGAGGGCTCCAGAGCGTACGATCTCATCACCGCGTCCAGTGTCTACAAGCCGATCACCGCTGACATCATCAACGACTGCCTCCGGTCCCAGTCCCGCCGCTAACTGAACCGCCGCGACTTCATGCCCGCGTCGACGGCTTCCCGCAGGCTACGCAGGCCATCATCAGATGGCATCATCCGCATGCCATCGGCGTACGGATTCTGGAGACGTAAGCCGTCGTCGAGGTGCTCAAGAGTTGGTGGAACCGAGGCAAGGAGCCCCCGGTCTACTACTATCGTGACAAGGATGGCAAAGAGATCGACCTGCTGCTGAAGGACCGGACAATTCATCCTGTGGAGATCAAGAAGTCCGCCAACCCGCGCCGGAGGTGGGTCCGGCAGTTCGCCGTTCTTGATCGGCTCAAGCCGAGATCGTCAGACGGTGGCGTCGTCTGCCTGTGCCGCGAGCGCCTGCCCATCACGGAGAGCATCTCCGCGATCCCCGTCGGCGTGCTGTAACGGCACCGGCGCCAGATCGCGGGACCAAGCAATTATGCTCCCGGATCAAGATCGACACAGCCGGATACGACCCTCCCTGGGCCTGGCACTGAACCACGAGTGGCCGCAACTCGATCGCACCCGAAGGCGCGTCGCCAAGCTGCCGCCCGTTCGAATCGTCGACGACCCTGCCGCGACCGACATGCCCATCGTGGCCACGATTGCACAGCGCGTCAATCGAAGGCGCCTACCTGGCTTTTGTACCGGAATAAGGGCGAAGCGAAGCCCATCCGCAGCCCGAAGTCCGATCGTGCGTTCCCACCGGTTCGATCTGTCTGATCTCGCCGAACCCGATCTTGAAGTACTGACTGCAGCAGCGGGCTCCGTAGTCCTCGACGGCTAGGGGTTCGCCACAATGTGGGCAGTCGACAACCAGTCCGTTCCGCCACGGGTGCTTCAGCACGACGTGACCCGAGGTGTTGTCGTAAAGACACCAGATCGGATTGTCCCATATACCGCGCGGAAACATGAAACAAGCTCTCCTCGATTCAACTCGTCAGCGTCCGGCTCCGCAAGACTTCATCACACTTCTCATCTTGTCCCGACTCAAGCAGTGTGCTTCGCCGGTCGTTCGTGCTAAGGTCGCTCGAGCCCAGCTCCGCACCGTCGGTGCCACATGTCCGCAACCGAGCAATTCACCGCTTCCCGTTGCGAGGCGGTCGCTTGCCGGCCGATCTGTTCGCGCGACGGCAATGGTCCTCGTAGGACAGGACGATAGAATCCACCAACCTTGAGCACCCTGACACAAGCCGGGCCAGGACTTTGATTTGCTCCCTACACGCTACGGAATCCGTCTCGTTTGGGTAGTTAATCGTATGGGACACCTCGCCCCAGATTTCCTCGGCAAGAGTTCGCACCTGTAGTTCGCAAAGCCGGGGAGTCGTCCTATTTTGCTTGATGATATAATGAACGCTCGTATAGAACGACTGATCCTGTGTAACCTTCAACCCCAAACTCTTCAGCATCTCCGCGTACTCAGGATCCCAAGTTTTTGCTTCTTGTTTACGTCCCTTCAGCACGTACCCTTCGTCCTGGAGCACTTTGATAATCAGAGGGTGTATCTTCTCTAACTGTCGCATGTGCAGATGGAGTAAACGGACGCCCGCAAGGTCGGGAATATGATCGAAGAGGTTTTCCGGTGTAATGTCAAACGACTTCCCCGACCCGATCGCCTCGTTTGCCTTCCGAGTTAGCTTCTCCCGCAGGTGCGACGGCTCCTTCGCACGCCACTTCAACGAGAGAATGAGCTTCTTTAGGTCCGCGTTGGTCAGCAACCTCTCTTGCAGAATGGATGCATCCGTTTCAAAATTGCGTCGGACTTGTTCGAACGCCCCTACGGCGGCGTCGATTTGCTCCATGATTTTGCTCGACAGCGCCATCCGTCCCTCACGCCGTCTGGTTCATAACGCGTTGTGCTAGGGAGGAAAACACCCTATGCGCCTCCCGCTTGCCGTCCGCGTTTCCACCGCTCACGTTCCAAAGCGAAGCACCTTGGTTCTGCCCGCGCGTCGCTAGATCGCCGAAAAACTTTACCTCACCGAGCTTCAATCTGGTCGGGCGCTCCTTCGTCGAGCTACCGTAAGCCTCCTGGAGACGCTGCCATACAAACTCCACGACATGACTGTTCAACTTGGCCAAGACGCTGAAAGGCGCCTCCGCCATTTCGCCGCGATACACTCGGAACCCTTGGGGGATGTATCCCAGCAACTGGGGAGAGCCGCGCAGCAGAGATGTCCCTTCCGGGGCCATCTCAACGATGCGTGCCCAGGTCGTGACCCATTCCTCCATGGCGAAGCCAAGAGTCTTCAGCGCCCGCGTGGAGAACAAATCGCAGGCAGCCGGGACGATGAAGTGGGAGCAATCGAGTAGCACCGCACGGTTAAGCGGCCCAATGTTCGGGCCGGCGTCGAAGAAGACGAATTCAGATTTTGTTCTCTGGACAAGGTCATCCACGACATGACTCAGCGCGGCCGTGCAGAGATAACCGCGCCGGTTTCGGCTCAAGCAAAGGTTCCAGCAATCCGCGAGGCTGTTCTCGAAGTGCGACAGGCGAATATCGCCGACCGCCACGTGCAACCCTTCACTGATCTTGACGGCGCTGATTCGCGAGATGGGCCCTGTCCCCTCAGACACGGGCCGTAATGCCGTCCAGAGCGTCTTGCCCCCGTCCGATTCGGACTTGTCCAAGAGCTCGTCAAGGTACGATTCTTCCAGGAAGAACGACGACAGACTACACTGAGGATCTGTATCCACCAAGAGCACCGGCTTGCCAGCTTCCACGAGAGCACAGGCAAGGTTGACAGTGAGCGTCGTCTTGCCGACGCCGCCCTTATGGTTGAACAATACAAGCCGGGGGATACGCTTCACGGATGTCGGCATAAGGCCACCCTAGCTCTTGGAGGCGCGCGGACGTTTCTTACTCGTGCGTTTCACTCCTCTGCGCGGTTTCAATCTCTCCTGCACCTCCCGAGCGGCATCACGATCGGGAAGCGTTTGCACAAACTGCTCTCCAATTGCACTCAGTTGTTTGCATCCCTTCACCGATGGAACCAGGTATCCGCTATTTGTGGCGTTCGCGACCGCGAAGGCCGTATTCGAAAATAGTCGCTGAGCCGCCTCAATGTTTATATCGCTGATGTCCCTCGTCTTGAAGTGTGGCGTTCCCCGGTAATGGGTCAGGTAGTACGCCAGACACGCCACGCGTTCGACGTCTGTCGTGGGGGCCTTGACACCCATGAATTCTTTCGGTGTAGGCGCTTCGCTTTCCGAGAATCGAAATGAACTTGCTGGCGATCGATCCGGCATCATACCGACTGCGGGCAGCATCGAGTCCGGTTGAGCCCGAGCGATGCCGAAGAACATACACACAGTGTCGATGATGCGACGCCGAGACTCAGAAGGCAGGGGCGTCAACTTGGAGATGATGCCCTGCAAGACCATCGCGTCGTTCATCTCGGGTGACCGGAAGCCATCGGCTGCTGGGTCCGTCTCTTTGTGCGGCTGGTGTGACATAGTATCCATTATATCAGAACCGGTGTCCAAACAAAACGCGAGTTTCTCAGGGCGGGGACCGCCCCCATTCTACTGCTGCTCCCATCGTCTCGCTGACGGCGTCGCTCCACGGTAACTTTTCGCCGGTCGTGCCGACCCAGCGCAGCATTTAATGCGCCGTCTTGCCCGCATCGGCACCGTCGCAGTCACTCGTGTTGGGCGTGCGGCTATCGACCGCCAGGAACGTCAGCTCCGCCGGGGCGGCGGGGCGCCAGCGGGGCCGAGCTTCAGCCCGATTTTCGCGCGCATCCCGTTTGTCGGCCTGGCTTGGCTCGTCGGCAAGGACTCGTAGGCGAGGTAAGTCGTATGCTGGAGTCAGTGGCCCCGAAACGCGCCCTCTCGGCCATGACGATCCCTGCCGGTCGACGCTCGCATCAAACCAGCGATATTGTCGAAACCGGTGCTGGCGCGTCAAGGCGAGGGGAGCTAATATCTCCGCGGGGCTGCGGGTGTCGTTGCTGCTGGTCGGGTGGAGTCGCAAGGAGATGCGAAATACCCGGGCGCCCGGCAATCATCGGCAGGGATCGGCGCATGGTCCGCCGAGGCCGAAGGAGCATGCGGTGAACCCAGCGGACGATTTCCGACGGGCGGCCCGGGTACGCCGTCCTGGCGTCGGCGACCCGCAAAGTCTGGGTCCTCTCCGCGCGGACCATCCAGATGTCCGGGGGGAAACACCTGCGAGGCGAATCGGTGGAAGTTCGTCGCTCCGTCTGACTCGGGCTCAACTGTACAGCGTACGCGCCGGGGAGCAACTTCGTGGGGAAGTGCAGCTCGAGCCGTGATGAAGAGCGATAGCATCGCATCCCGGACGACTTCGTCGTCGATGCCAATGGTCCGGACGGGCATGCGCTGCGCTGCAACTGCTGTCTCGAAGATGGACTCCGCTTCGCGTTCACAGAAAAGTGCGCCAACCGGGCCATCTCGCCGCTACGCATCAAGGATGCGGTCGAGCTCATCGGGATGCCGGGCAAGGATGAATGTGCCCCGGAGGTGTTCGTCGCCATCCGCTGGGACAAGAACGGCCTGGCCATCCCTCTTACCTAAGTAGAAACGACGAAGGAACCACCCTCTTTTCGATACGAGATCGGCGGCTCCAAGGCTCGTGCCGTTGCCGCAATGATAGCTCCTACAAGGACTTATGACACCGCGGAGCCCGTGGCTGATGG
>Ga0214473_10005838_pt1 | contig 14721 bp, 11 predicted proteins | sample RVTome_7_FD_203509 | JGI IMG/M metagenome (GOLD analysis project Ga0214473, IMG submission 203509) | Soil microbial communities from uranium-contaminated site in the Upper Colorado River Basin, Wyoming, United States - RVT98D197 | ecosystem: Environmental > Terrestrial > Soil > Contaminated >... | reverse complement strand
GGCCTCGGGCTGGGAATGGACCGAGAACGCGGGAGTGAGAGAGACGTCGTCGAACCAGATCGTCCCATCGCTGTGCCATTCCCCGAGGCGGAAGTAGGTGTCGCCGAGCTGATCCGGGGTGCGGAAGTAGAAGTCTTTGCGCTCCCACTCGGTTCCGGCGAGGTAGTCGCGGTTGACGGTATCCAGGCCCGAGATCACGGTCCGACCCGAGCCGGAACTGCGGCGGGTCCAGAAGGAGGTGTGATAGAGACTGGCCGGCTTAGGGCCCAGGTAGCCGGAGGCCGACCACCACACCGCGTCCTCCCCCTTGCCGGTCACGCTGAGGCTGCGCGCTCCGCCGTGCCCCTCCTTCTCCCATCGGCCCACCCCGCCGGGGGAGATGAGCCAGTGGGCGGGTGCGGACTGACCAACCTCGAAGGAGGGATTAGGGAGGAGGTTGGTGGCCTGACCCCACGCGGTCGCGGCCCCACAACCCATCACCAAGAGCGCCATCCCCCACATCGCCAGCCGTCTCATCATCGCGGCCACCTCCTCTGTCGGTGTTTCGGGGCCTCGCTGCCGAACCCTGCTCTTCGCGGCTGTGGAGGAGGCCGGAGGCGCCTAGTGTCTCGGCCCGGCAGTTCTTGGTATCCCCCCCGAACCGCGGCGTGGCAGGAATTGCGCGCCAGTTGCGCCAAACTAAGGAACGCACTACTACCCCGCATCCCGTTTCGATGGAGGGTCACCGCATCATGACTCAGCCGAACGCCGTTCCCGCCAGTGCGGGCAAGCCCGCCGATCCTGCTGCCTATGGGCGCGACCTCGGCCCGGAGGCGTTGGAGGAGCTGGCGGTCAATATCATTCGCGGCCTGGCCATGGACGCGGTGCAGAAGGCCAAGTCCGGGCATCCCGGGATGCCGATGGGAATGGCCGACGCCGCGTTCGTGCTCTGGACGAAGCACCTACGCTACAGCCCGAAGCACCCGAAGTGGCCGAACCGCGACCGCTTCGTCCTCTCCGCCGGCCACGGCTCCATGCTGCTGTACGCGCTGCTGCATCTGTCGGGCTACAAGACCACGATGGAGGATCTCCAGTCTTTCCGGCAACTGGAGAGCTGCACCCCCGGCCACCCTGAGTACGACCCGGAGCGCGGCGTGGAGACCACCACCGGGCCGCTGGGGCAGGGATTCGCCACGGGCGTGGGGATGGCGCTGGCGGAGCGGATGGCGGCGGCGAAGTATGGCGACGAGATCGTGGACCACTTCACCTATGCCATCGTGAGCGACGGCGACCTGATGGAGGGCGTATCCCACGAGGCGGCGTCGCTGGCGGGACACCTGGGGCTGGGCCGGATCATCTACCTCTACGACGACAACCACATCAGCATCGAGGGCAGCACCGACCTGACCTTTAGCGAGGAGGTGGGCACGCGGTTTGAGGCTTACGACTGGCACGTGCAGAGAGTGGACGGCCACGACCGGGCGGCGGTGGAGGCGGCGATCACCGCGGCAAATCAGGTGTTGGACAAGCCAAGCTTGATCATCTGCCGCACCCACATCGGTAAGGGCAGTCCAAACAAGCAGGACACCGCGGCTTCTCACGGTGAGCCGCTGGGCGAGGAGGAAGTAGAGCTCACCAAGGAGGCCTTGGGCCTTCCGCTGGAGCCGCCCTTCTTTCTCCCCGAGGCGGTGCGGGAGCTGTTCGTGCAGGCCGGTCAGCGCGGCGACGCGCGGGAGGCAGAGTGGTCCGCGAAGTTCGCGGCTTGGCGGAAGGCGCAGCCCGAGCTGGCGGCCTACTGGGAGGCGGCGAGGAGCTGGGCGCTGCCGGAGGGCCTAGCCGCGCGACTGCCGAAGTTCGAGGTGGGTAAGGAGGTGGCCACTCGCAACGCCTCCGGCGAGGTGCTGCAGGTGCTCTCGGCAGAGGTGCCGGGGCTGATCGGCGGCTCCGCCGACCTCTCTCCCTCCACTAAGACCAACATCAAGGGATCCCCCTCCCTCGCCCGCAGCTCCTACTCCGGCAAGAACCTTCACTTCGGGGTGCGAGAACATGCGATGGGCGGGATGTTGAACGGGATCTCGCTCTATGGCGGCTTCCGCCCCTATGGCGGCACGTTCTTCGTATTCCTGGACTACATGCGGCCGGCGGTGCGGCTGGCCGCGCTGATGCAGCAGCCGGTCATCTACGTCTTCACCCATGACAGCATCTTTCTGGGCGAGGACGGCCCCACCCACGAGCCGGTGGAACATCTGATGTCACTGCGCGCGATGCCCAATCTCACCACTCTCCGCCCGGCCGACGCGGCCGAGACGGTAGTGGCCTGGCTGGTGGCGCTGGAGAACCAGGGGGGGCCGACGGCGCTCATGCTGACCCGGCAGAACCTCCCGGTGCTGGACCGCACCGGCCTCGCTCCCGCGGAGATGCTGCGGAAAGGCGGGTATATCTTGCTCGACGCGCCCGACCCAGAGCTGATCATCATTGCCACCGGCTCGGAGGTGTATCTTTCGCTCGCCGCGGCGCGCGCGCTGAACGCCGAAGGTCGCCGGGTGCGAGTGGTCAACCTGCCGAGCTGGGAGCTGTTCGACGCTCAGCCGGAGGAGTACCGCGATTCCGTGCTTCCGCCCATGGTCAAGAAGCGCCTGGCGGTAGAGGCCGGGGTGTCGCATGGCTGGGAGCGCTATGTCGGCGAGCAGGGCGTGGTGCATGGCTTCGACCGCTTCGGCGTCTCCGCTCCGTGGAAGACGATCGCGGCGCACTTCGGCTTCACAGCGGAGGCCGTCGCAGCTAGGGCAAGGCGATATCTGGCCGAGTAGTGGCGCCCCACCACACCGATGCGCACGGAGGCTACGCTCACCATGGGTATAAGGACTCGGGACTGGGTGAGTATCCGACCCGGGGAAGCTACCTTGGCGCGGACGGAGAGGTGCGGTCGTGGTGCGACCTGTCGGTGGATTTGGTGAAGCGGCGGTGAGCGGTGCCGCCGATAGGTGCGCCTCCAGTGGCGCGAGGCGCGGAGCCCGGCCATGATCATGCCCCTGATCTGGGTGCTTCTTGCCGGCCTGGCCTTGGTGCTGGGCTGGGCGACGGCCTTCCCTCTGTTCTCCTGGTTGGGCTATCTGATGCTCGCCATCTTCCTGGTCGGCCTAAGCATGGCACGGCTAGGCTCTCAGGGACTGAGCGCACGCCGGGATCTGTCCGTGGACCGGGTCCGTCTGGGAGATCGCGTTGCCGTTGACGTCCACGTAGAGAATCGGAGCGTGCTGCCGGCCCTGTGGATGGCCGCCGCGGAATCGCTGCCGGTGGGCCTCCCGGTCAGTGGCTCGCGCGGGCGTGTCCTGCCCTTCGCCTGGAGACGGGGGTCCAGCTTTTCCTACGCCCTGGAGGGCGCGCGCCGCGGCTATCATGAGATCGGCCCCACGGTGATCCGCACCGGCGATCTGTTCGGCCTCTTCCAGCACCAGGCGCGGTGCGGTGGGTCCTCCTGGCTCACCGTCTACCCCAAGATCGTCGCCCTCGAGCATGCCCTCCTGCCCTCCCGGCGGTCCCTCGGCGAGGTACGTACCAGACAGCGCGCGCTGGAGGACCCCATCCAGATCGTCGGGATCCGCCCGTACCAGCACGGCGACAGCCTCCGTCGCGTCCACTGGCGCGCCACCGCGCACACGGGCAAACTCCAGTCCAAGCTCTTCGAACTCACCGCCCAGCCCGACGTCACCGTGGTGCTCAACCTCAACCGCGCGGACTACCCGGCCAACCCCGACGATGCCGCAGAGTCCGCCGAACTGGCCATCACCACCGCCGCCTCCATTGCCCAGCATATCCTCGATCGGGAGCAGAGATTGGGCCTGCTGGCCCTGGCCCGGGACCCGGCCGGCACCGGGCCGGATCGCCTCCTCAGGGTGAAGCCGGACCGCGGCCGGGCCCAACTCATCTCCCTCCTCTCCGCGCTCGGGCGCATCGAACTGGGGCAGTGCGACCGGCTGGTGGAGGTTCTGGACCGGGAGAAAGAGCGGTTCCCTTGGGGAACAATGGTGGTGGTGATCACGCCGAAGTTGGACAGAGACTGCATGTTGGCGCTGATCGGCCTCCGCACCGCGGGGTTTGCATTGGAGCTGATCCTCGCGGCGCGCGGCGTCTACGCTCCCGGGCGCGCGGACATGGGTATGATCGGCATCAGCGCCGCGCGCGTCCAGTCCGAGGAGGACATCCGTGGGCTCGACCTCTGAGCCAAGACCGGCGGTCGGATCCGCCAACCTGTGGCGGACGCTCTGGATCATGGGCCTGCTCCTCTGCCCCGTGTCCTATCTCTCACTGGTGGTGATTCGGTTCTCGCCTCTGTCCGGCTCGCTCGCGGCCATGTGCGTCGCCCTCTTCCTGCTGAGCCTCGTCTCTTCGAGGCAGGGCCGCCGGCGCCGCCTCAGTGGAGGGGCAGTGGCGCTGGTACTGCTCGCCGGTGGGGCCGTGGCCGGCGCCTGCGCCTATTACCTCAACGGGGGAGGGCAGGCCACCGCGCTCGTCGTGTCCGTCGCCACCGCGCTGCAGATCACCTTCATCTGGATCTTCCTGCCCTGGCTGCACTGTGATCTGACCGGAGCCGAGTACGAGTTGCGCGGCGGCGCGGTCCCGGAGCATCGCCTCCCCATCTCCACGCGTTCCTCACTGAGCTTCGTGATGTTCACCTGTTTCGTGCTGTTCGGGTTGGGAGCGCTGTGGAGTCGCGGCGAGCTATGGGTTCCCAGTCCCACTCCGTGGCTCGCCGCCCTCGCGGTCTTCGTGCTCGGGGCGATGCTGATGGAGCGGCTGCATTCCCTCGCGCGTTCGGCGCGCGAGGGCAATCTCATCATGCCGCAGCAGGCCCATCGGCAGTGGGTCTCCGCCGCGATCGTGTTGCTTGTCCTGGCCTCGCTGGCGGCGACACTCGGTCCCTACCGCGGCGCGACTCCCGTGCCGACGGCGCGCACCGGAAGCGTGCGTCGCGAATCACCGGCGGCGCCTCCTCCCTCGTTCTTGCGACAGGAGCCGCGGCTCTCAGATGCGGCGGCGGTGCTCTTGCAGGCCACCTCGTCGCTGCGGGCCCTACCCCGCGCGGCCCTCCCCCTGGTATTGCTGCTCCTGCTACTGCTGATCGCGGTGGTGCTGGTGTGGCTCTTCCAGCGCAGCCGCGCCGCCGCCTGGCTGTTGGCGGCCGTGAGTTGGCTGATTGCGAAGGCTGTGGCCGCCTGGCAAAGGTTGCTCGCCGCGTTTCAGCGCGCCCTCGCCCCCGCCTCCGTGCCGATCACGGAGGATTGCCCGCAGCCGCCCTGGGCGACGGACCCGCTCTTTGATGTTTTCGAACACCCCGATATCCTCGCCGGCCTGACGCCGCGGGAAGTGGTCATCCGCACCTATCACCTCATGCTCAGCTTCGCAGATATGCTCGGTCGCGGCCGACGGCATAGCGAAACGCCCCTGGAATACGCCCGCGTGCTGAGCGTGGGCGAAGGGCGGCCTTCGGCCGCCCTGACACAGCTCACCTGGAGCTATGTCGGAGCCATGTACGCCGGCGCAGCCGTGGTCGCGCCGCCGCCTGAGAGCATCCGCGCGGCCTGGGGCCGCATCGCCGCCGCCCTGACGGCTCAGCTCTCGCCCGAGGAGCTGGCCGTGCGTCGTGACGCCTACCTGCGTCGCACCTCGCGGTAGTACAGACTCGCCATTCGTCGGTCTCCAACAGGCGCCACGGCCCGGTCGGCGCAAGAGTGCACGCCCCAGTGCACGGCAACGGCCATGCCGGACGGGGTGATGTTCCTTCCCTGTCCCATCACTCCCTTTGGTCTACCGATGAAGCGACACGCGGACCGCGTTGCGACAAGAAAATCGCAGCCCGTACCGCCTGTCTCTCTCACCCAGCTACAATTGCCGGTGCACGCTGCGACCAACCTCAATTAGGAAGGAGGTTAGTACGATGAACGTGCGACGAGCGAATACGTTGGTTGTTGCAGTGCTGATCGCGATCGGAATCTCGAGCGTGGGCGCGCTGGCCCAGTATGGCAGCGGCACCGCCTGTTCGAGTGCCGCTCCGGCGTGCCCGACGAGCACCAGTGCCGGCCTGTGCGAGCCGGCGCCTGCTCTGGCGCAGGTGGCCCAGGCCTGTCCTGCGCCCTGTCCAACTACGACCTGCCCGCAGGTCTGTCCGCAGGTAGTGGTGGCCCAGGCCCCGCCCTGCCCGCAGCCGGCCCCGGTGGCGGTGTGTCCGCCGCCCTGCCCGCCCCCGGTTGCAGCCTGCCCCGCGGCCGTCCCGTGCCCGGCGCCCAGCACCCTGAGCGCCTGCACCCAGTCGCTGGTGGCCTACCACCGTGCGGCTGAGATGTGTGTGGAAGGTTCCGTCGTTACCACCGCGGGCCTAGCCGATCCGGCGGACATTGACTATGTGCTGACCATCAAGACAGCCGACGGCCAGCAGCACCGAGTATGGTTGGCGCCCAACTCCTACTTGTGCACCTTCGGGTTCACTCCGAATGTAGGCGATTCAGTGGCTGTGACCGGCGCCCCCACTGGCTCCGGCGGCGACATCATCGCGCGCCAGATCATGTGGAACAACCAGATGTTTGCCTTCCGCAGCGCCGAAGGGGTGCCCATGTGGGCCTCCCGCGACCCGAACTTCGTCCGCTATGCCTCCACCTGGAACAGCGGACAGATGGCCACTTTCTCCGGCCGTATCGACAAGATCTACGAGTTCAACCCGGGATGTCCGGAACTGGGTTCAGGCCTCGCCCTGCGCGTGCGGGTCAACGGGCAAGACTGGGAAACCGTGCCTTCATGGCAGCAGGACGGCCGCCAACCCTACGCCACCGTCCACCTCGGGCCGACTTGGTATGTGAAGGACAAGATCGCCCGGCTCAGGCGGGGCCAGACCATCACTGCCACCGGCTCCCCCGTGACGTGGAACGGGGGGTGCGCGATCATCGCCAGCCAGGTGCAGCAGGGCGCCTGCAACGTCGCCTTCCGCGACACCGCGGGACGCCCGCTGTGGGCCGGTGGGTGGCAGAACTGGAGCCAGGGCACGAGGTACGCCAGCCTCTACGACCCGAGCTACATGCGCACGATCTCTGGGTCCGTCGAGAGCATGGACGGCTTCGGCCCCGTTGACGGGCTGCGCGCCGGCACCCTGCTGACCGTCCGATGCGCGGACGGGAGCGCGGTGCGTGTCGCGCTGATCCCGGAATGGTCTGTGGAGAAGACGGGCCTCCAAGTGCAGAAAGGCGATCAGGTGATGATCGCGGGCCCGGTGAGTATTCTCAACGGACAGCAGGTGCTCATCGCCAGCCATCTGCAGAGCGGAGGGCACGTCTTTGCCCTGCAGGACTGTGTCACCCAGTGTCTCTGGGTCGCGGCCCAGATCTGTCCTCCTGTGACGACGGCGGCCGTACCGGCCACCATCGTCAGTGCCTGCCCGACGGGGGCATGCTTCTAGTGTCGGTGGGAGTGCGCGTTCTGTCGCGCGCTCCACGTCTCAGGACTACAGGGGCATCCGCCTTTGGCGGATGCCCCGCTCGTGTTTGGCTACCCCTGCGCATAGATCACAGCGGCGGCGGGGGGGCTGAGGATTACCGGGGCCTTGGTGTCGGCGGTAGGGGGTGTTGTGAAGCTGCGAATGTTCACCCCTAACGCGCGGCCCCACAGTTCCGCCCGCAGCAGCCCGAGCAGATGCCCCGCGGTGCATCGCTCCTGGGGCTTGGGGCGCTGCCATCCGGGGCGGGCCAGAGGGGGGATCTGAAGGCCTGCTTGCATCGCGGCCAGGTGCAGATAGCCGTACATCGCGGCGACGAAGGCGGGCGCGGTTTGCACCGCCGGTTCGGTGCGCACCTGCGCTTCCCGCAGCCCCAGCAGGCGCTTCTCCTCGTGGAAAGCCACCTCCATCTCCCAGCGCCATAGATACGCCTGCAGGAGCTGGGCCACCGAGAGGGTAGGGTCGCTGCTCAGCAGGTAGGCCGGCTCCCGATAGAGCAGTCGGCTGTGGCGCGTGGGGCGATAGGCCAGCGGTCGCACGATCAGCAGCAGCAGATCCCGCGCCCCCGCGCCCTTCCAGCGCACGGGGGCGACCACTTTGACGTCGAAGCGATGCACTTTGCCCGCGGCCTAGGCCTCTACCGGTTGCCAGGGAATCGCCTCCGCTTGGCGGAGCTGCTCGGGGGTGGGCAGAGGCGCGCCATAGACGCGAGGTCGGCCCCGCCCCGCCCCAGCCTCGCGGCACAACTCCCCCACCGCCACCACCACCCGCGGATCGGTCGTCGGCGGCGGCCGCTGGGAGGCGAAGACGTTGGGCTTGAGCACCACCGTCTGGCCGGGCGAGATGATCTCGCGCAGGTCGCAGAGGAGGGAGATGGCGGAGGCGACGGAGGCGCGGATCGCGGGCGCGTCAGTGAGGGAGGGAGAGTGAGTGATGGCGACTTGGGCCATGGACCGCTCCCCGGCTCAGCGCACGACGAGCAGTGCCGGAAGTGGAACCGTGACGATACGGGGGTCCGTGACGGCGGGCGTGTCGTCGCGCGTGATCAGCAGGCCGAAAGGAGCATTGTTCACTGCCTTCTCCAGGAAGGTGCGCAGGCCTATGGTGTCAGCCAGCGAGTCAATGACTCGGCGGTACTTGACCTCCACGGGAATCCTCTTCTCACCGATGGTGAGTACAAAGTCAACCTCAGGTTCGGCTCCACGCTCAGGCAGATGCGCCACAGGGAGGCCTGTCAAGGAGGCAAAGAAGTATCCTGTTGTACTCTCGGCAATCCGTCCGGCCAGATCGTACAGATGCGGGGCGCGGTCTAGCGCAGTGGTGTCGAGCGGGATCACTTCCTGCAACCAAGCGGCACGGATCGCGTGATCGCACAGGCAGAGTTTGTTGTTTCCTCTCCGCTTCTTCAGGCGGATCTCGAGCGGCTCGATGGTCCGCAGCAGGAGACTGCCGTCGAGGAAATCGAGGTAGTGGCGGATGCGCTGCGCTCCCACATCGGCGCCAAGCGTGCGGCCCGCTTCCTTCGCGAGTGTGCCCGGATTGGGGCTCTGCCCAATGTAGCGGCATCCCATGCGGAACACCTCCTCGAGGAGCTGTCTGTCGCGCCTTCGACCGCGCTCACCGATCCGCAGGTCGTGCTCGATCACCCGCCTTACGACGGTCTCGTTCAACTGCTCGGCAATGTCCTCCCAGGACGTGTCGGTGCGGGTCTGCGCCATCGGGTAGGCGCCGCGTTCGGAAAACGCTGAGAAGGCGTGGGCCAGCAGGTCCGACTGCGCTCTCGCGTGGCTGACCAGATCACGCCAGAAGTCCGGCCGGAGCCAGTCCGGCCATCCGTTATCGGCTTGCATAGGCTGGAGTCGCCCGAAGGTCCGCAGCGCTGCAATCTCGGCTAGCCGCAATGGCCCGACCTCCAGCGAGCTGATCCGCCCGGCCAAGCTGTCTTTCCCCTTCTCGATACGTAGCGCCGAGCTGCCTGTCACCATCACTCGCACAGTAGCGTGGTCTACCAGCGACTTGAGTTGCACATCCCAGGCTTTCAGGTTCTGGACCTCGTCGAGGAACAGGTACACTGGCTCTTGGCGGTGGGCGCTCTCATTGAGGGTGGCGCGCAGGACGCTGTTCTCGAACCAGTCCACGATGCGAAGAAGGGGCTCCTCGAAGCCCGCACGAACCAGCGACGGCAGGTCATCGAACTGGATTCGGAGCATGCGCTGCGGCGCAACGCCCTGATCCAATAGTGACTGGATGAGCTGCAATTGCAGCGTCGTCTTGCCAATCTGGCGAGGGCCGCGAATCACATCAATGGGAGCGATGGGATGAGCAAGCCGCCTCTGCAGCTTGGCGAACGGCCACCGATGGAACTGCGGGAGCACCGGCATGGGCAAGTCATGCCACCAGGGGTTCTGCCGGTCCAGATCACGCGCCAACTCGTCCCGTACTGCGACCTCCGGGAGCAGTCTCTTCATCCACTCTTCTCCTTGTTCCGTATCACCACCGCGTCATCTGCGACAATAATACCCGTTGCTCCCAGCGAACGCCATAGACCCTAACCTCCGCGTGTCCTCTGACCACGGTCTTCCTCTGCGCCCCTACCCCTGATCCCCCCGTGTCCTCATCCGCGTTCCATCTCGGCCACCACCGCCTCCGCCATCTCCCGCGTCCCCACCGCGCTCGGGTCGTTGCGGTCGGGCTTCATGTCGTAGGTCACGTCCTTGCCTTCTGCGATCACGGCGGAGACGGCCTTCTCCACGCGGTCGGCGGCCTCGATTTCGCCGAGGTGGCGGAGCATGAGCACGCCGGAGAGAATCAGCGCGGTAGGGTTGACCTTGTTCATCCCGGCGTACTTGGGGGCGGAGCCGTGGATGGCCTCGAACACGGCCGCCTCCGTGCCGAAGTTGCCACCTGGGGCAACGCCCAGGCCGCCGACCAGGCCGGCGCAGAGATCGGAGAGGATGTCGCCGTAGAGGTTGGGCATCACCAGCACATCATACAGCTCCGGCTTCTGGACAAGCTGCATGCACATCGCGTCCACCAGCCACTCCTCGTATTCCACCTGTCCCTCATACCGCTGCGCCACCTCGCGCGCGGTGCGGAAGAACAACCCATCGGTGGCCTTCATGATGTTGTCCTTCGCCACCGCGGTCACTTTCCGGCGCGCATGGGCCACCGCGTAGCGGAAGGCGAAATCCACGATGCGCTCGCAGCCGAAGGCGGAGATGGGCTTGATGGAGATGGCCGCGTCCGCTCTGATCTTCCCCGGCGCGAGGGCGATGATTTGCTTCGCCTCCTCGGTCCCCGCGTCGTACTCCACCCCCGCGTAGAGGTCCTCGGTGTTCTCGCGGACCACTACCAGGTCCACGTGATGGAAGCGGCTGCGCACTCCCGGATAGAGCTTGCACGGCCGGAGGCAGGCGTAAAGGTCGAGTTCCCTGCGGAGAGCGACGTTGACGGAGCGAATTCCGGTTCCCCGGGGCGTGGTCATCGGGCCTTTCAGTCCCACCTTGTTCCTGCGGACGGAGTCGAGCACGCGCGCGGGAAGCGGAGTGCCCTCCTGCTCCATCACGCTCAGCCCGGCCTCCTGCACTTCCCACGCGATCTTGGCGCCACTGGCCTCGATCACCCGGCAAGTTGCCTCCACCAGTTCCAGTCCGACGCCGTCTCCTGGGATGAGGGTCACGGTGTAAGGCATGAAACCCGCTCCTTCCGCGATGATGACGGGGCATTATAGCAGAAAAGGCGGCTCTGGCATAAGGCAATCGCTTGCCCTACGGTCCGCCACGCAGGAATCATCTGGCGGCTGACGAAGAACCTTGCATACCATCTCAGGAGGCTGTGGACATGTCCTATCGCGCTCGGTTCCGTGCGCTGCTGTTTTCCTTGCTGTGTGTCATCGCTCTCACCCCCTTTGCCGCGGCGCGGCCTGAGGCAGACAGCGTCATCCTCTTCATCGGCGACGGTATGGGGCCCAATCAGGTGGAGATGGCGGCCGGGGCGATCGGGGAGCCCCTCGCCATGCAGCGTTTCCCCTACTCCGGCACGGTGACCACCTGCAACGTGAGCGGCCGCATCACCGATTCCGCCGCGGCCGGCACGGCCCTCGCGACCGGAGTGAAGACCAACAATGGGATGATCGCGGTGTCGCCCGACGGGAGGAAGCTGGAGACCATCCTGGAACGCTGCCGGCAGCGCGGCAAGTCCACCGGCGTGATTACGAACGACGCGATCTGGGGCGCCACACCCTCCAGCTTCGTGGCGCACGTCGGAAGCCGGGGTGAGCGGGCCGAGATTGCCCTGCAGATGGCGAAGTCGGGCACCCAGGTGATGATGGGATACTGGACCAGCGAATTGCTCCCCACCTCCAAGGGGGGAAAACGTGAGGACAACCGCGACCTGATCTCCTGGCTGAGCAACATGGGTTACGGCGTGGTGTACACCCGGCAGGAGTTGCTGGCCTCGAAGAGCCTGCACTTGGTTGGCCTGTTCGACGACGGACCCCAGGCCCCGCGTCTCGCCGACGCAGTGACGGCGGCGCTCTCGCGGCTTGGCACGAACCGACGCGGCTTCTTCCTGGTGGTCGAGCACGCGCGCGTCGACTGGAAGCCGGGTGACCCCTCCGGGGTGACCCAAGATGTACTCGAGCTCGACCAGGCCGTCGCCGCGGCCCAGCACTATGCGCTCGGCCGTGGGCGCACCCTGGTGGTGGTTACCGCCGACCATGAGACCGGTGGCTGCACTATCACCAACCCGGAGAAGCTCCGCCTCCTGGGTGGTGTGAAGGAGTCTGCCGAAGCCATCGCCGGCCGCCTCAACGCCGACCGCAGCAACCTCTCCCAGACTATGAGCCAGGACACCGGCGTGACCGACCTGACGCCGGCGGAAGTGGAACGAATCAGCACTGCGAAAGACCCGGCTGAGGCGATCGGCGCCGTGCTGAGCGACCGCGCCGGAGTCAAGTGGACCTCTGACGGCGACCACACCGCCGCCCCGGTGCGGGTCTTCGCTTTCGGTCCCGGCGCCGCGCGCTTTGCGGGCGAGCTGGACAATACTCAGATCCCCACCAAGATCGCGGAGACACTCGGGGTCGCTCCGTTCCCGAAGAGATGACACGCGGATGAGAGGGGTCGACAGATGAGAGTCCTGATACTGGGTGGGACGCGCTTCCTCGGGCCATTCGTGGTGAACGAGCTGCTCCGGCGTCGCTCGGAAGTGGCCGTGCTGAGCCGGGCCTTGGCCGGGCAAGACGCGGACACCTTCGTTCGCGAAAGATACGATGGCCCGGTGCGCCGCTATGCCGGCGATGCCTCCGATCCGACTTGCCTGCAAGACACGATCCGCTCTTGGCAGCCGGACGCCCTGCTGGACATGCTGCACCACACGGCCGACCACGCGACCGCGGTGGCGCAGGTTGCCGCGGGGTTGGCGCATACCGTCCACCTGAGCTGCGCCTCGGTCTATGGCCCCCGCCCGATCTGCCCGGTGGATGAGGAGACCGAGACCCTCAAGCCGGAGCTGGCCTCTCCGCCGGTCGCCGCGCAAGTCGCCGCGGACGCCGTGGTCCTCACGGCCATCGCGGCGGGGCGTCTCCCCGCCACCATCGTGCGCCTCCCGGAGCTTTACGGCCCGCGCGATCCGCGCGGTGCGGAGTGGTTCTTCGCGCGGCGTGTCCGCGACGGCCGGGAACGGATCGCCTTGCCGGACGCCGGTCTCGCCATCTGCCACCGTGGCTTCGTGCAGAACATGGCCTGGGGGATCGCGCAGGCGCTCACGGTCTCCAGGGCCATCGGCCAGCTCTACAACCTGGGCGAGGAGAAGCTCTACACACTGGCGCAACTCGCGCAGGGAGTGGTCCGCGCCTTGGACACGACGGTGGAGCTCTACTCCGTCCCGGGCCACCTGTGGACCACACCGTACAGCCACACCAGCTTCTTCGACCTGCGCAAGGCCCGCGCCCAGCTCCGCTACGCCGACCGCATGATCCCCCGCGACGGACTCGAGTTGACCCTCGCCTGGCTTTGCCAACAGCCGCGCGGCGATGACTGGAGCTGGCCGGGGATAGGCGACCCCTTTGACTACGCGCGGGAAGACGAACTGATAGCGGCGCACGGAGTCAAAATAGAGTAGGGCAGGTCGCGGACCTGCCCTACCGAAACGACCTTCTGCTTTCCGCGACTCCTACACCTGCTGTCGTGCCTCGGCCAGAATCTTCACCAGCCTCTGCATGCACCGATCGCTCGCGTACTCGCCCGACTCCGAGAATGTCTCGCCCCCGGGGCGGTTCATCTGCTCCTCCGTGAGGGCCTGGGGCCGCCAGTGGGTTTCCAGCGAGACGTAGCCGTCGTACTGTCTGCTCAGCAGCGTCCTGAACTGCCCCTTCCAGTCCACCACCCCCTCGCCCACGCATACCACGTGCGGTTCGTTGGTCTTCGGGTCCCGTCTGCCGTCCTTCACATGGACGTGCACCACCCACGGCGCGACCAACTTGTAGGCGTCGGGGAACGGCGTGATCCCCTCCTCCGCGTAGATCTCGTTGCACGGATCCCACACCACTTTGATGGCGGGCGAACCCATCTCCTCGATAAAGCGCTTCGCCTCGGCCGCGGTGGCGATATAGGTGGAGGCCTCGTTCTCCAGCCCCAAGATCGCCCCGGCCTCCTCCGCAATCGGGATGGCCGGCCGGAACTTCTCCTTGATCTTCTCCCACACCGGCGCCGACGGCCCGTGCTTCCAGAAGGTGAAGAGACGGATGATCCTCGTCTCCAGGTGCTTCGCGATCCCGAGGCAGTTGCGCAGATACTGAAGATGCTCCGCGATCGCCGCATCGTCGTCCAGCTCGCACTTGAACACCGGGGAGGCAATGGCCGCGCACTGCAGGTCCGCCTTGTCCAGCGCGCCGCGTAGGCGCGACACCTGTTCCTCCGAGAGCTGCGCCACTGGGGTGTTCCACACGCTGCGGAGTTCGACCCCGTCCGCGCCGTACCGCGTCGCCAGCTTCAGGGCCTTGTCCAGGTCCTGCGAAACCTCGTCGGTGAAAACTGCCAGTCTCATCTCGCCCGCCCCTTTCCGCAGCATCTACCCAGTCTTCCTCAAACGCACTGCCCTTTCCTGCCCAGGTGCGACTACCGCGACGGGCGAAATGGCTATTCCGCGCTCTCCGCGATGAACCTCACGTTCTGCCACTCCGCGCCGCTACGGTTGCTCACCCGAAAGAAGTCGTACCGCGTTCCGAACGCCCCGGCCGTTTCCTCGTACTCGACGGT
>Ga0214473_10005837_pt1 | contig 14722 bp, 14 predicted proteins | sample RVTome_7_FD_203509 | JGI IMG/M metagenome (GOLD analysis project Ga0214473, IMG submission 203509) | Soil microbial communities from uranium-contaminated site in the Upper Colorado River Basin, Wyoming, United States - RVT98D197 | ecosystem: Environmental > Terrestrial > Soil > Contaminated >... | reverse complement strand
GTCCGTCGCGTTCGTCTGGTCGAAGTCGGCGTCGCCGTAGACGGTGCCCATCAGCTCGGCCTGGAGCTGGATGTTGCGGCAGCAGGGCGCGTTGGCGCCGACCGCCCAGCGGAACGCGTTGCCGATGTTCACGTCGTCGGGGTCCGAGTTGACCTGGTAGCCGATCGAGCCGTGGAGGTCGAGCACGTTGCCGGCGCTGACGGTGGCGACGAGGTCCGCGCCGAAGGATGGCTTGCCCGTTCCGAGTCCCTTCTGGTCGTCCGCAGTGGGCAGTTTGACGAAGCCCCGCACCGCCAGGCCGCCAGGAGCGCCGCTTGCGCCCCAGCCCTCCAGGAACTGGTACTTGGCGCCCAGCTTCACGTCGCCGACTCCGGTCTGCCAACCGGGCGAAGAGCTCGGCGTGCCGGCGAACGGGAAGTCGTTCGCGAACCCTGCCTGCGACTGCGCGTCGGTGTTGAGGCGGTTCTGTAGACCGATGCTCCCGAAGATCTCGAGCCGCTTCGCCGCACCGTAGGCGAAGGAGAAGCCGTGAATCGAGGCGTCGATGTCCCTTGGATCGCGGTCGAGGTTGTCCCGGAAGAGCTGCCCCGCGAACTTGCCTTTGGCCAGGATCCAGGCGCTGGGCATGTGGAAGAGCCCCGTCGACCCGTCGTAGCCGGGCGTCAGCGGACGCACCTCGTACTCCTTGCCGTCAACGGTCGTGATCCAGGTCTTGACGTCCTCCTTCTTGACCGTGTCGCGGGAGCTCTGCTTGGCGTCATCCGCCCCCAGCGAGCTCGTCAGGGCCAGGGCCCCGAACACCCAGGCGATCAGCCGTCGCGTCATGGACCGTCCCTCCTCAAGATTGCGGCGCCGATTTCCCACTCTCGTGAAAGCATACCTCAAAGCGTACGCGCAAATCACGTCAGGGCCTGACGACGATGGCGTTCTCGATGGCTCCGCCCGCGGCGTCTCGTGCCAGCAGGCCGGCAAGATCGCGCTCGGCACCGGTGCGCACGCGACCTTCGATCACGATCCGTCCGCCCTTCAGACGAACCTCGATCTTGTAGGGCGCCAGGTTCGAGTTGGCGGCGAGGGCGCGCTCGACTGCCGCTCGGCGGTCGGCCTCGGGCCGCTCGGCGCTCTCCTGGCCGCGCACGCGGATCCGATCGGTGACGGAAGCGACGCCGGCCGTCTGTTGCGCCACTTCCGCGGCCAGGCGCCGCTGCTCCTCGCTCGAGACCTCGCCGGAGAGCGTCACTTCCCGGCGGTAGGCGGACACGGCAAGATCGGTCCCCTTGAGCTCGCGGCGCAGCGAGAACGCCAGGCGCACCTGCATCTCGATCTTCTTGTCGTCGAGGCTCTCGCCCAGGCTGCGCCCGGTGTCTCCCGGGGTCGCGAGCTCGGCCGCGACCCTGATGTGGCTCACGACCTGACGCACGTCGGGGACCGCCGCGGCCACTGCTTCGGCCCGCTGCTTCAGCGCCTCGTCCGGCAACTCCCCGCGCAGCGTGACGACACCGTCCTCGACATCGATGACGATTGGGAAGAGCTTGAGATTGCGGTCCAGCTCGAGCGCGGCCTTCACCGAGCCGCGCAGGGCCGTGTCGCGCAGCTTCTGGCCGACCTGGCCCAGGCTCTCCGGTTTGAGCGGCAGGCGGTCCGCCTCGGGCTGTCCTTTCCAATAGTATAGGCCGCCCGCGATGAGCACGAGCAGCACCACGAAAGCGACGAATCGCAGCAAGGCGCCTCCTCGGACAGGCTCATTGTATCCAGACGTGGCGTTTCCGCGCTTGCTCCCCGCCTGCATGCTCTCCCGCCCCAGCCGCTTCCTGGTGGTCGCACGCCTGGCGGGCAGGCGCGTAGTCGCCGCCTGCCGGGACCCTGGTCGCCTGAGCGAGCTGCTCGTTCCCGGCGTGCGACTGCTGCTGGCGGCCGCCGCCCGCCGCCCCCGCCGCCGGCGCACGGCCTACACCGTGGTGCTTGCGAAGCGCGGTGGCGCCTGGGTCTCGGTCGTGCCGGCGCTGGCGAACGACGTGCTGGCGGCCGCCCTGGTTCGCGACGGCGCCGCGGGGCTTCGCGGCGCCCGGATCCTCGCGCGCGAGGTCGTCCGTGGCCGCAGCCGCTTCGACTTCCTGTTGCACCACCGCGGACGCGTCGTGCTGGCCGAGGTGAAGTCGGCGACGCTGGTCGAGGGCGGGTGTGCGCTGTTCCCGGACGCGCCGACCGCGCGGGGCGCCCGCCAGGTCCGGGAACTGGCGCGACTGGGGCCTCGCGCGCTCGTCGTCTTCGTGGTGCAGCGCTCGGACGCGGACCGCCTGGCGCCCCACGCGGGGATCGACGCGAACTTCGCGCGGACGCTCCGTGCGGCGCGACGCGCCGGCGTTCGGCTGCTGGCGTACGCCTGCCGCATCTCGCCGCGCGGGATCGCGCTTGCGCGCCGCATTCCGGTCGTGATCTGACAACGGACCGCTCCGTTTGGTGTAGTTTCTGACCATGTCCCCCGATACGTTCGATCTGATCGTGATTGGGTCGGGGCCCGCCGGCGAGAAGGGCGCAGCCCAGGCCGCGTACTTCGGCAAGCGCGTCGCTCTCGTCGAGCGGCAGCCCAGCCTGGGGGGGGCCGGTGTCAACACGGGGACGGTCCCCAGCAAGACGCTCCGCGAAACGGCGCTCTATTTCTCGGGGTTGCGCCAGCGCGGCCTCTACGGCGTCGACTACAGCATCAAGCAGGACATCACGGTGCCGGACTTCATGTTCCGCAAGGACGAGGTGGTGCGGACCCTGCGCGGCCTGATCGAAGCCAACATCGAACGGCACCGCATCGAGCTGGTGCGCGGCGCGGCGCGCTTCTTGGACCCGTACACCGTTCGCGTCTCGGCCGACGGCGGCCCCACACGCGATCTCGTCGCGCCGCTGATCCTGATCGCGACCGGTTCGTACCCGAACTGGCCCGACGCGACGCCCCGCGATCCCAGCCGCCTGTACGACAGCGACACGATCCTGAACATGGACCGCATCCCACGTTCGCTCGCCGTGGTGGGGGCAGGCGTGATCGGCTGCGAGTACGCGACGATGTTCCGCGCGATGGGCGTCGAGGTCAGCCTGGTCTGCGGCCAGGACCGGCTGCTGCCGTTCCTCGACCACGAGATCGGCGACCGGCTGCGGCTGCAGCTCGGCCTGCTCGGCCTGCGCGTGCTGCTGGAGGAGGCCGTCGCGGACGTGGCCCTTGACGCCGCCGAGGTCGCACTGCGGCTGCGGAGCGGCGCTGCGCTCACGGTGGAGCGCGTGTTGTTCGCGACGGGCCGCATGGGCGCCACTCGGGACCTGGGCCTCGAGCACGCGGGCCTGGCGGCCGGGCCGCGCGGGCACCTGAAGGTCAACGAGCACTACCAGACCGCCGTGCCGCACATCTACGCGGCCGGCGACGTGATCGGCTTTCCGGCGCTGGCGGCCACCTCGATGGAGCAGGCTCGCGTGGCGATGTGCCACGCCTTCGACCTCAAGTACAAGTCGCGGGTCTCGGCGCTGCTGCCGATGGCGATCTACACGATCCCGGAGATCGCTGCCGTGGGCGAGAGCGAAGAATCGTGCCGCGAGAAGGGCATCGCATACGGGGTGGGACGAGCGTACTATCCCGCTAATGCGCGCGGCCAGATCATCGGTGACATGTCCGGCATCGTGAAGCTCGTGTTCGCGGCGCAGGACCAGAAGCTGCTCGGCGTGCACATCCTGGGCGAGATGGCCTCAGAGCTTGTCCACGTAGGGCAGGCCTGCCTGCATTTCGGCGGCGGCCTGGATTTCTTCATCCAATCGGTCTTCAACTATCCGACCCTGGGCGAGACCTACAAGTACGCCGCCTACGATGGGCTCGGTAGCCTGTCGCGCGCACAGGACGCCGCGCGCCAGGGGTCGTGACGGGACGCCGGACGACGTGAGGGGGCAGGAGGGGTGACGATGAGGACGAGCAGCAGCGGCGTGGGGCTGGCCCTGGGCATTGCCTTGGGTCTCGGGGCGACGCCTGGACGCGCAGACGAGGCCGACTGGATGACGGACGCGGACGGCATTCTGGACATCAAGGTCGCCCTGTCGGAAAAGGACGGCGCCTGCGGCGCCGCCCTGATGCTGGACCGCGCCAAGAAGACGCTCAAGTTCGAAGGGGCGCCCGGAGAGATCGGCTGCCAGTTCGCGCTCGAGGCGGCCTTCGACGAGGTGAAGTCGGTGAAGACCGGCGATGGCGCCGGCTTCCTGGTCGAGCTGAAGAAGGGCAAGCGGAAGAAGCTGCTGATGATCCCAGTCCCGCACGTGCAGTGGCTGCTGACGCAGCCGATGGCCAGCGGGGGCTTCGGGCAGGCCATGGCGACGAGTGGCCTTCGCGGCCCCGACGGCGAACCGGTGCGCGTGGGCGGCTCGGCTGGCGGCGTGGGCCCGCAGCTGAAGAAGGTCGAGTTGCCCAAAGAAGTAACCGAGGACACCGCGAAGGCCGCGGGCGCCGTCCTCGCGGCCCTGGGCCGGAGCGCGAAGTAGCCTCGGGCGCCGTCGTGTCCGAGCGGGTTGGGGGGAGACCGAGGTCCGATTGAGTCTCGTCGCCGCGCTTCTCGCTGTGGCGTCGGCCCTCGACCCCTCGTCGCTTCCTTTCGGCCCCGGCGAGCGCGCAACGCTCAAGATCACTTACGCGCATCTGCTCGCCGGCCGCGCCACGCTGAGCGTGATCGCCCACGAGATCGACGGGCGTCCGGTCCTGCGCTTCGTGACCACGGCGAAGAGCCAGGGCTTCTTCGCCTGGCTCTTCCATTTCCGCGTGGATGACCTGACGACGGCGGACTGGGACCCGGAGTCGGGCTGCTCGCTGGCGATCGAGAAGCGCCTGCGCGAAGGCCGCGCGGTCCGCGACCAGCGCGTGCGCTTCGATCCCGTGGCCGGCGTGGCGGAAGTCGACGACCGCAAGGTCCCGCAGCGGCGCTTCGAGCTTTCGCCCTGCACGCTCGACGTGCTTTCCGCGTTCTTCGTGGCGCGGCTGCGCGGCGTGCCCGACGGCGGCGAGCTCACGCTGCCGGTATTCGACAACGGCAAGAGCTACCTGCTGGCGGTGCGCTTCCTGGGCCGCGAGCGCCTGGACCTGCCGCCGCCCTTCGGCCGCAAGACCCCCACGCTCGTGGTCGAACCGCTGTTGCTCGAGGGGACCGGGCTCTTCGTCAAGGAAGGCAGGCTCAAGATCTGGCTCAGCGACGACGCGCGCCGCGTGCCGGTGCGGATGCGCTCGAAGGTCGCGATCGGCTCGGTCTCGGCGGATCTCGAGAGATACGAAGCGGCGACGCCGGCTGGCCTCTCTCGATAGCGGCCGACGGCGCCGTTATCGGTTCAGGCGAGACGCGAGGTCAGGGCATCACCTTGCGGTGCTTGCCGACTTCTTCCTCGTAGTACTTGCGGTAGAGGACTTCCCACTCGTCGGAACCCTCCAGGATCGTGCGTTTCTGGCTCTCGATCTTGCGGCGCACCAGGGCGTCGATGGCCTCGTCGGCCTTCATCTCGCCTTCGATCATGCGCAGAATGTCCTGACGGATTGCTTGCGGGTCGTCGAAGTACTCGACGGCGTCGTCCGAGTTCAGGTAGTCCAGGATCAGGTGGGAGAGGCGCAGGATCTTCTCCCGGGAGAGCTTCACAGAACGATGCCCTTCTCCTTGGCCATCTTGCGCTTGAGCATCTTGAACATCTCCGTGTAGGTGACGTTCGAGCGCTCCATCTCGGAGGCGTGCTGCAGCAGCGTCTCGCGCACCTCCTCGTTCAAGCGGTCCTCGATCTGCAGCTCCTCGGTGACGACCCGGGCGATCGCTTCCGCCACGCGGCTCACCGAGTCGACCTCGAGCCGACCGTCGCCCACCAGGGTCTTCACGATCTTGCGGGAGATGTACTCGATCTCGTTGCCGGTCAGCCGCACGGCGCCGAGTATAACATCGCTCGCGGCTGCTGCGGCGCAGTGCTATCCTGCGCCAGCGCCACATGCCTGTGCACCTGGTTCGGCATCCGGTAATCGAGGACGTGCTCGCCCGGCTGCGGGACAAGACAACTGAGTGCGACGAGTTCCGGCGGCTGGCCCACCGCGTGAGCCTGCTGCTGACGGCTGAGGCGACCCGGGACCTGCCGCTGATCGAGGGCAGCGTAGAGACGCCGCTCGAGACCGCTCCCGTGAAGCGCAGCGCCGCCCGCGTCGTGGCCGTGCCGGTGCTGCGCGCCGGCTTGGGGATGCTGGACGCGTTCCTCGAGCTGGTGCCGCAGGCCCAGGTCGGCTATTTCGGTCTCGAGCGCAACGAGGAGACCGCCGTGGCCCGGCGCTACTACGAGAAGGTCCCGAAGGACCTGGCGCACGCCGTGGTCTTCCTGCTCGACCCGATGCTCGCCACCGGAGGCTCCGCCGCGATGGCCGTCGACGGGCTGATGGGGCTGGGGGCGCGCCACGTCCGCCTGCTCTCGATCGTGGCGGCCCCCGAAGGCGTCGCGCACCTGGCCGAGCTGATCCCGGACGCCATCATCTATACTGCCGCCCTCGACCGCGAGCTGAACGACCGCAAGTACATCCTGCCGGGCCTCGGCGATTTCGGCGATAGGCTCTACGGCACCTAGCGCCTTCGGCTCCCCCCAACTCGCTCGGGCCGAAGTGAGATCGGCCCGCGTTTTCTCAGAGCCGGCGACTGCACCGGCGATCGAATCAGTCTCGGCGAGAAGCCTTGACGACACGTGGGCGCTGAAATACCCTCGGCCTTCCCCCCAGCCCGGACCGTGGGCGGGTGCCCAGAGGACCAGCGAATCAGCCTGATGCAGATCTTCCACCACAGCACCAACACGCTGTCGAAGCTCAGCATCTTCGGGGCCGTGTTCGCCCTTGCGGCCGGGCTGTCGGCGACCCTGGCGGCGAGCCGTTCGGCCTGGGTCACGCAGCAGGGCGTGGCGCGCGACCAGCCGGTGCCTTTCAGCCACCAGCACCACGTCGGCGGCATGGGGATCGACTGCCGCTACTGCCACAGCTCGGTCGAGAACGCCGCCTACGCCGGAATCCCGCCCACGAAGACCTGCATGAACTGCCATGCGCAGATCTGGTCGGACAGCCCGACGCTCGAGCCGGTGCGCGAGAGTTTCCGTACCGGCCGCTCGATCGAGTGGGTGCGCGTGCACGACCTGCCCGACTTCGTCTACTTCAACCACAGCGCCCACGTGAACCAGGGCGTGGGCTGCACCACCTGTCACGGCGCGATCGACAAGATGCCGCTGGTGATGCTGCATGCGTCGCTGCAGATGGAGTGGTGTCTCGAGTGTCACCGCGCGCCCGAGCGCTTCGTGCGGCCCAGGGAAGAGGTGTACAGCGTGGCCTGGCAACCTCCGGCGGACCAGATCGAGAAGGGCAAGGAACTGGTTGCGCGTTATGCGATCAAGGCGCGCACCAGCTGCTCCACGTGTCACCGATGAGCCAGCCACACGCGACGCCGTCCCAGAGAGTCTCGTTCCACGGCGTCCACCGACGCTTCGCCCTGACGCCGGGCCAGCACGCCTTCTACAAGAGCCTCGAGCAGCTCGCCGAGGCGCCCGGCGTCGTCGAGCTGCTGCAGCGGGAGTTTCCGCAGGCGGCGGCCACGTTCGACGACCCCGCCGGCCGGCGCGAGTTCCTGCGGATCATGGGCGCTTCGCTGGCGCTGGCCGGGCTGACTGCCTGCACGCGCCAGCCCGAGGAGAAGATCGTCCCTTACGTGCGCGCGCCCGAGGAGATCGTTCCGGGCAAGCCGCTGTTCTTCGCCACCGCCGTCACACATGGCGGCTACGCGAGCGGCGTGCTGGTCGAGAGTCACATGGGGCGTCCCACCAAGATCGAGGGCAACCCCGAGCACCCCGCGAGCCTGGGCGCCACCGATCTCTGGACACAGGCGGCAGTGCTCGAGCTCTACGATCCCGACCGCTCGCAGACGCTCAGCCACCTGGGCGAGATCCGCGCCTGGAGCGCGTTCCTCACGGCGATGAAGGCGGCGCTGGAGGCGCAGCGCCCGCTCAGAGGCGCCGGGCTGCGCATCCTGACGGAGACGGTGACTTCGCCCACACTCGCGGCCCAGATCGAGGCGCTGCTGGCCGAGCTGCCCAGGGCGCGCTGGCACCAGTGGGAGCCAGCCGGACGCGACAACGTCCGTGCCGGCGCGCTGCTCGCTTTCGGCGAGCCGCTCGAGGCCCGCTTCGATCTCGCCAAGGCCGACGTCGTGTTGTCGCTGGACGCGGATTTCGTCTCGAGTGGACCCGCGCCGGTCGCGCAGATCCGTAGCTTCGCGCTGCGGCGCAAGCCCGACGCCGAGCAGCCACTGAACCGGCTGTACGTCGTCGAGAGCAGCCCGAGCCTCGCCGGTGCGATCGCCGACCATCGCTTGCCGCTGCGCCCGTCCGAGGTCGAGGGGTTCGCGCGGGCGGTCGCCGCCGGCCTCGGCCTGCCCGTCGAGGGAGGCGCCGCCCACGCCTGGGTCGCGCCCTTGGTGACGGACCTCGCGGCCCACGCCGGACGCTGCCTGGTGCTCGCCGGCGAGTCGCAGCCGCCGGCGGTGCACGCGCTGGCCCACGTCATGAACGAGCGGCTGGGGAACGTGGGGCGCAGCGTCACGTACACAGCCCCGGTCGAGGCGCGCCCCGTGGACCAGCTGGCGTCGCTTGGCGAGCTGACCTCCGACATGCTGGCCGGCAAGGTCGACCTGCTGCTGATCCTGCAGAGCAACCCGGTCTACACCGCACCGGCCGAGCTCGGGTTCAGCCAAGCGCTCGACAAGGTGCCGCTGCGCATCCACCACGGGCTGTATGACGACGAGACCGGCGAGCACTGCCACTGGCACGTGCCTGCGACCCACACGCTCGAGAGCTGGAGCGACGCACGGGCCTTCGACGGGACGCTGACGATCCTGCAACCGCTGATCGCGCCGCTCTACCCAGGCGCGAAGTCGGCGCACGAGGTGCTCGCGGCGTTCACCGCGCGCCCGGAGCAATCCGGCCACGACGCCGTCAAGGAACACTGGAAGGCGACAGCGGGTGTCGCCGACTTCGAGCGCTGGTGGCAGCGCAGCCTGCACGACGGTGTGGTGGCGGGCAGCGCCTTGCCTGAGAGGCCGGCGATTACGCAGCTCGGCGATTGGATCAAGGCCGCGCCGCGCGCAGCGAACGGGATCGAGATCGCTTTCCGGCCGGACCCCTGTGTGCACGACGGCCGCTACGCGAACAACGGCTGGTTGCAGGAACTGCCGAAGGCCCTCACCAAGATCACCTGGGAAAACGCGGCGCTGCTGAGCCCGGCGCTCGCCGAAAGACTGGGCGTCGGCATCGGGCGCACCTGGGACGGCAAAGCCGAAGGCGCGGGCGTCGAGACACCCTACGGCACGGAAGTCGACGTCGTCGAGCTCACGCTCTCCGGTCGTAGCGTGACGGCCCCGGCGCTGGTGGTGCCGGGCCATCCGGACAACGTCGTCAGCGTCCACCTGGGCTACGGCCGCACGCGCGCAGGCCGCATCGGAAGCGGGGCCGGCTTCGACGCGTACGCGCTGCGCACGAGCGGGGGACTCTGGTCCGCGACCGGCCTGGAGCTGCGCAAGACCGGACGCAAGGCGCGTCTGGCGGGCACCCAGGACCACTGGAGCATGGAGGGACGCAACATCGTCCGAGCGCTGCCGATCGCGGAGTACCTGCACGAGCCCGAGGTCTTCAAGCACATGGCCGAGGAACCGGAACCCTCGCTCACGCTCTACCCGCCCTACAAGTACGAAGGCCACGCCTGGGGCATGGCGATCGATCTCAACTCCTGCGTGGGCTGCAATGCCTGTGTCGTGGCCTGCCAGGCCGAGAACAACATCCCGGTGGTGGGCCGGGAGCAGGTGGCGCGCGGCCGCGAGATGCATTGGATCCGCGTCGACCGCTACTATGCCGCCGCCGATCCGCAACGCGCCCTCGACAACCCGGAGACCTACCATCAGCCGGTGCTCTGCATGCATTGCGAGAATGCGCCGTGCGAGCTGGTCTGCCCCGTCGCGGCCACCGTGCACAGTGACGAGGGCTTGAACGACATGGTCTACAACCGCTGCGTCGGCACCCGTTACTGCTCGAACAATTGCCCCTACAAGGTGCGGCGCTTCAATTTCTTCCTGTACTCCGACTGGGACAGCGAGAGCCCGAAGCTACAGCGCAACCCCGACGTGACGGTGCGCAGCCGCGGTGTGATGGAGAAGTGCACCTACTGCGTGCAGCGCATCAACCAGGCGCGCATCGACGCGAGGAACGAGGGACGCGCGATCGGCGACGGCGAGATCCAGACCGCCTGCCAGCAGGCCTGCCCCGCCCAGGCCATCGTGTTCGGCGACGTCAACGACCCGCACAGCCGCGTGGCGCGGCTCAAGAGCGAGCCGCGCAACTACGGCCTGCTGGCCGAGCTGAACACGCGCCCGCGCACGTCCTATCTCGCGGCCGTGCGCAACCCGAACCCGGAGCTGGCGCATGGCTAGCGTCGCGCCGCCCGAGCGCAGCTACCAGGCCGAGCAGGACCGGCTGATCGCGCCCGGGCACGACTTCGGGAGCGTCACCGACACGATCAGCAAGATCGTACTGCAGCGGAAGACGCCGCTCGGCTGGTTCGTCGGCTTCGCCGTCTCCTTCGCCCTGCTCCAGCTGCTGCTGCTGGCCGTAGCGATGCTGCTGTTCAAGGGCATCGGGGTGTGGGGCGTGCGCGTTCCGATCGGCTGGGGCTTCGACATCATCAACTTCGTCTGGTGGATCGGGATCGGCCATGCGGGCACGCTGATCTCCGCGATCCTCTTGCTGCTGCGCCAGGAGTGGCGCACCTCGATCAACCGCTTCGCCGAGGCCATGACGCTGTTCGCGGTGGCCTGCGCCGCCTTCTACCCGATCTTCCACACCGGCCGTCCCTGGCTTGCCATCTACTGGCTGCTGCCCTACCCGAACACGATGGGCCTGTGGCCCAACTTTCGGAGCCCGCTGATCTGGGACGTGTTCGCGGTCTCGACCTATGCCACGGTCTCGGCCCTGTTCTGGTTCGTCGGGCTGATCCCAGATCTCGCCACGCTGCGCGACCGCGCCGAGAGCAAGGCCTGGAAGATCGTCTACGGGATGCTGGCCATGGGCTGGCGCGGCTCCGCCAAGCACTGGCACAACTACGAGACCGCGTACCTGCTGCTGGCCGGCCTGGCGACGCCCCTGGTCGTCTCGGTGCACACCGTGGTGAGCTTCGACTTCGCGGTGGGCCTGGTGCCGGGCTGGCACGCCACGATCTTCCCGCCTTACTTCGTGGCGGGCGCCATCTACGCGGGCTTCGCCATGGTGCTGACCCTGGCGATCCCCTTGCGGAGGTTCTACGGACTCCAGGACTTCATCACGCTCAAGCACCTCGAGAACATGGCCAAGGTCATGCTGGCCACCGGCCTGATCGTGGCCTATGGCTACATGATGGAAACCTTCATGGGCTGGTACAGCGGCAACGACTACGAGCGCTTCATGCTCGCGAACCGCATGGCCGGGCCCTACTGGTGGGCCTACTGGGCGCTGATCCTGTGCAACGTGGTGGCTCCCAACCTGCTCTGGATCAAGCGCCTCCGGACCAGCGTCCCGTTCCTGTTCCTGGTCTCGTTCGTGGTCAGCACCGGCATGTGGCTCGAGCGCTTCGTGATCATCGTGACCAGCCTGCACCGCGACTTCCTGCCGTCGTCCTGGGGGATCTACGCGGGGACGCGCTGGGATTGGGCGGCCTTCGTGGGAACGATCGGGCTGTTCCTGACGCTGCTGTTCCTCTTCGTGCGCTTCCTGCCGGCGATCTCGATCTTCGAGATGCGCACGATCCTGCCCGGCGCCGCGATGGCGGAGGAGAAGACCAAGTGAAGGGCCGCGAGCCGGGCATGCCTGACGTGTACGGTCTGATGGCCGAGTTCCACAGCCCGGCAGAGGTCGTGGACGCCGCCCACCACGTCCGCGCCGCCGGCTACCGCAAGGTGGACGCCTACTCGCCGTATCCGATCGAGGAGCTGAGCGAGGCGCTCGGCCTGCACCACTCGCCGCTGCCGAGAATCGTGCTGGTCGGGGGCGTGCTCGGTCTGCTCGGCGGGCTCGGCCTGCAATACTGGAGCTCGGTCGTCGAGTACCCGCTCAACATCGGCGGCCGGCCGCTCGCGAGCTGGCCCGCCTTCATCGTCCCCGCGTACGAGACCACGATCCTGTTCGCGGCGGGAGCGGCGGTGCTGGGGATGCTGGCCTTGAACGGCCTGCCGGAGCCCTACCATCCGGTATTCAACGTGCCGTCCTTCGCCCTCGCCACGCGCGACAAGTTCTTCATCTGTATCGAAGCGCGGGACCCGTTGTTCGAGCGCGCGGCGACGCGGAAGTTCCTGGAGACGCTGAGCCGGGAAGTGCATGAGGTCGAGCACTGACGGGAACGGGCCACGGAGACACGGAGCACACGGAGAATCCGTTGGAGTCGCGCGAGGGACACGAACGCGAGGACGCGAAGAAGATGAAGCGCGAGATCGGAGTCGGCGGACGGCCCCTCAGGGGTCGTTTCTGCGTGCTCTCCGTGACTCCGGGGCTGCTTTCCGCCGCCGTCGCCTTGGGGTGCCGGCAGGACATGCACGACCAGCCGCGCTACAAGCCGCTGGCGAAGAGCGGCTTTTTCGCCGACGAACGCTCGGCGCGCCCGCTGGTGGAAGACACGGTGGCGCGCGGCCAGCTCAAGGAGGACGCCCTGCTGTACACCGGCAAGGCGGACACGGATTTCTCGGCGTCGTTCCCGTTCCCGGTGGACCGCGCGCTGCTGGACCGCGGCCAGGAGCGCTACGGCATTCACTGCTCGCCGTGCCACGGATTGACGGGGCAGGGCGACGGCATCGTGGTCCGCCGCGGCTTCCGCAACAAGCCGTCGTCCTTCCACAGCGACAGGCTGCGCGAGCGGCCCGCCGGCTATTTCTTCGACGTGATCACGAACGGCTTCGGCGCGATGCAGGACTACTCGGCCCAGATCGCGGTCAGGGACCGCTGGGCAGTGGTGGCGTACCTGCGCGCCCTGCAGCTCAGTCAGAACGCCAGGCTCGACGACGTGCCGCCCGCGAAGCGCGCAGAGCTCGGCGGGAGCAGCGGCCGGTGAACGGTCACGCGGTCCCCGGCCAGCTCGACACGCTCCGCCGGCGCGGCCTGGCGCTGGGAGTGCTGGGCCTGGCTGCGTGCGGGCTCGGGGCGCTGCCGAGCCCGGAGCAGTTCTTCCGCTCCTGGCTGTTCGCGTTGCTGTTCTGGCTGGGCATCGCGATCGGCTGTCAGTCGGTGTTGATGATCCAGCACCTCACGGGAGGGCTCTGGGGCCTCGTGATCCGGCGCATTCTGGAAGCCGCTTCGCGCACGCTGCGTTACGCGTGGGTTCTGTTCGTGCCGCTGGCTTTCGGCCTGCCCCACGTATTCGTGTGGGCCAACCACGACGCGCTGGCTTCCGACCATCACCTGCATCAGGCGGTGAGCCGAAAGGCGGAGTACCTGAACGCGCCGTTCTTCCTGGGGCGCGCGGCTTTCTATTTCGCGGTCTGGGCCGTGCTGGCCCACCTGCTGAGCCGCTGGTCGGCCGAGCAGGACCGCGGCTTCAGCCCCCGCCTGGCCGGCCGGCTGCGCGGGCTCTCGGGCGGCGGGCTGCTGCTGATGGGACTCACGATCACCTTCTCCGCCGTGGACTGGGGCATGTCGCTCGACCCGCGCTGGTTCTCGACGATCTACGGCGTGCTGTTCATGGTCGGCCAGGCGCTGTCGGCGATGGCGTTCAGCATCGTGATCCTGGCGTGGCTCAGCGCGCTGCCCAACCTGGCGCGGGCGGTGTCGGCCCGGGTGATGCACGACCTCGGCAAGCTGCTCTTCGCCTTCGTGATGCTCTGGGCCTACGTGAACCTCTCGCAGTTCCTGATCGTCTGGTCGGGCAATCTGCCGGAGGAGATCCCCTGGTACATCCTGCGCCTCAGCGGGGGCTGGCAGCTGATCGCCGGCCTGCTGGTGATCGCCCATTTCGCGCTGCCGTTCCTGATGCTGCTGTCGCGGGACGTCAAGCGCAACGCGTCGATGCTGGCCGCCGTCGCCTCCGGCCTACTGCTGATGCGGCTGCTGGACCTCTTCTGGCTCGTGGGGCCCGAGCTGCACGCGCGGGGCTTCGCCGTGCATTGGCTGGACCTCGCGGCCACCTTGGGTATCGGCGGGCTCTGGCTCCACCTCTTCGCGCGGGAGCTGGCGGCGAGCCCGCTGCTTCCGGTCGGCGATCCGGAGTTGGCCGAGGCCATCGCGGGGGCCGGTCGGTGAGGACGCTCGAATGACGCTCCTGCCGCAGGGCGAGGCCGGAAACCGCCATGAGCCCGCCCCGGTTGTTCACGAGCGGACCGACGCCGAGCCGCGCGCCGTGTTTCGCGTCCTGCTCGTGCTGCTCGCGGTGACGGCCCTGGTCGCGGCCGGCCTGGTGTACCTGACCTGGGGCCTGGTCGAGGTGGGAAGAGCCTCGGACCCGCCGCGCGCGCCGCTGGCGCGGGATCCGGGCCGGCTGCCGCCCGAGCCGCGCCTCCAGACGCAGCCGTTCGTGGACATCGAAACGCTGCGCCGCGAGCAGCGCGGCGTGCTGGCGGGCTACGGTTGGGTGGACGAGAAGGCCGGTGTCGTGCGCATCCCGATCGAGCAGGCCAAGGCGCTGCTGCTCAGGCGCGGACTGCCCGTGGCG
>Ga0214473_10005836_pt1 | contig 14724 bp, 19 predicted proteins | sample RVTome_7_FD_203509 | JGI IMG/M metagenome (GOLD analysis project Ga0214473, IMG submission 203509) | Soil microbial communities from uranium-contaminated site in the Upper Colorado River Basin, Wyoming, United States - RVT98D197 | ecosystem: Environmental > Terrestrial > Soil > Contaminated >... | reverse complement strand
GGAAATGATGACGTCGCCCGGATACGGCTCGACCTCGGAGAGCGTCCCATCCTTGAGGGCCGTGGCCCACCGTCCCGAGTCCGCGATCCAGGCCGCATCCGACAGGACCATTTCCGTGTCCGTGAGGAGCTTGAGTCGCCCGGTGAAGTGGAACGTCACCGTCCGCACGATGTACTTCTCGCCGACCTTGTACGCGCTCTTGGTTGCCATGGTATTCCTTTCAAAAAGTGAAACACGAAATGTCTATTCAGCGACGCACGATTTTGTGCGGCTCCCGATCGTGATCTCCACCGCCGTTGGACCGCGGGAGCTCGCCAGCAATCGGACCTGGCGGCCAGCCTTCGCCCACATAGATTCGGACGATTGGCCGGCGGATGCGTTTCTTCTTCGGGTGGCACATAATCATCTTACTATAAGATTGCGGGGAGGCAAGGCAAACTTCAACACAATTTGGATTTCAAACCAAAGTTAGGGCGGCAAGCAGAACGTCAACAACCCTACGGACGTCCTTGAGGGTCATCAACGGGTACAGCGGAAGGGACAGCACCCGATCCGAAGCGCCCTCGGAAACGGGCAACGTGCCGGCGAGCTTGTACTTCTTCAGGTAGTACTCAAGGAGGTGGACGGCCCTGAAATGGACTCCGACTCCGACGCCCATCCTCTGCATGAAGTCCATGACCAGGTCCCGCTTCGGAACGAAAACGACGAAGAGGTGATGGGCGGCCTTGGTATCTGGCTGGTTTCCAGTTAGGCACGGAACGATGCCGCTCAGAAGCTTTCGGTACTCACGGTCTAGGGCAACTCTCTTCTTGAGCCACGCGTCCATGTCCGCCAGCTGGGCGAGCCCAAGAGCGGCTTGGACGTCGCCCAGGTTGTACTTCCACCCAGGCTCGACGATGTCCCAATGCTTGTACCCGGAAGGGCCGTACCGATCCCAGGCACCCTTGGTCATGCCGTGTAGCCGTAGAAGCCTAGCGCGCTCTGCCAGGGCTCCGTCGTCCGTGGTCAGCATCCCGCCTTCGCCGGTAGTGATGTTCTTCGTGGCGTAGAAGCTGTAGGCCGTCGTCCCTCCGAACTCCCCGCTCTTCCAACCGCACCACTCAACCTCGATTCCGTGCGCGGCATCCCAAATGATCGGGACCCCGTCCGCAGCGTCTTCCAACTCTGCTACATGCGCCGGCCAGCCAGCAAAGTGCGTGGCGACGATCGCTTTTGTTCTCCTCGTGACCGCATCCTTGACCCGGCAGCAGTTAATCGTAAGGTCGTCCCGAAAGACGTCCACGAACACAGGCTTCGCTCCAACGTGTTCGATCACGTTGACGGCGGAAGCAAAAGTGACCGGGCTCGTGATCACCTCGTCTTCAGGCCCGACCCCTTTTGCGATCAGCGCCAGGTGGAGCGCCGCGGTGCAGGAATTGACAGCGACCCCGTGCTTGGCACCGACACGCTTCGCAAAAGCCGCCTCGAACTCCAACACCTTGCCGGCGGAAGTCAGCCAGCCGGAGCGAACCGCCTCGGCAACGGCCTGAACGTGGCGCCTCGAGATCGTCGGTCTGTGGAATGGAAGGAAATTCACGCGCGAGCCCCCGTGCTGTAGGCCCATTTGTACCAGTCCACCGTCGTCCTGAGGCCGTCGTCAAACCCTACCTTCGATTTCCAACCGAGCTCCATGGTGGTCTTGTAGGTATTGAGGGCGTACCTTTTGTCCCCCCTGATCCGGTCGGCCACATACTCGACGTGGTCTTTCCAGTCGACCCCCATCAGGAAGGAGATCTCCTGAATGACTTCAAGGACGGTTCTGAACTCGTTCCTCCCGAGATTGTAGGCTTGGCCAGGCTTCCCGTTTTTGTGAAGCGCCATCAGGGCTTCGGTCGTGTCTCGCACGAAGAGCCAGTCGCGGATCTGCGCGCCGTCCCCGTACACAGGGATTTTCCCCTCGAACCCCTGGAAAATCCTCCGGATGAGGGTGTTAACGACCTTCGGGACCAGCTTTTCCTCAAGCTGGCGTGGGCCGTAGTTGTTCGCCGGCCTGGCGATCACGAGGTTGAGCCCGTAGATGGCCGCGTAGGTCTGCGCCAGCAGGTCTCCGCCGGCCTTGAGGCAGCTGTAGACGTTCCTGGGCTCCATGGGGTCGGACTCGCAGGAGTATCCTTCAGCCTTGTCCCCGTAGACCTCGTCGGTCGACATGAAAACCAAACGCTTGTCCGGCTGCTTCCGAAAGGCCTCGAGGACGGCGTAGCTTCCGATCACGTTCGAGTCGACAAAGGGGCGGACGTCTCCGTAGGACCGGTCAACGTGCGTCTGGGCCGCTAGGTGGAAGCAGGCGTCGGTCTGGGAAACGAGGTCTAGAACGAGCTCCGCATCCGAAACGTCGCCGACCACAAGCAGGCAGTTTTCGGACGGAAGCTTACCTGCCCTCTGCCTCCCGACGGCCCCGAAGATTTTGGTTTTCTCGGGAAGGTTTCGGACATCGGCACCAAAAGACAGGGCGTCCAGCACTACAACCTGGTTCCTATCCGCCAGGAGGTCATCGACCAGGTGCGACCCGATAAATCCTGCGCCGCCGGTTACGAGGTACTTTCCCATGACCCCCTCTTGCTAGATCCAGACGTGATAGACCGTTGAAGAAGAAAGAACGCGAAACCCGACAGAAGCGTAGAGTTCCAGAGCCTTTAGGTTGCCGGCAGAAACGCAAACTCTCCAGCCTTGAGCCCCGACCTGACTGAGAACGCCTTCGAGAAGTTTTCGGCCAAGTCCACGACCACGAAGGCCACGGTCGACGGCAATCAGGGACACCCTGGCGATAAACGGATCGTCCCAAGTCTGTAGCAGGAACGCTTCATTTTCGAAGCCGGACAGCACCCAGCAGTTCTCGCTGGCTTCCAGCCATCGGACGTAGAGCTGTTCAGCCTTACCGGCAAGCGCGGGGTCTCTGAAAAACCGACTGTCGATAAATGACGCTCTTGCGATCTCCTTCAGCCGATCGGACTTTACCTGGACCTTTGCGACCCGCCAAGAGTGGCTCGAGAACGGGGAAGGCTTTCCAAGTAAACCCATTTCGTAGCGATGATCCAGGGCTTGAACGTCTCCCGCTGGATACCTCCAAAGGTTTTCGAGCCTCACAAAAACGACGTCAAATGGAACCCGAACAAATCCAGGGTCGCTTTTGTCGTGAACCTCGAGCTTCCCGACCTTATACCCGAAGACGTCGGAGTCGAATTTCGATTCGACTACATTCATACGACAGGCCCTTCCCACGGCCTTTCGGTCCATTGCTTTCGGCCCTTCCATTGCTCAAGGGCGATTTCGATTCCAGGGTCCGTTAATCCAAGCTCTCTCTTGAGCACGTCTAAGAAGAACACCGCTCTAGCTGCAGTTGAATGGTATCGTTCGAGGTGCTCCATGCCGGCGAGGGCAACTCGGTGAAGCTCCTCCGCTGGCGCCCCTTCTTCGGTAAGATGCTCCTCAATAATCCGAATGAGTTCATCCACAGATCGGTAGAAAAAGGCGGTCTTACCGTGTTCGAACGGATACGGGTGAATACAGCCCATGGTTCCGTCGGAAATCATGGCGGTCTTGTAGAACGGGATCTCCCAGTACCGTGTCGTGTCCCGACCGGATCCACGCATGGTGATGCCCATTCGGCTCTTGGCCAGTGCGAAGTTGTAGTTCAGGTAGCTGCAGCCTTTGATTCGGGGGAGGTCCCGGCGAACCACCAGTTCGTCCAGAGCTTGAAGGACGCGCTCCCTAGCTGGCCAGGTGTTGCCCATCCAGTAGAAAATTGGAATCATCTTCGGGGACTTCTTCGAGTTCATCCGAAGCCACTGGAGAGATAAGCCTTCGACGGACACGTTTTCCTGGTCGACCAGGGGGGAGGAGAGCGGGAGCGGGTACATTCTAAGCGTGTAGCCCTGGATCGGAACCGAAAGCCCCAGCGCTTTCACCTCCGGCGTCAAGATCTGCTTAAAGACAAGGTCCGGCCGGAAGACGTGAATCCAATGCTCGTTCAGCTCGTCCCGCTCACCAGCATCCAGGTAGACGACTGGTGGAAAATTCTTCACGCGCTCCTTGAGGCGGGAAAGCAGGATTGTCGGAACCCGATGGCTGTTTCCAAGGACGACCAAATCGAATCCGTGTTTTTCAAGCTCCATGATCACGGATGCTTCGTCGCTGATGATATTGTTCTTTCCGAATTTTTTCCATGGAGCCCCGCGACGCATAAGCGTCTCACCCCTGGAAGTTAGGCGCTCATCAGGGTGAAAAGGGGGAATTCCATACGGCAAGGATGCGGCGCCTTGTTTCGTAAGTTCATCCAGCCAGTTAAACCAAGCCAGATCTTTAAGGTTGAACTCGTCCTCGTCGTAGTTCGTTGGGATGTACGGATAGCACGATACCGACAGGTGCTCCGCGTAGAGCTCCTCAAGTTCCTTTAGACCTTGCCAGAGAAAATATGTAGCCGAGGTGAACTGCGGGTGGTCGATGAGCAGGATCTTCATGCTTTCCAGATTTTTGTTCCGCCTCCATTTGGATCTGACCAATGTGGAGAGAACCCAATTCCGGAAAGAATCTTAGCCCATTCGCGCTCATCCCCGAGATGGGCGTTGGAGGCGACGTGGTAGGGGGCGTGCTCCGGCGCTCCAAATGTTGCGCTGAAGGCGAATGGGGCGCCCTTCTTCAGGTGTTGGTGGAGGTGGGACGAAAGCTTTTCGGGATGAAAAAGATGCTCGAGAGTTTCGAAGCACACGGCACCATCGTAGGTACTCGTGATTGGGGTATCGCTTTCAACCCTGACAACCCCGATCTTCTCTTCCAGCTTTTCGGTTACGATGAACTTTTCAAGGAGCTCCGTAACCGGCCCGAATACTTCAGCAACCTCAACCCTATATCCGGCAGCGGCCAGGGGCCAGCTGTCCTTGAAGAGGCCGCCGCCGTAGTCGAGCACCTTTTTTCCTTGACCCCCAAGCGCCTCGACGAGCTCCTTTGCCCATCCGGCTGAAATCTCCGCGTGGTCGCCGGCCGCTAAGGCAAGTAGCGCCCCAAGACCGTGGTTGACGGTGTTGATGAACCAGATGCCACTCTCGCGGTAATAGTCGCGAATCGCCTCGTCACTGTTACGCGGCTTCGAATTCCACTCTTCCCGCATGACTCGATTCATTTCCTGATCGCTCTTAAAGGATTCCGAAACGGAATCCCAGCGATCTTTCGTCATCCCAGACACCTCGACCGCCAGAGTTAGAATCTCCCGCCTCTTCCTCTCGAGGTCATGTGGGGTCAAAGGACTTCCTCCCTCTGCCCGCCGACTCCGATCCAGCGGAAAGGGAACTTTCCGATCTTATCCATCAGGAGGTTGTGAATGTCCGGTGCGTCCTGAAAGTTTCTACCAAGAATAGCCGACCACTTCGCGACGAACTTGTTCCTGGACTGGTTCATGATCTCGCCAGCGGGGATCTCCGGCGCCGATCCGAACGTGGCTGACCAGATGTGGTAGTTGTCGTTCGGAAATGGAAGCGTGAAGGCCGGCATCCCGCGCTGGGCGCAGGCTACGCCGAAGTCGGTCTCCTCGTAGAATGCAAAGTACCGCTCGTCGAAGCCGCCGACCAGGTCGTAGATCTTGCGCCGAAATCCGAAGGCGCAGCCGGCGGGGCACATCACCCTGCCTGGGTGGTGATCTTCTTGCTTCGGCATTTCGAGGAACCGCTGATTCCTGATCAGTACGCCGTTCTCGTACCTGACGTTGAGCGGGATCGCCTTAGCGTGCGGACCCTCCAGAATCTTCTGGACATCTGAAGTCGTGATGAAGAGGCAGTTCATGGAGACGCTGCCGGCACCTGGATTCTCCCTGATGGCGTAGACGATCGGGCCAAGCCATCCATTGGCGACCAGCACGTCGTCGTTTAGCAGGATGGCCGCGTCGTGATCGGTTGATTTCACCAGGGCATTCCAGGAGGCCGCCACGCCACTATTCTTCCGGTTCTCGATATAGGTTGCCCCAAACTCGACGCAGGCCTCCCTGACCCTCTGGCGGTGACCTTCCTTTCCGGAATCGTCGCAGATGACGATCTGATGCGGAATAAGCGGGTCCGTTCGCTGCTTCAGATTAAGAAGGAGGTCGCGAACGCGGTGCCAGCCGTTGTAGGTCGGGATACCAATCATCACGCCGTCCATAAGCCCTCTTCAGTCCACCCACGTCTTCAGCATGGTATTCCACTGCACCGGATCTGGATACGACCCTTCCTTCATCAGGTCGCGGACCTGCGCGATGGTTCCGCCGTGCTTGACGAGGAACTTTTCCCGACTCTCAAGTAGCACCTTGCTTGCGTGGATATTTTTTGGGTCTGTGGTCGTGGCACCCCCCTGGTGAAGGACGATGGGGTAGGACAGCATGTAGGAAGGCCAGCCGGCTGCGTGGAGCCGAATTCCGAAGTCGACCTCTTCGTAGAAGGCGAAGAAGTGCGGATCGAAGCCTTCGACGGTGTCGTACTTCGACCTTTGGAATCCGAAGAGGAATCCGGTGGAGGCGACCATCTTATGACCGCGCTCCAAAACGGCTTCGTTGTAAGACGCCGGCAGTGGGCGCGTAAAATTTGCGGAGGTTACTCCCTCGTAGGCCTTCAGGCCGATCATGCCGGCGTGCGGGTTGTTCTTAATCGAGAATGAAAGCGCCTCAAGCCAATCCGGCACCACCTCGACATCGTCGTTCATGAGGATCATGACGGGGGCGAAGGTGTGCCTGGTCAGGCAATTCCATTGCTGGGCGACGCCAAGGCGAGCCTTGGCCATCAGAATATCAAAGCCGAAGTTGAAGCAGATCTTCTTGTTCTCGGCAAGGATGGACTCGTAGGAGAAGTCGTCACTCACGACCACCTGCGCCTTCAGGCCCTCGAGGTTCGTGTACTTCCGAATGGACTCGAGGCACCTCTCCAGGCGCACCGGGCCGTTCAACGTCGGAATGCCGATACAGATTTCAGGTGTCAAGTTGAGCTCCCGTAAAGACCCAAATGCTTCCTGGCTGTTTCGATGTAGTTCCTGGACTTGTACTCTACCCACTGCGCGGCCCTGAGGCGGTCGAGAACGGCCTGGTCTGCAGCGACCCCCATGACCAGGTCGACGAAAGCCTCCATGCTTTTCTTTGAGCCGCGGGAGATGCCGGTGCCGAGGTAGGCGTAGTGGCTCGAGTCGGTGGCGACGAGCGGACACCTGGCGGTGATGAATTGCGCGGCAGCTGCGGAACTCGAACCCGTGTCGAACGGGCACCATACATACCCGAGGTCCGAGGCCGCCAGCCGCTCTACGAGCTCCGTGTCGCTGGGGTACCCGTCAACGTGAAGGATTCTGCTACCCACGGATTTCGAGATCCTGGAGAGGGCGTCGCGACACGCGCCGGCGTAAACTGAAACATCTGGGTTGAAGTGCTCGGCCGCGATCACCTGGACGAAGACGTCCGGCCGCCGCCGAAGCCAAGGGACCATGATCTCGGCGATCCTGGGATGATCCTTCCAGGGAATCATGAAGCCGACAGTCGAGAGGATGAACGCATCCTGCGGGAGTGAGAATTTTTTCCGCAGGGATTCCCTGCTTGGTAGAATGCCCACCGTCGTGCAGGGCATCGGAACCACCACGACGTCAGGGGCCTTTTGGATCGGTCGGTGGGCGATGATGGCGCCCGTGGCCCCGGCAATCCTTCTTGCAACCCTGAGGTTCTCCTCGCTCTCGGTGTGCATGGTCATAAAGACCTTTCCACCAAAGCCACGCGCCGTCTCCGCCTGGTGAAACAGAACCGCCTCCGGCGGCATGATCGAGGATTCGTGTTGAACGTGGAAAATGTCCGGCTTCCACAGGAGGAGCTGATCGGAAGTGCGGGCTGGATGCTGGCTGCCCCAATGGCACACGTCATGCCCAAGAGACGCCAGGGCCTGCCCAAGATGCTCCGTGTAGGTGGAGATCCCGCATCGCTCCCTGTTTGAGCTGTAGAGGGCGATCTTGAAGATGCCCTTCACTTTGACTTCTGCGGGAACCTTAGAAACCTCGGAGACGACGACCTTCTTCGTGAGGGGCTGGACCTTCTTGATCGGCTCAATCGGACTTTCCACAGGAAAATGCTGAATGTAGTTGTAGTACGCCAGCGTCTCAGGGATGAAGACGAACTCGCTTGGGTAGAGGTCGTACAGCTTCCTGAAGAAGCAGAAGTCCTCCCGGCCGGACCTGTCCAGGTCGTAGCGCCGAGACCCGATCAAGCTCGAGTGGACGACGAACATCGTGTTGTCGATCTTTCCGTACTCCATCCGATTTGGAGCGGCGATCAAAGGGCCGATGTTGTCCCAGCGGTGCTGGCCGAAAACGAAGGCCCTCTTTTCCGGGCTGGCGGCCATCGCCGCCTCAACGCCTTCGAAGAAATTCGGGTGAACCAAATTGTCGTCGTCAAAACAGTGGTAGTAGCCGTCCAGAATCATGCTCATCCCGAGGTTTTTTTGCGGAATCCCGTAAGGCGGGTGTTCGCCGCCCGGGTACACAACCTTGACCACTTCGACTTTGCCAAGCCTGATCTCAGCCTCGATTTCCGGCCTCAAAGTGTCAGGCTTGTCGGTCACGAGAATCCATTGCGCTTTCAGCGAGGATTTTGCAAGCGAGACTTCAATAGACCTGTGGATCCTGGTTAAGTTCCCAGGCCTCGAGACCGCGGTGATCAGGTGGATCATTAGAGGTCTTCCAGCATCTTTTCAACGCCCTTCTTCTCCGCGCGATCCAGTGCGGCGCTGATCTTGTCGGCAGTCCTATTGGACCTGCGAATCGACGGCCAGAGCACAAACAGCCCGAACAGGATGCCGCCGGTGCCGGCAAGGATGGCGACGATGTGGGCGGAGATCTGAAGCCAGGCGGGGACGTCGCTCATTTTGCTCTTCCGTTTTTCCTATGGGGGGCGTTATACTTTTGACTTCTTCCTCTCTCCAGGCCCTGGGCGCCCTGCGGAAGCTTACGCGGGGCGCCCAGGCTCCCGCCCCTGCGGCAATCGTGGGCGTCCGCGTGAATCCCGCACCATGTGAGATTGCAGCAACGCCTCCACGTTACCCAGAGTGTCGGGCAATTTGGGAAACAGCAAGTCGCAACCGGAAAGATCTCGACGTCAAGCGGGCGGCTCATACCCGATCCGGTAGGACTCCCATCTGGACACCCCCTTGCCGGATCCGTTCGATCTCGGAGTCGACCAGGTCGAAGGCGTACCCCTTGAGGGGAGATTCCCCAACAAACTTCACGCCGATCGTTTTGTTCTTCGGGTCAGCGTAGAGGATGACTTCTTTCCTGAGCATAGAGCCGTCCGGTTTCGTGACGATGAGGTTGGTGCGGCCGACCAGGAACATTACTGGTATTCCCCCTTCTCGGCTTGGGTGATACGGAGGTCGATCAGGGCCCGGAACTCCTTCGAGCACATCAGGCACACGGTCTTCTTGAATTTCTTGAAGAGGACGGTCGTGGTGGCAACGACTGAAGGGGCTTTCTCGAGGGAGGCCCCGCACACGTCGCACTTTCCGGCGTGCGGGGCGCGGGCCGCCAGGGCCTTCTGAATCTCGACGAAGCTCACCTTAGACCCCCATCTCGTCGGGAACGATCGGTTCGTCGCGGATTTCCCGTGGACGCCCGAAGGATGCCAGCTCCTTGTTGTAGCAACCCAAGCACCGCGTGTCTCCGCACTTCGAGCACTTCGCGCAGTCGGTGTACTGGCAGCACCTGGAACAGGTTGCCTTAGCACCCTGGTCCTGATTGACCACGCGGTACATGGGGGCCTTGTCGCGCAGACAGTTCATCGGTCGACGGGCTCCTGACCGCGGGACTCCTCGCGATCGGCGACGCCGGCCATGTAGTCGTCCCAGGCCAGCGACCCGCGGAGGTCCCGAGCCTGACGGCGCTTCAGCTTCTCCAGCCGCCGGAACACCTTCGCGGACAGGTTCATGTTCTTGCGTTCCTTCTTGCTGCCGTCACCGTTCACCGAAGCCTCCGCTAACACATATTGTGTTGAGCGGATCGTATCTTGCCTAGCCAACCGGGTCAAGCGTTGGGATGAAGCCTTCGAGCTCAAGGTGCCGGATCTTTCCGGGCACGGGAAACTCGGCGCCGCCGGCGTAGTCGATGGGATAACCGGTCAGCTTTCCGTTGAGCTTGACGTCCTCGTGGATCCAACGGCACATGTGGCAGCTTGATCCGCGTACCTCCAGATTCAGCAGGAGCGCCGGCGTCACCTCTAGTGTCCGAATGCTTTTTGCCATGCCATCCTCGCTTCCTCTTCCCCACGACTCAGACGCCGACGTAGCGACGCGATCTGGTCTAACTCCGAAGTCTTTGCCTCGCCGGCAGCGATGCGGCACTCGATCCGGGTCACCCGGGCCCGGATCCGGTCGAGGCCGAGCCTTGATTCACGGCGACGCCCCCTAGGAACATTGAATAGGTCCGACATAGGCACCTCCTACCCGACCCCGTACTGATCGGACATTCGATTCAGTACCTCAATCTGCTTCTGGGATAGCGCGCGGCCGACCTGCAGCTGCTTCAGGCAGGACTCCAGGAAGCCGGCCTCCCAGGAAGTCACGTCGACCTCCATCCGGTCCAACGCCTGCACTTGGGAAAGCTGGGACGCGACCAGTGCCGAAACGGCGCGTTCTACGTCGTCGAAGGCGCTCACAGCCCCACCTTCTGGATTCTGACCACGCTGGCGAGCGCCTCGGGGTAGTCCTGCGTGCCGTAGAGGGCAGCCAGCTGCCTAATTGTCCTCCAATCTGTCCCGCGGGGGCCAACCCTGATTTCGTCGTGGCCGGTCGGGGGGAGGATTCGCAAATTGAGACGAGTGGCGTCCCACTGCCGAATTGTCATCGCCTCCGCCAGGTAGAACTCCTCGAAGCCGGTCAGCCCCCAGGGTGGCCCCCCATGGAGTTCCTCGACCAGGTTGAGCCAGCGGTACTTTGCGTCGCAGAAGTCGGACCTTGGGTTGCAGGGGCACTGGGCTGACCATCCTCCGGAGCAGAAGAGCCCGAGCCGGCGGATTTCACCGATTGCCGCCGCGCCTTTCATGAGGCGGGCGGAGAGGCCAGCGCGGCGGGCCCTCTCAATCCGCTCGAACACCGTTTCGGTTAACATCCGTCACCTCCCTGGACAGTTCAGGACACACAAACCGTTAACACCCCCGCGCGTGCGCGCGTGCGCGCGCGCGTAGGGCCGATAACGTCGCCAGGAGTCCTGATCTGTCCTGGATCATCAAAATTCGCTCAGATTCTCAGTTTTCCTGGACAGTTCAGCGATGCCAATTCCGATTCTCCACTTCTTCCCACCTACTTTTTCGACGTTAAACCCTAGTTCCGTGAGCCTTCGGCCGAAAGCTGTCCCGCTCATCGGCTCGCCGTTGAATTCGGTCTCGTACCACCCCTTAAAGAGCTCGTAGAGGGTACCAGCGGAGGCCTTTAGGGAGGGCAGGATGACGCAGCAGTCGCTGAAAAAACGCCCCATGATGTCGGAGTCCACTTTATAGTCGTTGGTCGCGTCCATGACCGCCGGCGGGTCCTGGAGGCCCGCTTTCTGCCACTCCTGGCATCCACGGACGGCCCAGGCGAGGATCCCGGGCGCCTCCGCTTGCAGCTTGTCGCCCAGGGTGGAATCCTGCCCCGCTGGCGGGATCGTGACCGAGAAGGGGATCAGGCGGATCCGGCGCCAGACCCCGAAGTCCATCCCCTTGATCTCCGGCCGGTTGTTCGTGGCCATGAAGATCTTCCAGGTGGGCTCGAGGGTCCAGAAATTCTCCCGCATTCTGCGAACTTTGATCTCGTCGCCTCCGGTCAGCTGCTTCACGAAGTTTTCTGCAAGGTGCCGACCGTCTTCGACCTCGATCGTGGTGACCAGGCGCTTGCCGGCGAGGTCGGCCCGCTCCGTTGGGTGGGCGCCGCGGTCCTTCGTCAGTAGCAGGTCGGGGGCGGACTCGGAGGCGTAGTCGCCCCCCATCACCCTCCTAAGGGTCTTTAGGAAAGTCGACTTCCCGTTGGCGCCGCTCCCGTAAGCGATCGGGAGGACGTGCTCGCGGATTACGCCGGTGAGAGAGTAGCCGGCGAGCTTCTGCAGGTATGAAACAAGCGCCGTGTTTCCGTCCATGATCTCGAGTAGGAATTTTTCCCACAGCGGGCATTTCGCTTCGGATTCGTAGGGGGTCGGGCAGAGGGATGTGTTGCGGTCCTCCCTGCGGTGCTCGGTCAGCTTCATTTCTTTCAGGTCAAGGGCACCGTTCGCGCAATTGAGGACCCAGGGATTCTTATTGAAGTCTTCCGCGGCGATGGCCAGCATGGGTTGGGCGACCTTGAGCGTCGAGGAGATCCGCTCGGCTTTATGCCGCTTCACCTCACTTGCTGCGGCGATGACGGTTGAGCTCCCGAAGGCGCGGAGCAACTTATCGTCGCTCCAGCGCATCCCGTCCCAGACGAGCCATTTCTTCCAGGTGTCGCAGTAGAGGAAGTCGGAACCAAATCTTTCGACGAATTGATTGGCCGCTAGGATGTCGCCCTGCTCATCTTCTTCGGCCCTCTTGCCCTTGCGTCCGTCGGGATGGTTCTCGCGCTCGGCCCTGGCGACGCTCGCAACGATCCGCTCGATGTCAGCCTTCTCGAGCGGCGGCCGGTTCAGCTGATTCCACTCGAGCAGGAGCTCGTGGACCTTCTCCGGAGGGAGCCCCTTCGCCAGCAGGTAGCCGGCATATTTGGCGGCGCTGTTGTCGCGCTCTCCTTCCCCGACGCCACCTTTGATCCGCTCGATCTCCTTGTCCTTGGCTTTCCCGAGGCTCTTGATCGTCTTCTGGATTCGCTCTTCCTCGAGATCTTCGGCGCTCTTCTTGACTTCGGCTTTGTAGTCGGAGAACGCGGAGAGCGGGTAGTGTTTGTAGCTCGCCTCGACGATCTTGCAGGGGCGGGATTCCGAGGAGTCCTTCCAGTTGTCGGTGCCCGGCATTCGCAGGACCCGGGAAGGGTCGTTGATCGGGTCGCTGCCGCCGCCTTCGACGTCGCAGATCGCCGCTTCCTTCTGCAGGCCGGCGCAGCAGGGCCTGGCCTCAGCATTCGGATAGGGCTTGTCGAGAAGCCAGTAGACGTGAATCCCTCGACCGCTTTCCACGATGACGGAGGGTCGAAGGCCGGCTGCGGTGAAAATCTCCAGCAACTTCGCCCAGGCGGCCCGCACCGCAGGTTCCTGACCGTGGAAGTCCAGGTCCAACCAGAGCGCCACGTAGGCCATGACGTCGGAGTTCTTCCCGCGTCCGCCGCCGGGTTTACGGAACCTGGGGTTGACGGAGGGGTGGATGTTCTGCCGCTTGGAGTTGAGGAGATGCAGGCCGCGTTCGATCCCGCTCCAGTTCGATAGGATCTTCCCTACCGGAAAGAAGTAGCAGCCCGTCGACTTCGCCTTCGGGTCGTCCGGTTTCGGCTTGTACTCGATGAGGAAAAACTCCACTACCCAATCGGGTGGAGCGATTCCCCACAACTCTCTTGCGAACCTCTCCGGCGAGAGGTTGTCCTCGATATCGCCGTTCATGCGTTCCCCGTCTCCGTGCGAGTCTTTTCTCTGGGGGCGCACGGGCTCGCGACCCGTGCGCCCTGGAGAGAAAAGAGGGGGAGGGTGCTACTCCCCCACAGAGGAACCGCTAGAACTTGGTCTGCTTCTTGCCGCCCGCGGGCGCCGTCTCCTTCTTGGTTTCGGTTTTCGCCGTCTCCTTCTTGGCTTCGGGTGCTTCGGGGGACCACTTCGTGATGAAGGAGATCTCGTTCCGCATCACGTTCTTGTTGTCCTTGCGGTTGCTGAGGGTCGCCTCGAAGGTCCGCCCGGCCCAGGTGTTGCCTTCGATGGTTTCGGACAGCTTCTGGCCGGCGGGGATCTCCGCCTGCAGGATCTGCTCGAGGTCGTTCTTGACGTAGGGCAGGTTGGCCGCGGAGATCCAGAAGACCTTCTCCAGGATTTCGCCAGCCATCTTGACCTCGTTCCCGTTCGCGTCGTTGCCAGCGGCGGGTTCGAGAACCTCCACCTGGAACTTGATCCCGGTGGTGCCGCTGTTGGCCTTGAAGATGTCGTGCTCCACGAGCTGACCGTTGTCCTTCGCGTCGAAGGGCACGATCGCGAAGCGCGCGATCCCTTCGGGGAGCAGCTTCTCCATCGCCCCCGCTTTGGCTTCTGCCCCAGCGAACGCGGCGTCCAGATCTCCGAATGCGTTGTCTGCCATGGATTGTTCCTCCTTCGATCCTCTAAAAACCAACTTCACAATTACGATTCCCCACCCACCCAGGGCCGCGTCTACTTCTTCCAGCCTCCATGTTCAACGTCCGCCTTGACCTGTTCGTCGGTGACGCCTTCCCCGGTCGCCACGTAAGGGATGCCCTTGCCGTCGATGGCCAGATAGGCCAGCCCCGCCAGCACCTTTCCGAATTCCTTATGGAGAAACTGGACGTGCGGCTTGCGGAGCTCCTTGGCGCTCTCCACGCCGAAGTGAGCTTTGAGAAGGCTCTTCCCGTCGTCCCCGGAAAACTCCAGGTGCTTGTGTCCCGGTTTTGCACAGCCCTGGCGGCGGCACTTCGCCGAGTTGTCCGGCCAGATCAGGTCGCCGGCGCGGGTGAACAGCACCTTGAGGTCGTCCGTAGTAGCGAACGGGAAGTCCTCGTACTTCGGCGCCGGTCCCGCGAACTTGTCCATCAGCTCCACGAGTCGATCATCCCC
>Ga0214473_10005835_pt1 | contig 14725 bp, 15 predicted proteins | sample RVTome_7_FD_203509 | JGI IMG/M metagenome (GOLD analysis project Ga0214473, IMG submission 203509) | Soil microbial communities from uranium-contaminated site in the Upper Colorado River Basin, Wyoming, United States - RVT98D197 | ecosystem: Environmental > Terrestrial > Soil > Contaminated >... | reverse complement strand
ACGCCGCCCGGCGAGGGAGTCAGCCAGCCGGCTTTCTCGATAGCCCGGGGATCGACGTCTCCGACCCACGTATAGCCCCTCTCGTCCACCTCCGTCAATCGTTTGGCATCATCGCCGAACAGACGCCGGACCAGGCCCTTATCCGAGACGGCGTTGCTTCCGACGTCGATGACCACGGCCCCCTCACGGACGAACTCGGGGCCGACGAAGCCCGGCTTGCCCATCGCCGCGACGAGGATCTCGGCCCTGGCCGCGACGCGGGGGAGGTCCTTCGTCTTGCTGTGGCAGATGGTGACGGTGCCGTTCGCGTTGGTGATCATGGCCGCCAGAGGCTTACCGACGATGAGGCTGCGCCCGATGACCACGACGTCCTTGCCCTCGATCGAAACGCCGGTCGAGCGGATGAGCTCGAGGCAGCCGAGCGGAGTGCACGCCCGCGGCCCCGGTTCATTTTGAAGAAGAAGCCCGAGGTTCCAGGGATGGATGCCGTCGACATCTTTCCGGGGATCAACCCAGGAGATCACCGCCCGGGTGTCGACGCCCTTCGGGAGCGGCAATTGAACCAGGATCCCGTCCAGGGCGTCATCGGCGTTGAAATCGTCGATCGTCGCCTTGAGCTTGTCGGGAGGAGTATCGGCCGGAAGACGATGAATGCGTCCGGCGATCCCCAAGCTTTGACAGGCTTTCTCTTTCATCCGCAGATAGCTCTGCGAGGCGGGATTCTCGCCGACAAGGAGGCCCACGAGGCCGGGAACGGCGCCGCACGCTTGCCGGCAGCGCGCGACCTCCTCCCGGACCTCCTCCCGGATTTTATCCGCGACCGGTTTTCCTTCGAGCCAAGCGCCCATTCGCTCCTCCTTTCGATAGACGAAGAGACTTCATTATATCAAAAAGAGGAGGGAAGACTCATGGCCCCGGACGGGAATTTCGTTTTTATGGCATAAAAGTTGCATAAGGTTCGGCTTGACGTCTTTTGTCGAAACATATATTTTGAGGCCTTAGAACGCATGAAAAGAATTTTCGTCCTGGCCCTCCCGAGCGCCGTCCTGGCCCTGTCGCTCTTTACCGCCTGCGCGACGTCCCGGCCCCAGGACCAGCTCCGATTCGGAATCTGGGCCTCGGAGAGGAACCTCTGGGACGAGGCGATTTTCCGCTGGAAGAAAGCGGCCGAGGCCAATCCGAAATCTGTCGCGGCGCATAATAACCTCGCCGTCGCTTACGAAAAAAAGGGGCTATTCGAGGATGCCCTCAAGGAATACCAGCTGGCGTTGAAGCTCGATCCCGAGAATTCCTATGTCCAGTCCAATTACAAGAACTGTCAAGAAAACATCCAATCTCCCGGGAAAGAAGCGAAAAGCAAAAAGGATGAAAAAAAGTAGGCGGGGCTCACGGTTGGCGCTTTTGGCGATTCTTGCGGCGGCCTCTTGCCGTGTCGTCGACCCCTTCATCAAGGTCAAAATCGAGATCCCGCCCGCGCCCGCGTTCCGCCTGGAGGCATACAGAGAAATCGTCCTCATCCCTTTCTGGCGGGAAAACGAACCGAAAGAATTCGATCTCAATCAGACTCTTCTCGGCTTTATCGAGGAAATTTTCAAGCGATCGTTCAAGGGAAAGCTCATCCCTTCTTCCGTCGCCTGGGAAAACGTCCAGACGGCGGAAAACAAGGATTTCTGGAAAAAGGCCGTGGCCAGCTCACCCGGCCGTCTGATTCTGACCGGAAAAGCGCAATTCTCTCAGGACGTCCGGAAAGCCCTCCTGGGGCAAGGGCGGAGGCCCGTCGATGACGGCCCGTTCGCCCCGGAAAAAGCCTGGGCGGAGCGCCTCAACTATACCCTTAAGCTTGACCTCTACTTCATAAAACCGGAGAGCGGAGAGGTCGCGTTTACCAATCATTTTCAGGAATCGCTCACCTATGAGGATCAAAAGCAACGGGCCGAATTCGCCATCTATGACCTCCTCGAGCGGGTGAGGCTTAAGCTCTTCCGCCTCATCTTCGGCGGGGAGAGGCCTCAGGAACGATATCTCCTGATAAGATAAAAGGAGCCTTAATGCGGCCCAACCGAAAATGGATTCTGGGACTGGCTTTGACCGCCGCCCTCGCTCTCCCTGGCCTGGCCCAGAATTATTACTTCCCGTATTACGGGAAGAACAAGGTCGTCTACGGAAAATTTGGCTGGAAGTCATACCCGACCGATCATTTTCAAATCTATTTCTATGCCGATACCGAAGTTCTGAAGAATATCGCCGAGATGGCCGAGAGCTCGTATCAAAAGATCAGCCGCGGCTTAAAACACGAGCTGAGCGAGCCGGTGCCCCTCATTTTCTATACCACGCTCACCGATTTTGAACAGACGAACATCTTCGAAGTCTCGGAGGGGATCCTCGGCGTCTCGGAGCCGGTGCTCCACCGGATCGGGATTCACGGCGATATGCCGCCCGACGAGCTCCAGACCCTCATCACCCACGAACTGACCCATATCTTCGAGTTCGATATCCTCTGGGGAAAGCCCGGGGGCGCGCTCTATGCCCTCAACGTCCCGCCGCTCTGGACCTTCGAAGGCCTCTCGGAATATTTCACGAACGAGTTGTCGTTCTGGTCCACTCTGATTCTCCGGGATTCCGTCCTGAACGACCGCATTCCGGAGTTCGCGGAGTCGGGAGAAATCGTCTCGCGCTATCCCCTGCCGCGGGAACCGGCCTATGATTTCGGCCATGCCCTCTACGAGTTCATCGAATCCAAGTACGGAACGACCGCAGTCCGCGAATTTTTCAATTCGCTCAAGGGCGCGGCGGGGCTGATCGGGCGCCGGGATCCGACGAAAAAAGCCTTCAACCTCAGCCTCCGGGATTTCAGCTATGAGTTCAAGAAATATTTGAGGGCCCGGTTCAAGGAATTCTATCTGAGGGAAAATCCGGAGGATTACAGCATTCCGCTGGGCCCCGAATTTCCGATGAATCCGTATTATTTTGCGTTCTCTCACGCCCTCTCTCCCTCCGGGGACATCGTCGCGACCATCACCTATAATGCCCGGGATGAGGACATGGATATCGTCCTGCTTTCGGTCAAGGATGGACGGGTCATTAAAAACATCACCAAGGGGTATACCTCGCGCTACGAACATATCAGATATGAAATCGATCCGTCGCTCGGAAAAAGCCTGGCCTGGTCGCGCGACGGCGACCGGATCGCTTTCTTCGCCCGGGACGGCCGGCGGCACTCCCTGTTCATTATCGACGCGATGAGCGGGAGGACGCTACAGAAGATCCCGATTCCGCTCGATCAGCCCGTCGGCCCAAATTTTTATCCGGACGGACAACGGATCCTGTTCTCCGCGTTCGAAAACGGCGTCAGGGACATCTATTCCGTCGAGGTCGGCTCGAAGCACATCACCAACCTCACCAAGGACGGTCTTTACGAAAAAGCGCCGGCTATTTCTCCCGACGGAAAGACGGTCGTATATTCGATCCGGGCCGACACATTTGACAAGCTTTTCCTCTCGCCGATCGAGGATTTCAGCAAGAAGAGACAGCTGACGTTCGGAAAGGGCAACACGGTCACGCCCGAATTCTCCGCTGACGGGAAAACGGTTTTCTACGCCGGCGACGTCCGGGACGCGTTCAACATCTACTCCCTGAACCTGGAGACGGGCGAGGTCCGGCGCTACACGGATGTCCGGACCGGGAGTTTTTTCCCGGCGGCCTTGCCCCAGTCTCCCCGGACGCTCATTTTCTCGGCCTTCAACAAAGGGGCGTTCCAGCTGTTCAAGAGCGATGCCGCCGGAGTCGTCGAAGAGACATTGGCCTTTGCCGATGTCAGCCCGGGCGAGGCCATCAAGCCGTTCAAGCCGGCCTTCACCCTGACGGTCGCAACGGAGAAGATCCAGACGCTCAAGGGCATGGGGAAGCTCTATGTTTCGGCCCGGCCGCCCGTCGACGCCATCATCTCCACGGACGGATCGATCTACGGCGGATCCGCGATCGCGTTTTCGGATATCCTCGGCGATCATACCTTTTCCGCGACCGCTTACCAAGTCCGCGAGTTCCGCTCCTTTTTCCTCGGGTATCTGAACCAAAAACGACGGTTTCAATGGGCGCTTACGGCTTTTCAATATACCCTCTACTACTATCCCGATCTCTATTATTATGACCCCTATCTGTGGAGCTACACAACATACCAGGATGCGATGGCCACGCGGAAGATCACGGGCTTCAGCCTGGCCGGCTATTACCCCCTGAGCAAGTTCCTCCGGGCCGAAGCGGACATCGGCTATTATCACTACGAGGAAGATTTCTTGGACCCGTATAGCCTCGGCTTTTATGGCCAAATGTCTTCGGGCTATTTCCTCAATGGGGAGATGATGAGGGCGTCGTTCGCCCTGACCGGAGAAACCACCCGCTTCAAAGCCTACGGACCGGCCGCCGGGAACACCTTCCGGCTGGGGCTCTCCCGGGCGCTGCCGGTGGCCAAAAAATTTCTCCAAAATACGATGATCGAAGTCGATGCCCGTCAGTACCTCCCCTTCGGGAGCGATTTTCTCCTGGCCTTCCGCTTCAACGGCTTCCTGAGCCTCGGCCGGGACCGCTTTCTGGCCTACTACGGGGGGAACAATCAGGTCCGCTCGGCGTATTTCTACAGCCTCGTGGCCACGGAATATTGGTTCGCCAACGCCGAGCTCCGCTTTCCCTTGATCAACGCCGCCGCGACCATCCTCGGCCAGATCGGCCCGGTGCGCGGCGTGTTCTTTTTCGACATCACCCGAAGCCGATACGGCGACTCGCCGGCGAAATTTTATCGGTACGACGCGAACCTCAGTACGGATCTCGTCCCTTATTATCATGAACTGGACGCCGTCGGGTCGTTCGGAGGCGGCCTCGAGCTGTTCCTCTTTGGCTTCCCGGTCCATATCGAATGGACGAAACGGCTAGAATGGCCGGCCTTGGCAAAACCGTTTGCGATCAGCGGGATCGGCGCCTACCAGACGAAATTCTGGATCGGTTTCGATTTTTAAGAAAATCTTCTTGCCTTCCCGCTCCGAGCGTGATATATTGGCCCCGCCTTTTCTCGTAATTATCAGAGGGGGAAGGCATAGATTTCCACAGATGTGGATATTTCTGTGGAAAAATAATTCAATCGGTTGCAAATGGAAGAAAAGACAAATCCTTGGCTTCAAATCATTCTTGAAGTACAGAAAAAAATCGACCAGAACAGCTTCGAAACCTGGTTTGAACCCACGGCCTACATCGGCCAAGAACAGGACAGCTTATACATCAAAGTCCCCAATTCCTATTTCAAGGACTGGCTGTCGTTTCATTATTCCGGGCTGATCAATGACGGCTCTCAGAAAATTTTCGGAAAAGTCTTCGACATCAAGTTCATCTTCGACGAGTCGGCGTTTTCCTTCATGCGCCGCTCGCCGGAAGAGCGCCGATCCAAGTACGGACTGCTCCTCAACCCGAATCTGAACCCGAATTACACCTTTGAAAATTTCGTCGTCGGATCCTGCAACCAGTTCTCCCACGCCGCGTCGATCGCCGTCGCGAAAAATCCGGCGAAATCGTACAATCCGTTTTATGTCTACGGCGGCTCCGGATTGGGAAAAACCCATCTGATGAACGCCATCGGGCATTTCACCCTGCACAACGATCCCCGCCTGAAAATCCTTTATATCACGACCGAAAGATTCATGAACGACCTGATCAATCATCTCCAATACGGAAAAATCCTGGATTTTCGCCAAAAATACCGGAGCATCGACGTTCTCCTTATGGATGATATCCACAACCTCGCCGGCAAAGACCGGACGAAAGAAGAGTTTTTCCACACCTTCAACCATCTCTATGACAACCAGAAGCAAATCGTGATTTCCTCCGATTGTCCGCCCAAGGAAATCCCCGGACTCGAAGAGCGCTTTCGCTCCCGTTTCGAATGGGGATTGATCGCCGACCTCAAGCCGCCTGATATCGAAACCCGGATCGCCATCCTCAAGAAAAAGGCCGAACTGGAGGACGTCAACCTTCCCGAAAGCGTCGCCCTTTTCATCGCCGATAAGGTCCATTCGAATATTCGCGAGCTCGAAGGCTATTTGCGCCGGGTCGTCGCCTTTTCCTCGCTCAAGGGGGAGCCGATAGAACTGGACTTGGCCAAAGAATCTCTCAAGGATCTGTTGGACTCCACGGCCCGGATCGTCACTGTGGAAAAAATCCAGAAACTCGTCTGTCACAAATATAAAATTAAATTGACCCAATTGAAGTCGAAAAACAATTCTCCCCAAGTCGCTTTTCCCCGTCAGATCGCGATGTATCTGGCCAAGGAACTCACCGAAAAATCGCTGCCCGAAATCGGGAAAAAATTCGGTGGAAAACACCACACAACGGTCATTCATAGCATCCGGAAAATCGAAAGGATGCGCAAGGAAAATGCCGAATTCGACAGAGAAATCAACAGCCTTTTAAGCTTCATTCAATAATGGAATCAATGCCTTTGGACCGATATGCACATTTTCATTGCTTTTCTTTCTTATATTCATTAATCTTATTTTATAAAAAGCATTAATAATAAGAAGACCGCTATTAGGAAGGTGACCCGATGAAATTTTCAGTCATGAAAGAAAATATCCTCGAAGAACTTCAGCTCCTTCAAGGTATCGTCGAGAAGCGGAACACCATGCCCATCTTGGCCAATATTCTCATCCAGACTTCGGAAGACGAAGTCTGGATCGCCGGGACGGACCTTGAGGTCGGATTAAAGACCCATTTTGGAGCGGATATCGCGGAACAGGGCGCGGTCACGGTCTCGGGCAAAAAGATTTTCGAGATCGTCAAATCTCTCCCGGACGGAAAACCGGTGACGTTCAAAGGAGATAAGGACCTGATGATGGAAGTGACGTCCGGGGAGAGCGAATTCAAGGTGATGTGCCTGCCGAAAGAAGATTTTCCTCAAGTCCCGGAACCGAAGTTCGAGAAAAAGATCAGCATCCCGGTCGAGCATTTCAAGGACATGATCGATCGCGTCTTTTTCGCCATCGCTCAGGAACAGCGCTATTATCTCAATGGCGCGCTGATGGTGATTAAGAACGCTTCGATCGAGCTCGTCAGCACGGACGGCCACCGGTTGTCGTATACCGGGAGGGCGCAGGAGGATTTGGCCCCGGGGAAAGACATCCGGGTCATCATCGCCAAGAAAACCCTTGGCGAACTGCGAAAATACGACGAGGGAACGATCGAATTCGACATGGACGAAAACAACCTCTTTTTCCGGAGCGGAAACCGGACTCTCATCTCGCGGATGATCGAAAGTAAATTTCCGAATTTTGAGGCCGTCATCCCCAGGGACAATCCGAATGTCGCAACCTTGCCCCGGGACGAATTTACGAACGCCATCCGCAGAGTTTCGCTGTTGTCCGCGGAGCGGTCACGGGGCATTAAACTCACTTTGGAAAAGAACCGGATGCGGCTATTCTCCTCCAATCCCGAAATCGGGGAAGCGCGAGACAAAGTCGACATCGCTTACAAGGGCCCCAATCTGGAAATCGGGTTCAACTCCCAATACATCGTGGAATTTCTGACGACGGTGAAGACAGAAAAGGTCAGGCTTGAGCTGAAAGATGAAAACAGCGCCGCGCTGCTCCGCCCGGAGACGGACGAGGACATCAAAAGCCTTTATGTCTTGATGCCGATGAAGATCTGAAGAACCGGCCGAATTTTCGGCGAGAAGGCCGAGGTTCGGACCTTCCGGAGAGGGAAAAATTCAGGGCTTTGTTTTAAGCGCCTCGCGGAGGCAATCCGCCAAGCGGTCAATAGCCTTTTGGACGGGGGGAGAGAGAGGGGAGCCACGATCCGTTCTCTTTGGTTGGATTCCAAGGACGACGACCCGGCAGGCGACGGATTCTTCCAGAAAACGGACGAGCATGGCCAGAGAGAGGTGATGTGTGGAGAGGGCCTCTTCGACAAGGAGTTCCCGCTCCACGATGAAGAGCGCTCCTGCGCGGCGCTTCGCGATGGCCGCATCCAAAATCAGAACGCAGTCCGGGCGGAAGGCCCGAATTTCGCCGGTGGTGGTTTCGGGGGTTTCATGGCCGAGGATGATCTTCACCCTGGAGCGGAGCCTTAGCGGGATGTTCTTCGCGACGATCCGCGCGGCCGCCACACCCGCTCCATCATCCCCCCTGTCCGTGTTCCCGACGCCGAGGATGACGATGGCTCGGGCGGAGGCGATTTCCTTGCGGAGGCGCTCGTTCCAGGGAGAGGGGTGCGGCGGGGCCGGCGGCGGCGTAGGGAGATGCTTCATCGGACTTTCTTTCCTCGGTCGCCCGAACGAAAAGCGCCTACCTCAGGCCGGATGAGGCGGTTGACTCTGAGGGGGCGCGGGCGCGGGTTTCGGCTCTTTCTTGGGAAGCGCCCGGATATAGACCCAATCCATTTTAAGGTTGTGCCGGTCGAAATCGGCAATTTCAAAGAGATGGTCCATGTCCATAGCCTTAACGGGCGTCGTCGGGCAGGAATCGAGGCATTGGGCGCAGTGGACGCAGCGGTCGTTGTGAATGACTAACCTGAACTTCTTCTCGGTATCGCTCACTTGGGTGATTTCGATCGCTTCCGCGGGGCAGTCGCGCTCGCACGCCCGGCAGGCGATGCAGAGCTCGGGATGGAGGAAGGGCGTTCCGCGGAAGCCTTTGGGCACCTCGAGCTTTTTGAACGGATAATCGACGGTCGCGGGCTTTTTGAAGAGATGGCGGAGAAGCTCGGGAAGGAAGGCCGCAATTTTCATAATACCCATCCCTTGAATAAAATGACGATGAAAAGCTGAAGGACGGCCAGGGGGGCCAGGATTTTCCAGGCGAAGGACACGACCTGGTCAACCCGGATTCTCGAAGTCAGGGCGCGGATGAGCGACAGGAAGAAAATGACAAAAAGGGTCTTGACGATGAAATTCAGGAGGCCGAGCCAGAGGCCGCCCGGAAAACCGCCGAGAAAAACCGTGGCGACGAGGCCGGAGGAGACGACGAGCTCAATATCGGTCATCAGCCGGAAGAAAGCCAGCTTCTTGCCCGAATATTCGGTAAACGTTCCACCGACAATTTCGGTCTCGGCATGGGGGATGTCGAACGGCGTCCGCTCCAGCTTGGCTTGAACACAGATCACGGCGATGACGAAACCGAGGAGGTTGGGAAGGATCAGGATCGGCTTTTTCTGATAGAACTGGGCGATCTCGGCCAAGCGCCAGGAATTGGCCAGGATCGCCGGGCTGAGCACGGCCATGAAGAGCGGGACCTCGTAGCCGAAGAGCATGGTCAGGACGCGCGTTCCGCCGATCGTCGAGAAGGGGTTCGTCGACGACCACCCGGCGAGGAAGAAAACGAGGGTGGGGAGGCTGAGGAGGTAGAGGAGAACGATGATGTCTCCGGGAAATGAAATCATGGGAACGGCGGCAGCGTCGATAAACCAGACCGGGAGAAGGAGGCCGGCCGTCAGGACGATGGCCAGGCTGAAGATCGGAAGAAGGGTGAAGAGGCGCTTGTCCGCCATCTCCGGGACGATGTCTTCCTTGGCCATGAGCTTGACGAAATCAGCGATCGGCTGAAGGAGGCCCCAGCGGCCGGTATGCGTCGGGCCCATCCGGTTCTGAAAACGGGCGTAGAGCTTCCGGTCATACCATTCGCAGAACGTGGAATAGACGAAGAGAAAAAGGAGCCCCGGATAGACGAGCAGATAGAGAAGCGTTTTCAGAACGGCCATACCGCATTCCTTTTCGAAGCAAGATGATGACCGCCTCGGCGGGCGAGGCTTCGCAGGGCGCTGAAGCTGACGATCTTTTCTTCCCCCGTCCGGGCCTCGACCAAGGCGACGGTCCGTTCGGCGCAGCAGATGCAGGGGTCGATGGCGGCGAAGATCAGCGGAATGTCGGCGATGAAGCCGTTCTTGAGCATTACGACCGTGGCCGGGTAGTTGGCCAGCGTCGGAGCCCGGACCTTGAGCCTCTCCGGCTTGTCCGTGCCGTTGGATTTGATATAGTGCGTGTTTTCTCCCCGGGGCGCTTCGTAGCGGCTGAGGACCTCATTCGGCTTGGCCTTTTTCGGAGCCTTGACCGCGATCTCGCCGGGCGGGAGATTCTTCACCAGGAACTCCGATATTTTGTAGGATTCAAAGAGCTCCTTGATCCGGACCACGGCCCGGCCGAGGACGTCGCACGAATCCGCGGTGCAGACTTCGAACGGGACCTCGTCGTAGACCGCGTGGGGATCGTCCTTCCGGACGTCGCGCGGGACGTTTGAGGCGCGGGCCGTCGGCCCTACGGCGCACAACTCCATGGCCGACTCCTTGGAGAGAAATCCCACTCCGGCCAGCCGGGCGACGAACGTCGGCTCGCTGACCGCGAGCTTGAAGTAGTACTCGCTCCGCTTCTTGAGGACCACGAGACCGTCGAGGATTTTTTTGATCTGACCCTCATCCAGGTCGCGGCGGACGCCGCCGAGGGTGTTGATGGCATAGTGGACGCGATTGCCGGAGATCATCTCGAGAAGGTCCATGACGACCTCGCGGTCGCGCCAGGTGTACATGAAGAACGAATCGAATCCGGCTTCGTGGCCGGCGACACCCAGCCAAAGGAGATGGCTGTGGATGCGCTCGAGCTCGGCGACGAGGTAGCGGATGTATAATCCGCGTTTGGGCGCCTCGATCTCCATGAGCTTTTCCACGCCTTGGACGTAACAGGTGGCGTGGGAGTGGGAGCAGATCCCGCAGATCCGTTCGGTCAGGTAGATGTTTTGAATCCAATTCTTCTGTTCGGCGAGCTTTTCCAGGCCACGGTGGTTGTAGCCGAGGCGGATGTCGGCGTCCCGGATGACTTCGCCCTCGACGGTCATCCTCAGGCTGATCGGTTCCTTGAGGGCCGGGTGCTGGGGGCCGATGGGGATCGTGAACTTCATTTTTTCCCTCCGGGGATGATCTCCGGAGTCCGCTCGTGCGTCCAGTCCTTCCGGAGCGGGAAGTTCCCGGCCGGCCAGCCGTCGGGGAGGACGAGCGGCCGGGCGTCGGGGATGTGGTTGATGATGATGCCGAACATATCCTGGAGTTCCCGTTCATAAAGAACGGCGCCGGGAATGACCGGCGAGAGGCTTTCGACCTGCGGCTGGGCGCGCGGAATCCTCGTCCGGACGGTGAGACTTCCGTTGTCGTGGCCGAAGTGATAAAGGATTTCGAAGTGATCTCCCAGGTCCACGCCGCTGATGGCCGCGAGGTACCAGAGGCCGATTTCTTTTTTGAGCCCGTCGACGACGGCGACCAAGTTTTGGGGTTCGACCGTGATGAAAATCCGGCGCGGCGCCGGATTGGCGATCTCGGCGGCCTTGTCCCCCAGACGACTTTGTGTTATTTCGATGATATCCAGGTCCGTCATGAGTTCCTCTTCTAGAGCTTCCCCAAAAGCTTAACGACGCCGTCGAGGATGGCGTCCGGCCGGGCCGGGCACCCAGGCACATAGACATTCACCGGGATCACCTGGTCCAGGCCGCCCATGATGTTATAGGCCCCGCGGTAAACGCAGCCGGACATGGCGCAGGCGCCGACGGCGATGACGAATTTCGGGTCCGGCGTCTGTTCGTAGATGCGGATGATCCGATCCTTGATCTGTCTCGTCACGGGTCCGGTGGCGACGATGACATCGGCATGGCGGGGCGTGGCTTTGAGCAGAACCCCAAAACGCTCGACATCAAAGCGGGGAGTCAACGCGGCCACGATCTCGATGTCGCAGGCGTTGCAGGCCCCCGAATTCAAATGCAGGATCCACGGAGATTTGATCCGGGACCAGCGCACGAGTCTGTTCAGCATCTCAGCTCCTTGTGACGAGGGCCAGGATCGCGAGGAAGATCACGGCCAGGTAGAGGACGGCGAAGAGGGCGATTTTTCCGGAGGGGACGGTGGCGATCATCAGGGTCGCGACATGCATGATGGTGAAGAACAGAGCGATGAAGAAGAAAAGGCGATAGCAGAATTGAACCTTAGTCCCGGGGATGTCTTCCCCGCAGGCATAGGTCGTCAGCTTCCCGCCGACGTTGTTCAGCTTGGGGGCCATCTTCTTGCCGAGCAGATAGAGAAGCGCCGCGATGGCCAAAAAGAGGACGAACGCCACCGGCGGAGAGATGAGGACTTCGATCCCTTTCATGGCTTATCCTCTCAATTTCGTCAGCTTGCGGACGTCCAGGCTTTTAGTCCGGCGGGTGATGTTGATGATCAGGGCGAGGGCCGTCGCGACGAGGCTGACCTCGATAACGATAAAGGTGATGACCAGGCTTTGGGCGAGGAGGATGTTCTTTTTCGCGAATCCCGTCGAGAGCAGAACCAGGCTGATGGCCTTGCTGATGACCTCGATGCCGATGAACAGCTTGATCATGTTCTTCATCGTCAGGAGGGCGTAGAGCCCGACGACGAGGAGCGCCGCGGCGAAGCCCAGGTAGACAAACCAGGTGCTATTCATCTTTATCTCTCTTTCGGAATAAGGCGAGCACGGAAAACACGCCGGCCAGGATGACCGCGAGCTGGCCGACGAGGTCGGCGGTCCGCTGTTTCCAGAGGACGTCCCCGAACGATCCGCTCTCCGCCGTTCCAGGAACGGCCGGGATCTTATGGAGGAGGCTTTTCATGACCAGGACGTCGATCACGACGAAGGCGATGAAGACGAGCGGAAAAATAATCGGGGCCAGCTTGGATTCGCGGACATCTCCGTCCGCTTTCGTCAGGGCGATGGTCAGGATGAAGAGGACCGTGATCAAGCCGGCGACGACGGAGATCTCAAAGACCCCGGCGTACGGGGCGCCCATCCGGAAGAAGATGATGCCGAGAAAAAGGCTGGCAACGGCAAGGGACACGGCCGACCGGATCAAGTCCTTCGCCAGAATAGCGAGGATGGAGAAGAAGACCAAGCCGGAAAGAAGCAGTATTTGTCCTGTCATGTTCTAAAATCCCCAGGAGGCAAGAGCGACCCGAATGCCTCCGGTCAATGCGTCCGAGGCCGGCTGGACCCAGGTTTTGATCACGGCCGAGAAAAAGAGGCCGAGGCCTATGGAAAGAAGGGCGAGGATGACAGTGGACGCCGTCATCCAGAACGGCGCCTCCTTGACGTTCGCCCAGCGGGCTTCAAGCTTGCCGAAAAAGGCCTTTCGTTGGATGAGGAGGTAATACCAGAGGGTCAGGACGCTGGCCAGGACGGCAATGACGGCGAGAGGCCAATGCCTGGCCTGAACGAGGCCCATGATGATGAGGAGCTTCGACCAGAACCCGGCGAGCGGGGGGACCCCGGCGATCGAAAGAGAGCCGACGAGATTGGTCGCGGCGGTGACGGGCATCCGCTTGGCCAGGCCTCCCATCTCATCCAGGTCGCGGGTTCCCGTGGCCATCTGGACCGATCCGGAATTCAAAAAGAGGAGTCCTTTTCCGACGGCGTGATTCAGGAGATGGAAGAGTCCGCCGGCGATGCCGAGCGGCGTCCCGATCCCGAGGCCGAGGACGACATATCCGACCTGGCTGATCGAGGAATAGGCCAACATCCGCTTCATGTCTCTCTGGCCGAGCGCGAGAAGGGCCGCGACGACAATCGAAACCGCGCCGAGCCACATCATGATCTCGGAGAGAGCCGGGGTGAGCCCGAAGACATTGAAAAAGATCCGGGCGAGGGCATAGACGCCCGAGACCTTGATGAGCAGGCCGGAAAGGATGGCTGAGATCGACGCCGGAGCGGAGGGGTGGGCGTCGGGAAGCCAAGCGTGGAACGGGATGAGCGCCGCCTTGAGGCCGAAACCCATGATGAATAGGGCGGCGCAGACGCCGACCGCCGGACCGGCTTCGAGATCCCGCAACGCTAGGGCGACGGACGAGAAGCTCAGGCCGCCCGTCATCCCGAAGATGACGGCAATCGAAATCAGGATGGCCGCAGAAGAGATGACCGAAAGCATGAGGTACTTGAATGAAGCCTCGAGCTCGTCGTGCTCTAGGCCGAAAGCGACGAGGGCGTAGGAGGCGATGGCCGCGACCTCGAGGAAAACGTAGACATTGAACAGGTCGGACGAGAGCAGCAAGCCGTTCATCCCGGCCATCATCATCAGGAGAAGCGCATAATAATTGGCCTTGGCGCCGTAGTGATCCATGTAGTCGACCGAGAACAGCCCGACGCAGAGCGTGACGAGAGAGACGGCCATGAGCATGAACAAGCTGAACCCGTCCACGGCGGCCGTGATACCGACCGGCTCGCCCAGCCAGTCGAGCCGAAGGAGAACCGGCCCGGAGGCGATCAACTGCCGCCCGGACGTCAGGGCGAGAACGAGAAGCCCGAGAAAGACGGCGTTCGCCAGGACGTCGGGCGCTATTTTTTTCGAGACTTTCCCGATCAAAGGAAGCAGAGCGGCGACCACGAGAGGCAATCCGATAAACAGGAAAATCAATGGGCCTCCTCTATAGCTTCAAGTCGGTTATCTTATCAGGACGCTGATTATGGCGACGATGACGAGCAACCCGCCGAGACACCAGGCCAGATAATTGGCGTAGTGCCCGGAATGGGCTTTGCGCAGAACGCCGCTGAAGGCGTTTCCCGTTTTGGTCACGATCTTTTCGAAGAAGAAATCGATCGGCCGGTCGATTCCCTTGAAGAGGGCCAAAGAAAGAGCCCTCAGAAAAATGACGCCCTGCTCGTACAGGTCGAAGACCCGCGCTTCGGCCAGCGCGTAGATGTTCTTGA
>Ga0214473_10005834_pt1 | contig 14726 bp, 10 predicted proteins | sample RVTome_7_FD_203509 | JGI IMG/M metagenome (GOLD analysis project Ga0214473, IMG submission 203509) | Soil microbial communities from uranium-contaminated site in the Upper Colorado River Basin, Wyoming, United States - RVT98D197 | ecosystem: Environmental > Terrestrial > Soil > Contaminated >... | reverse complement strand
GGTGGATCAAGCTGCTCAACAGCCGGCCGATCGGAGCGGAGGGGGATCCGCGCCTCGATTTCGTGGCGAACCGCGACGAGCTCATCATCCACGCCGCCCGGACCCATCTGGCCGACGGCACGGTGCTTCCGGTGCCGGACTACTCCTTCAACGCCGCCGGCCCCGACGACGTGGCGGGCTGGCCGGAGTACGTCGGTTGGCAGCAGAAAGTCGTTTCCTTCAGCGGGATTGAGCCAGGCGCGGTGCTGGAGTTGGACTACGAGATTGTCACCCCGGCGGGCGTTCTGCCGTGGTTGGAGGGAGAGCTGCGCCTGCAACCGATCCACCCGGTCATGGAGTGGATCGTCCGGGTCACCGTGCCGGAGGCAACCGTACTACACCATGCCTTGGACCCGCTCCCCGCTTTTTCCGGATCGAGCGGCCCGGCGACGTCTGCCGCGTCCGGATCGAAGACCTACGAGTGGACCGCCCGCAACGTACCGGGCGCCCTTCCCGAGCCGCAGGCTCTGCCCTGGCCCCAGCAGTCCGGCAGGCTGCGATTCACCACCTGCCCGGACGCTGCTGCCTGGGTATCGACGATCCTGGGCCACGTGAACCGGGCTGCGGAACCGGATGACGCGATCCGCAAACACACCGAGAAGGTCATCGAGGACGAGCCCGACACCATCGCCCGGGTCCGGGCGATTGCGGAGAGGTTCCGCGGCTCATTCAACTTCGTGAACTCCGTCAAGGCCTACCGCTCGTTGATCTGTCGGCCGGCTGCGGAAGTATTTCAGGCCAACTACGGCAATCCGCTCGAGGCGGCCGCGGTCCTCGCAGCCAGCCTGCGGTCGCTGGGCATGGCGGTGTCCCTTGCGGTCGGCGTGGACGGTGATCTCTGGGACACGTCTGATCAGCTCGCCCCGACGGAGGCCGCCCTGGCTGGAGTGGTGCTCGAGGTGGAGTTGACCGGCGAACGCCTCCACATCCACCCGCAACACGGCGTGTTCCGAAACCCCGGTGCCTGGGGACGGCACTGGATGCTGACTGCGGACGACTCCGGCAAGCTGCAGACGCGGTACGTCTTCGCCCGCGGGGAACAAGAACCCAGCGAACTGCACATCGCCGGCAAGCTGGCGATCGACGAGCAGGGCAAGGCGACCGGTGAGCTGCGCCTTCGCCTCACCGGGGCGTTTTTTGACCCCCTCGAGCTGGAGAGCGCCGAAGCCCAGAAGACCCTGCTCGCCAATATGGTCGGGCGCGTGCTGGCGGACTTCGAGATGCCCGGCCACTCGGTGGCTCATCTGGCCGACGACATGCTGCGGGCCACGGCCAGCGTTGCATCCAGCGACGTGCTGAAAAGCTACGATAAGCACCACCTGCTCAAGTTCGGCGGGGGGCCCGCTTTTCTGGAGGACCTGCCCCTACCGCTGGCGCGTTCGTCGCGAAGGGGCCCCGTGCGCCTTCCTGGTCCGGTTCGTGAAGCCGTGGATATCACCGTGGAAATGCCCGAGGGCTGGAGCGCCTCCACCGTGCCCGCATCGCACGAAGCCGTCAAGGGTACGTGGGGAGAGGCGGCCCAGCAGATCGAAGTCAAAGACCGCGCCGTGCGTTTCCGCCGGGCCGTCGAGATCAGGGCGGTCATCATCCAGCCGGCCGACTTCGCGGCGCTTCGCGAGGCGATGAACAACCTCAGGACCGATCGGAGCCTGATCCTGGCCATGAGTCGTTAGCCTGCATTTCTCCCCACAAGTCGGCGAACGCGGCACCGCTTGGCCGGCGTCACCCCCCCAGGGCCGCGCTCCAGCGGGCGAGCTTCCAAAGAACCGTGACCGATCGGGATCAGCGCTTGCGCGAGGCCTTGGCCGTTCGTTCGACGATGTTCCAGCGCTGCGTGCTCTCGGTGGCCTCGATGTCGATGATGTCGGGTTCCGGCGTCGGCTCGCGAAGCGTAACCGGCTCCCGGCCGGTCCGCTTGCCGTTGGAGGCTCGCCGGATGACCGAGGAGGGGGCGGTGCGCACCCGGAACTTGGATTCCCCGAGCTTGAGGACGTCGCCGTCGGCCAGGGGCCGGTAGGCAACGGGCTGACCGTTGACCACCGTGTCGTTGCGGCTGAGCAGGTCGCAGACCGCGGGGTAGCCGAAGTGGCTGAGCAGCAAGCAGTGGCAGCGGGAGACCCGCGAATCGGGGATGGTGATGTCGCAGCCATTGCGGCGGCCGACCACGCACACCTCGCGTCCGGGCTGGAGAATGCGGTTGGTGCTCATCTGCTCCAGGGCGACCACGTGCGGGCTGGGATCCAGATCGAAAGGCTGCACGTCGGCCACGCCGGTGTGGGTGGGCTCCTCGATGTCGGCCTGGAACTGCCACTTGCCGAGCTCGATCACGTCTCCGTCGGAAAGGCGTTCGTAGCACATCTTCAGGCCGTTGAGCATCGTGCCACCGCTTGTCACCAGGTCGATGGCCACGACGTGGTGGCCGGTGTTGACGATGGCCAGGTGCACCGGGGCCACCCGGCGGTGCTGGAGCTTGATCTTGCAGCCCGGCTTCGAGCCAATCAGGGTGACAATGTGACGGCACGGAATGGGGGCGGCATCGCCGCCCCGCAGCACGCGGAGGCGGACGCGCAGGGCGGACTCCTCGGCCATGGGTATGAGCCGGCTTGAATCGAGACCCCCAGACAAGGTCAGCTCCTCGCGCGGGCCGATGCGATGGTGCAGACGCAAGACGCCCTGACCCCCCATGGGTGCTGCGCGGCGTTTACGGCGCAGACCCCTCGCACTCCCATTATAGCGCCGGGGCGGCGTTGATTCCAGGGCAACTTTGAGAGATTTGCGCCGCACATGCCTGATCTGTCGGCTAAGTTGCCCGGCGAGTCAAGCCAAGGCGGGGCCGCGGCCCAGCGCCCCGCGTCGCAGCGCAGGCCAGCCTGATCTCCGGTACGGCGCTGGTGCAGATTGTGTTCCACCATCGCCCCTCCCTCGCCCCGGTGCCCGCCTCAGTCGTCTTCGAGCTGGAGGAACTCGACCATATACTGGTCGTAGGCCCGCTGACCCTGCGGAGTGGACAGCACCAGGCCGAGTTCGTTGATGACCTTGGTGCCCGTGGGGATCCACTCCCTCCAGCAGGGGGCGCAGACCCTGGCCAGGACCTTTTCGCCCAGCGCCCCCTTGAACGGAGCCTTGGGTAGCCGTCCGCGGGGACTGCCGCAGCGAGCGCATCGAAACGCCGCGGCGGTGCCGTCGTCGGGCGTCGACTCGGCCGCGGTCTCTTTCGGCGGCAACGACGGGGCCGCCGCCCCCCAGGAGCGGAGCATCTCCATCATGGCATCCCGAGGCTTGCGGTCGCCCTGCGCGTCGGCGACAGTGACACCACGTGTCACCACCTCGACGGCGCGGGCCCGATCGCCGGCCCGGTCGTGGGCTTCGCCCAGGAGCTGAAACGCCCTGGACATGGCCGGATTCAGCTCGAGGGCTCGAGTCAGGGACGCCGCGGCGTCGGCGTACCGCCCGGCCTCGAGACAGGCCTTACCCAGGCTGAAATGCCCGAGCTCGTTCTCCGGGTCAGAGTCGGTCATCTGCTGGAACTGCCGGATGCGTTCGTCGTTCATGGTACGCGTCCTCCCGTGCTGGGTCTCGGCCCCGGGACCCCGTGCTATCGCTCCCCGCCGAGAGGCCCGTCGGGAGGCCGCCTCGCCGCCGACTCCGCCGGTTCACTCGGAGCCGCAAGCATCCTCCCGCCGCCCCGTCGCTCGGGCGAACGAATATTATGGCCTTCGGAGCGGGATCGTCCACAGCGCCGGAGGCGATCCGTCGGTTGCGGTGATACCGTCGGCGCCAACGCCGTCTACGCCCGCAGGAAGAACTCCATCAGTTCATGCCCGGGGTCGATCTGCAGGTCGCTGGTCCGCGCCGCCGCCTCGGAAAACGGCCGATGCAGCACCGGCTGGACGGTGTGACCCGCCAGGCAGAACGGCGGCGGGGTGGCGGAGTGAACCTTGCTCTCCACCGGCGTGGGATGGTCGGGAGCGATCAGGATCTTCCAGGCGGGGCAGGCGCGGAGCTTGGCCAACAGCGGGCCGACGATGTGCTCGTCGATCCGCTCGATGGCCGCCACCTTGGCGTCGGCGTCGCCCTGGTGCCCGGCCTCGTCCGCCGCCTCCACGTGCACGATGACCAGGTCGAAGCGATCGAGCGCCGCCAGGGCCGCCGCCCCCTTGGCCTGGTAGTCGGTGTCCAGATAGCCGGTAGCGCCCGGCACGTCGACCACCTCCATTCCGGCGCTGCGGGCGATGCCGCGGATCAAGTCCACCGCGGCGATGACCGCCCCGGACACGCCGAATCGGGCTCGGACGCTCTCCAGGGCCATGGGCCGGCCCTGGCCCCAGAGCCAGATGTGGGTCGCCGGATTCTCACCCAGGTCCCGGCGCACGCCGTTGACCTCGTGGTGCTCCAGGACCGTGCGTGCCTGGTCCATGAGCCGCTGGACCCAATCCGCCCCGGGACCGGTCGGCAGATGGTCGGCGATGGGCTTGCCGGGGATGTCGTGCGGGGGGGTGCACTTGGCGCCCATCTCCCGCCCCGGCGCCGCGATCATCAGATTTCGATAGGAAACGCCGCTGTGGAAGCGGCAGCGGTCACCACCCACGCTTCGATTCAGGTCGGCGATGAGCTGATCGGCCTCCCTCTGGGAGATGTGCCCGGCGGTGAAATCTTCCATCAATCCGTCGACCACGGTGATGAAGTTGCACCGGAAGATCAACTCATCCTCGCGGGCGGTGAGCCCTCGCGCCGCCGCCTCCAGCGGGGCCCGCCCGTCGTAGCACCTGTGGGGGTCGTAGCCGAAGAGTGACAGCGTGGCGACATCGCTGCCCGGCGGAAAGCCCTTGGGCACGGTGACCACGCAGCCCTGCCGGCCGTGGACGGCGATCCAGTCGATGTGCGGCTTGACCGCCGCTTCCAGCGGAGTCCGCCCCTCGAGCCGGGCCACCGGTTCGTCGGCGGCGCCGTCGGGTAGAACCATGACGTATTTCATGTTCCCTTGCCCCATGTGCCCATGGGAGCGATTTTACGGACTCGACCTTCCCCAGCCAAGCGGGGGCGGCGGCCGGGCATGCGGGTCAGGTGAGCGAGACGGGATCCACGTCGATCAGCGTCGACTCCGCCCGGGTGCGCAGGGCGCGAGACGCCTGGAGATGGCCCATGAGCAGCCGCAGACCGGACGCGTTGGCGGTCCGCACGAGCAGATCGTAGCGGTACTTCCCGCGGAGCCGGGCGAGGGGGCAGGGGCTCGGGCCAAGCACGTCGGCGCCGGCGAGGCCCAACACCCGGGCGGCCTCCTGGACGCGCTCCGCCAGGGCTTCGGCCTCCTGGCGGGCGGTGCCTTCCCGACGGTGGGCGAGCACGAGGCGGGCGATCCGGCGAAACGGCGGCAGGCCGACCTTCCGGCGCATGGCCGTCTCTGCTTCCGCGAAGGATTCGTAATCGTGCCGCAGAGCGCAACGGAGGGCGGCCAGCTCCGGCATGGTGGTCTGCACGACGACCCGTCCGGAGGCATCGGCCCGCCCGGCCCGTCCGGCGACCTGGGTGATGAGCTGAAACAGCCGCTCCTCGGCGCGGAAGTCGCCGGCCAGCGCCGGTGGATCGGCGTCCACCACCCCCACGAACGAAACATGCGGAAAATCGAGCCCCTTGGCGATCATCTGCGTGCCCACGAGGAGATCGACGCGGCGGGCTTCGAAATCGTCGACGATCCGCTGATAGTGGCTGCGGTGCCTCATGGTGTCGCTGTCCACCCGTTGCAGGCGCACCCCCGGAAAACGCTGGAGCAGAACCTCCTCGATCCGCTGCGTGCCCAGGCCGAGCTTGACCAGCGGCTCGCCGCACGAGGGGTTTGGGCAGACGTTCGGCAGGGGACCCCGCCAGCGGCAGTAGTGGCAGCGCAACTCGCCCGAGGCGTAGGCCACCAGGGCCACGGCGCAGCGCGGGCACTCCAGCCGCGCCCGGCAAGCGGGGCAGTGGACCCGCCTGGCGAAGCCCCGCCGGTTCATCAGGATCAGAGCCTGCTCACGGCGCTGGAGGGTCTCCCCCAGGAATCGCTCCATGGTACGTGACAGGATAACGGCACTCTTCAGCTCGGCGTGCTCGTCGCGCATGTCCACGACGTGGACGGTGGGGAGGGGCAGGGACTGCACCCGGTGCCGGAGAATCACCCGCTGCCAGTCCGGGCGCCGGCCGCTGTGGTACCACGATTCCAACGAAGGCGTGGCCGACCCCAGCACCGCGGGGATGCCCCGGAGCCGGGCCCGCATGATGGCCACGTCCCGGACATGGAAGCGCGGGGCCTGCAGGTTCTTGTAGCTGGTCTCCTGCTCTTCGTCCACGCAGATCAGCCCCAGGTCGGGGCAGGGGGCGAAGACGGCGCTGCGCGTGCCGATGATCACCTTTTTGGCCCCCGCGGCCGCTTGCCGCCAGAGCCCGGCGCGCTGGGCGTCGGTCAGGCCGCTGTGGGTGACGGCCACGTCCGGGAGCCGCGCCGCCAGCCGCTGGACGATCTGGGTGGTCAGCACGATCTCCGGAACGAGGAGAATGGCCTGCCGGCCGGCCGCCACCACCCGTCGGATGGCGTGGATGTACACCTCGGTCTTGCCGCTGCCGCTGACCCCGAAGAGCAGCGTGGTGGAGAAGGTCCCCGTCTCCAGGCTGCGCCGGACGGCATCGAGGGCGGCGCCCTGCTCCGCATTCAGTTCGAAGTCGGGCACCGGCGGCACGGGCGTGGCCTCTTCCTCATCGGCCTCCTGGCCCACGGTCCAGGCGACCCACCCTTGGGCGGCCATCGCCCGCAGGACGGCAGGTGTCGCGCCAGTGTCACTCAAGAGCCGGTCCGCCCGGACGAGCCCCTCCGCCTCCGCCAGGCGCTCCAGGAGGGCTCGGCGCGGGGCGCTGAGCCGCCGGCCCTCGGCCAGGATCTCCGCCACCGGACGGGCCAGGGCGGCGTAGCGCACCTTCTTGAGGCCGCACTGCCGGCGGACCGCCTCCGGGGTGATGGCCTTGAGGGTCTTGCCCAGCGGGCAGGTGTAATGGGCGGCGATCTCCCGCCCCAGGGCGATGAGCTCCGGATTCAGAAAGCTGTCCTGATCGATCACCGACTCGATGGGGCGGAGGGTGCTGTCCCAGACGCCTCGGTCGATGCCCACGACGAACCCGGGCACGGCCCGGCCGCGCCGCCCCAGTGGCACGGTCACCCGTTGCCCGAGCTTGAGCGTCGCCTCTATCGAGGTCGGCACCGCGAAGGCGTACGTGCGATGGGTGTACGCCACGATGGGCGCAACGTCCGCGATGACGCCCTCGCGTCGCTCGCCCGCTTCAATCCAGAGGTAACCGGCCTGGTCCTCCACCCGGGGCACCATCGCTCCACCGTCCCTACCCGCCGAGCCGGGAAACCGGGCGTGCCGCACCTCGAACCCGGCGGTGCCGCGCGTCGGGCTGATTATCCTGCTATGCCTCCGCTTTCACCACGTTGGGAGGCGAATTCTACGGGGAACCCAGACCGATGTGGCAAACGTGACCTGGGGGGACGGTCACCGAAGTCAGCCGGCGGAACGGCAGCACGTCCGGCGGACGGGCTCGTCGGCCGCGGCGACCAACCGCGCCGATCGGTCAACGCCCGCCGGGCGGGAGTTTGCCGTCGGGGATCTTGTGGTCCGGCGGCTCGGAATAGGCCCGGAACCCGGTAATCTGAGGCATGTCTTCCGGTTTCTCGCTGGGGTGTACCGCGAAGACCTCGACCCGCACCAGCTCCTCGAATGGCACCGTCACTACGAAAGCCCCGACCTTGTACTGGTCGTCCACCGGCTCGCACTCAAAGACCAGGTGGGCCTTACTCTGCACGTCGGCGATGGACTTGACCTCGTAGCTGAAGCCGTCGCGGAGGTAGATGAGGGTGCGTAGCTCCAGCTCGTCGTGGAACTGGGCCAGCTCCTTGGTGTGGCGCACGTTCTGCCGCTTCAGGTCCGGAAAGCGGCGGACCATGCACCGCCAGCGGGCTTCCTCCTTCTGCTGCTCGAAGGCGGGACTGTGAAACCAGTCGTAGTTGAAAAACATGTCGATGACCGCCGCTTTTCTTTGGAGGCCGTCCGTACGGAACGGAGGTCACATGTTGCGGGTTCCGTACTGGAAGCGAAGCAGCGTAGCGACGGCCCCGCCGGCCGTCAAAGAAGACCCCGCCGTCCTCGTTTCCCCGATGATTGTATCGGCGAGGTGCCGGCATACCATGCGTGTATGACCCCGTCAGAGATGAGCCGGCTGATCAAGGCCCTCGCGGCTGAAACGGGCTTCGACCGTTGCGGCGTCGCCGCGGCTCAGCCTATCGGACGGTCAGCGTACCTGAACGCCTGGTTGGAGGCGGGCCGGGCCGGGTCGATGGAGTACCTTCACCGTCACTTAGACCAGCGGATCGATCCGGCGGTGCTGCTCGAGGGGGCCAGGAGCGTCATCGTCGTCGCGCTGCTGTACCACCAGCACCGACCCGAACGGCCCGACGACGTCGATCGGCCCCGCGGACGGGTGGCCATGTACGCCTGGGGCGAAGATTATCACACCGTCGTCAAGGACAGGCTGTTCGGGATGGTCGATCGGATGCGGCAGGCACTGGACCGTCCGTTTGCGGCCAAGGTGTGCGTGGACACCGCCCCACTGCTCGAGCGCGAGGTGGCTGCGACGGCTGGCATCGGCTGGATCGGCAAGAACACCATGGTGCTCGATCATCGGCTCGGCAGCTACTTCTTCCTCGGCGCCGTGGTCACCACCCTGGAACTGTCCCCGGACGACCCCCTGCCCGACCGCTGCGGCACCTGCACCGCCTGCCTGGAAGCGTGCCCGTCGGCGGCGTTTCCGGCCCCCTACGAGATGGACGCCTCGCGGTGCATCAGCTTTCTCACCATCGAGCATCGTGGAGACATCCCCGCCGCGTTGCAGCCCTTGACCGGCGACTGGATCTTTGGCTGCGACGTTTGCCAGGAGGTCTGTCCCTTCAACCGCCATGCCCCCGTTACCGGCGAACCGCGGTTCGCGGTTCGGCCGCCGGGGCCGGCCCCCGTCCTGGAGGAAGTCCTTGGATGGTCCACGGAAGACTACCGGCGCGAGCTGCGAGGGTCGGCGATGAAGCGGGCCAAGCTCCATATGCTCCAGCGCAACGCCGGCATCGCCCGCATGAATCAGCGCCGAGGCTCATCCCGGCAGTGAGCCGCGTGCGGGAGCCGGCGGCCGCTCGGTCCGCCGCAGGCGGACCAACACGCCCAGCTCTTCAATGCGAAGCACGTAAGCGGCCGCAACGTAGACCACCACGCCGATGACGACCTGCACCGAAAGTTCGACCGGGGGACGTGCCGCGAAAACGCCCCGCACCGTAGCCACGCACTTCGGTACGGCCAGCGCAGCTCCCATCGCGGCGGCGGCCAGGAGCATCGGCCCGCACGCCCGGGCCAGTCGTGCCCAGCGTAGCCCTGGCAGGACTCGCTGCAGTCGCAGGCCCAGCCACACCACCTGAATCACCGCGCAGACGGCCGTAGACAGTGCCAGCCCGCGTTCCTCCATCACGAAGACCAGAGACAGGTTCATCACGAAGTCGGCCAAGACCATCCACGCGGCCACGCGGGCGGGTGTGCGGCTGTCTTGCAGAGCATAGTACGCCCGTACGACGACGTGTTGCGCGAAATACGCGGTCAGCCCAAGACTGTAAAAGGCCACGGTTGCCGCGACGCGGGGCGTGTCCTCTTCGGGAAACTCGCCATGTTCCAGAAGCGTTCGGACCAATGGTCGGGCAACGACGACAAGCCCGACCGTGGCAGGCAGGGCGATGAAGGCACCCAGACGTACGCCACGCAGCACAGTCTCGGCCAGCCCGGCGTGGTCGCGCTCGGCGGCTTTCTTCGCCAGGACGGGGAAGATCGCCGTGGCCAGGGCGATGCCGAACACCCCCAGGGGCATCTCGTAGAGATACTGGGCAAAGCCCAGTACGGCCGGGCCGATCGGCTTGCCGTCCTTGTACACGAACAGGTAGGCGATGAGGTAGTCCGCCAGGGAGTTGATCTGAACCACGGAGAGCCCCAGGGCCATCGGGGCCATGAGGGTGAAGACCCGCCGTACCTGCGGGTCGCGCCAGGATCCGCCGGAGACAGGGAAGAACCGCTCCGCCCGCAGCGCCGCCGCGATCACCCCGAGCTGGGCGACGCCGGCCAGCAGCACGCTGGCGCACAGGGCGTACATGAGCTCGAGGTCGCTACCGCCGCATGCCCGGCCGAACAGGATCCCGGCGATCATGACGGCGTTGAGCAGAATGGAGACCGCGGCCGGAGTGGCGAAATGGCGGCGAACGTTGAGCACCCCGCCGCCTACCGCCACGAGGCAGATCAGCACCATGTAGGGCATCAGGATGGCGGTCAACTCCAACGCCTGGTTGTCGTGGAACGTCCGCCAGACGGCGATGACCCCCTCTACAACGAGCACTCCGGCCATGAGCATGAGGGCCACCAGCGACATCAGGCTGCCCACGAAGCGGCGCGACGCGGCCTCTCCCTCGGTCTGAAGTGTTTCGGTCAGGATCGGGATCATCGACGACGACAGGGCTCCTTCCCCGAAGAGCCGCCGGGCCAGGTTGGGGGCCATGAACGCGATGCGAAACGAGGACATGAGTGGCGACGTGCCGAAGTAGTATCCGAACATGCACTCGCGGGCGAGGCCGAACAGCCGGGAGACCAGGGTCAGAACCGCGATCAACCGCGCGGAAGCGAACAATCGAGCGGCAGCGGCCATAGGCGGCAGACCATACGCCCCGCGCTTAGTCGTCGCAAGCTGGCCGAGGGGGACGCCCCCCGTTACTTGGCCAGGCACGCATCACGGCGGATATCGGCCGAGCGGGCCTTTCTGAGCGACCCCAGCCGCAGGATCACGCCCGCGGGGGTGCAGCGCGCCCCAGGAGCAGCCATCTGGGTTTTGTCGCCGCCCGAGGTTGACAGCAAGCGGTAGGAGCGGCTAGGACACTGCGGAAGCGGAACGCGGCAGGTGCCCGTGGCGGGTTCTGTTCACGAGTAAGGGAGAGGGATCCGATGGCCCACATCGTTGCTGAACCATGCATCAACTGCAAATACACGGACTGCGTGGCGGTTTGTCCGGTGGATTGCTTTCACGAGGGAGTCAACTTCCTGGCGATCGACCCGGAGACGTGCATCGATTGCGGCCTGTGCCCGCCGGAATGCCCCACGACGGCGATCTACGCCGAGGAGGACCTTCCCGAGAAGTGGAAAGAGTACGTCGAGATCAACGCCAAGTACGCGCCGCTGTGGCCGGTTATCGACGCCCAGAAGGAACCGCTGCCCAGCGCCGACGACGCCGCCAAACAGGAGAACAAGCACGATGAACTCGATTCGAGCCCGTTTGCGGGGTGAATTGAGGCTTAATCCGCCCGCGCCCCTCGGCCGTGCCCGGTATCCGGCGACCTCCCCGGTGAGTCCGCCGGACAGTGAAGCCTGCGTTCGCGAGGTCCCCCCCCGTTCCGGGCCGCGGGTCGACCTGTCGCACGCCGCAGGCGGCGGCATCCGCTTGACGCGTACACTCCGTTAAGCTAAGAACGACGCGTTTGGGGAACCGTCCAGCCGCCGTTGCACCGGCCCGGACGGGTCTGTCTCATAGCGCCTGGAGTCTTGGTCTCCCGGCGGCCATGGGGCCGTAGCTCAATTGGCTAGAGTACCGGACTGTCGATCCGGTGGTTGCGGGTTCGAATCCCGTCGGCCTCGTTTTTCTGGCAATCCTCGCGAGCCCTCCCTCCGGCGGGCTTGTTTTGTTTGAGCCATCAGGCTTCAGCCATCGGCCGTCAGCCGGGTGGCGTGGCTTACGGCGGGTTGAGGCCGGTCATGGCGCGGACGGTGAGGTAGAGGGGTTGGCCGATGGGGCCGTAGGGGTCGATCAGGACCTGCCGGTCGAAAACCGGGGCGTCCAACTGGATGGGCCGGTGGCAGTCGCGGCATCCCGCCTGGGGGTCGCCGCCGGTGGGGTAACCAATGGCCTCCTCTTTGGGGCGGACGTTGTGGTCCATTCCCCAGATGTATGGATACCAGTCTATGGGAATCCCAGTCCCGGCGGGGGTCAGCGCCCGGATGGTTCCCGGGGCGTCCGGGTCCTCATACCAGACCATCATTCCCCTCACGAGCACGGGATTGGCGGCGACCGGCCGGCCGTAGCTGTCGTTGCCCTTCAGCACGGTGTTATACGCGAGAATCTCCTCGAAGCGGTTGATCTCCAGTTGCCCGTCGCCGTTGTCGTCGGTCACCATCGGCAGCGGCGCTCCGCCGGTTACCTGGTCGATCCGCCACGTTGGGATAGGGGCGATGACGTCGTCACTGTAGTCGTCAGGCGTGCCGTTGCGGTCCCAGTCTGCCCAGTAGATGGTGATCCAGATGTTGCAGGGGAACAGCCGCTCGACGCCGTCCTCGTCGAGCTTGCTCATGAACGCGGGGTGCCAGCGGCTCTTGTCCGGGTCCGAGGGGTCGAGCGGATCGGCCGAGAGATACTGCGATGTCGTGCCGGTGGCACCCGGAATGGTGATGTCCCGAAAGAGCAGGGCTGGCTGCAATGCGTAGGGAATATGGCATCCCTGGCAGGAGACGTGGTCGAAGCCGGGGGCGCGGTGGATCTCGTCGGAGCTGGTCGGGCTGGGCACGACCGGGGCGTCCGGGTGGCGCTCGGAGCTTCCCTCCCAGTGGCAGTCGCGACAGGAGCGCAGCTTCTCCCAGTCGAGTTCGTCGCGAAACCCCATCTGCAGGCTGTTGCCCTTGCCAAAGTTGTGGTCGAGGTCACCCACGTGGCACACCGTGCAGGCGGTGCTTTGCTCGGGGGGGATGTCGTTAACCGGGTCGTCGTCGTGCAGGTTGTTGAACCGCCGGTACATCACGTTGGTTTCGTCGAACCAGACCGAGCCGGTGGTGACGCCGAAGACGGAGTGGCAGCCCCAGCAGGCCCGGTCCCGCGGCGGCCAGGTCACCGCTTCGGGCACCAAGGCGACGGTGTTGTCCGCGAGAAGCGTCAGGCTGCCGTCGGCCAGGCCGGCGGTGTAGTCGATCTGCAAACTCGACGCCTTCGGCCAGAGGCCGGGGAAACCGACCATTTCCAGACTGGAAAACCACCCCTGCCCGGCGGTGCCCGCGGCGAGGAAGGCCGGCACGGCCTGATCGTCATTGTCGACCAGCGACGTGCCCGCGGCCAGCGTGGCCGCGCGCCACGCCCAGTTCATGTCCCAGCCGTTTTGCACGGTTCTGCCGGCGCGGTGGCACACCAGGCAGTCGGGCTCTGACACTCCCGTGGCATCCCAGGGTGCGAGGCTCATCCCGCCCGTAGCGTAATCCAGCACGCTGTAGTCCCCGTCGAGGGCCACGTCGGCGGGTGTGCGTCCCAGGTTCTCATAGCCGAGAGCGCCGGTAGATTCATCGAAGTAGCGCTCGCCGTCGCGATCGAACTCGCCCGGCCCGCCGCCGGGATGGCAGCCGCAGCAGTCGCGGACCCACGCGTAGGCGGTTTGGTCGACCTCGGATTCGCTGGCATTCTCCTTCGCGGCCAGGAGCTTCACGAAGGACTGGCCCCATTTGCCGAAGCGCCCCGAGCTCTTGATCCAGAAGCGACCGTCTCCGTAGTAGTCGTCGCGCATGTCGATGACGCCGGTAACGTCGGTGCGTCCCTGCTGGAACATAATGCCGTTGGAGACGCGATCGGCGTCGTGGCAGCCGCCGCAAGTGTGCCGGCGGCTGTAGGGCGTGGTCGAGCCCGCCGTAATGGGATTGCCCAGGTAGTCCTTCAGGGGCATGGGTAGGTGACCGCGGGCTCGTTCGAAGGCGGCGAAGTCCCAGAGATCAACGTCGCCGTCTGCGTCTGCGTCGAACGCCTCGGTGCATTCCTGAGCGCCGGAAGCGACGCCCGGACCCGACGCGGCCAGGCAGAGTTCGAAGTAGGGATAATCGTCGAGACCGACGTACCCGTCGTGATTGTAATCGCCCGAATCGCCGGAACCCGGTGCACCGATCCCCCATACCGCTGACGCGGTGAGCACCATCACCATCAGGCAATGCTTGCGCTGCATCTCCCCACCCCCCCTGCGAAAGGGGAACGCGCTGCGACGTGTCGTACGACGCCCCGACGCAACGCTATGCGCCGACGCCGCTCCGCGGCAGAGACGTTTCACTGGCCGAATTATAACACGGAGCCCGGACGATTATCCACCGATTGTATTCAGGTCCGATAATAGGTGAGGCGTGCATTTTGCGTGCGTGTTCAGGACGCAGGCCTTGCAATCTGCGCTGGTCACGTGGCGGACGATTGTCGGCGGAAAAGACCGCTCCCTTACGGTCGCTCGGATCACCCCCCTCAATCCCCCCTTGAACGAAGGGGGGAAGCGTCGGCGTGAACGTATGTGCCGACGCGCACGGATCACAGGCCTGTGGCACACGATCCGGGCTCACAGAGGCGTGGCACACGAGCCGAAGCGCGAGGCTCACAGAGCCGTGGCACACGATTTGCGCACAGGCTCCTCCTTCCTCTGCATCTTCATGGACTGCAGCGGGCCGGACTTCGCCCGGTTGAGGGCCTGGTCCAGGTCGGCGATGATCTCGTCGACCTTCTCGATGCCCACCGACAGGCGGACCAGGTCGTCGGTGATGTGCGCCCGCCGCCGGGCCTCCGCCCCCATCGACGCATGGGTCATG
>Ga0214473_10005833_pt1 | contig 14727 bp, 12 predicted proteins | sample RVTome_7_FD_203509 | JGI IMG/M metagenome (GOLD analysis project Ga0214473, IMG submission 203509) | Soil microbial communities from uranium-contaminated site in the Upper Colorado River Basin, Wyoming, United States - RVT98D197 | ecosystem: Environmental > Terrestrial > Soil > Contaminated >... | reverse complement strand
GATATCGTTGCGAATTCTGGAGATGAATTCAAGGCCTACCTCGACTTCGTCATCGAGGTGACGGAGTTGCCTTTTGCCATCGATGCCTGGATGATGAAGCCGAAACTCGAAGCGGCCCGGTACGTCCGGAACTTAGGTCTTCTCGACCGAATGCTTTACAATAGCCTGACGGTCTGGTCTGAAGATTTAAAGCGAGAAAAGGATGAGATGAAAGAGATCGGGGTGAAGCATCTTGTTCTTGTCCCTTTTGATGATCAGGATCTGATGCCATCAGGAAGGATCAAAGGCCTCCACCGCCTCTTTGAAGCTTTGGGAGAGATTAGGTTCGAAAGCCTCCTGGTCGATTCATCTGTCATGAATGCGCCGGCCACCGGCATCTCGTGTCTCGCAAATTACCGTATCAAAGAAGAGTTCGGACTTCCTGTGGGGAGTGCGCCTGCCAATGGTTCTTACATGTGGAAAGAGGCCCGGGAGATGTGGGGAAAGGAAGGGTTTGCCGGGATCGATGCGGCGGTCCATTCGATCGCAGGGGTCCTCTGGCACGACTTTCTTTTCTATGGACCCCTCACCGGTGCCCCAAGGATATTTCCTGCCGTCGCCACTGCCAATTCCATTCTGGCGGCCATCCGTTACGGAGAGGATCACTCCCTTCCTCAAAGGAAGGACCATCCCTTTCGAAAACTCTTCCATCCGTTTGTCGAGAAGCTGGAGACCTTGAAATGATCCCAAAAGAAAGGGTAATGAAACTGTTCAAGAAGGAACCGATCGACCGGATGCCCGTCTTCAGCGGCCAGGGGATGGTCGTCCTTCCTGCAATTGCAGCGTGCGGCCTCCGCTTTCCGGAAATCCACCTGACCGCCGAGAACATGGCTGACACAGCCCTTAAGACGGCGGAGATGTTCGGGTTTGACGGGATTGTCGTCCCTTACGATATGTGTACCATTCCCGAGGCCGTGGGATTAGAGATCAGTCTCTATCAGGAGTCCCAGGAAATTCTTTACCCCACGATTCCCTACAAATGGAAGACCCCTGAGGAGGTGGTGATCCCGGAGGATATCCTCCAGAAGGGCAGAATGCCCGTCGTCTCGAAGGCCATCCAGATGATCAAGGGAAAAGTGGGCGATCGATTGGCCCTTGGTTCCTGGACCCTCGGCCCCTTTACTTTGGCCGGCCAACTGCTCGAGCTTGACATCCTGTTGAAAATGACCATGAAAGAGAGGGCGAGAATCGAAGGCCTTCTCGACCGGTTAACCGATCTGATCATCCGAGTCGGAAATCTTTACTTTGATTTAGGGGTTGACTTCATGAGTCTGAGGGAGATGGGCACGGGGACGGACATTCTGAGCCCCAGGGTTTTCAAATCAGTGATCCAACCTCGTTTAATTCGGATCCTTCAGGCCTGGAGATCACCCAAGGTCCTCCACATCTGCGGTGCTACAGATCTGATCATCGAGATGATGAATGAATGCGGAGCGGATGCCATCAGCGTCGACCAGAAGAATCATCTGGATCAGACAAGAAAGAAGTTAGGCAACGGCGTGGTCCTCCTTGGAAACTTTGACCCTTACAACACCCTTTGCGTTGCAGAGCCAGAAACAGTCGAAGGCATTATTAAGACCTGTATCGATGCCGGAGCAGACGCCGTCTGGCCGGGTTGCGACATCTGGCCCGCTGTCAAAGAGGAAAATTTGAAGGCCTATATCGATACGATTATGAAATATGGGAGATTTCCAACCCCAGCAGTAGGGAGAATTTGACCGAGTTCGGAATTCGGAATGCGGAATTCGGAGTTTTAGACCTTTCAGAACCATTTCAATTCCGCACTCCGCAATCCTCATTTGAGAGGAGAGGATTGGATGGTGAGCGAAGACAAACGGCAAGAGATCCTGAACAAGCTCAAAGAGGGCGTGGTCAATCTGGATGAAGAGAGGGTGAAAAAAGCGAGTCACGAAGCCCTTGATAACGGGCTCCATGCCTACGATGCGATCATGAACGGACTGGCCGCAGGGATGGAGAAGGTGGGAGAGCTCTATGACAGGCAGGAATATTTCGTTCCCGAAATGTTGATAGCAGCCGATGCCCTCTATGCAGGGCTGGATATCCTGAAACCACATGTCAAGCAAGAAGACACGGGGGTCAAGGGACAGGTCGTGATCGGGACGGTCCAGGGCGATGTCCACGATATTGGAAAGAACCTGGTCAAGATGATGTTCGAAATCGGTGGCTTTACGGTCCACGATCTGGGCCGGGATGTCCCTCTGGAAAAATTCGTTGAAGAGCAGATCAAAACCGATGCCGAGATCGTCGCCCTTTCTGCCATGATGACCACGACCATGATGGGGATGAAGAAGGTCGTTCAGATGATCAAAGAGAAAAATCCCCATGTCAAGATCATGTTGGGAGGGGCTCCATTGACCCGGGATGTCGCCGCTCTCTTCGGAGCCGACGGTTATGCGGAATCCGCGGGCAATGCCCTCCAGGAGGCGATCAAGATGATCGCTCAACTCCGGAAGCTGGGGGAATCGAGAAAAGGATGAGGACATATCAGGTCATCTTTCAACCCTCTGGCCGCAGGGGTGAGATCTCGGAAGGAAAGACGGTCATTGAAGCCTCCAGGGAACTGGGGGTTGAGATCGAGTCGGTCTGCGGAGAGGCCAAAGCCTGTGGAAAATGTAAGATAAAACTGGAGAAGGGATTCTTTGAAAGAGATGGCATCACCTCCTTTCCTGCGAACCTTTCGCCCTTCCAAGACGAAGAAGGAAAATTTATTAACGAAACGGACCGGGCCGCAGGGTACCGTCTCGGTTGTGTCGCCCGGATCAGGGGCGATGTTCTGATCTTCGTTCCGGAGGAAAGTCGCGCCGGGAAACAGGTGGTGAGAAAGGCGGCCACCGAGAGAGCCATCGACCTTAAGCCTGCCATCTCCCTTCACTATGTCGAGCTCTCACCACCCACTTTCCACGACACCCTTGGAGATTTCGACCGGCTGAAGAAGGCCGTTTCTGAAAAATACAACGTTCCCCTCCTCCATATCGATTACCCTGCCCTGGTCAAACTTCCCGAGGTCCTTCGCCGGGAGAACTGGAAAGCCACCGTCGTCCTCTGGATGGGAAAAGAGATCATTGACATCCAACCGGGAAACGTCGATGAGGCCTATGGGTTGGCCCTCGACATCGGAACGACGACCGTAGCCGGTTACCTCTGCAGCCTCCGGAGCGGGAGGGTGATTGCGACCGAATCGATGATGAATCCCCAGGTCACCTTCGGTGAAGATGTCATGTCGAGGATCACTTATGCCATGACCCATGAGGATGGCTTCGAAAGACTGCACCGGTCGATCATCGAAGGGCTAAACCGTTTGATCCAGACCACGGTCGAGGGGTGTGGTCTCTCACCGAAGGACATTTTAGAACTCACCGTCGTTGGAAATACGGTCATGCATCACATCTTTCTCAAGATCAATCCTGAATATCTCGGAGTCGCCCCCTTCCCTCCCGCCATTCACCGATCGGTTGACATCAAGGCACGCGATCTGGGACTTAACGTCCATCCTTGTGCCAATGTCTACGTCTTGCCCATTGAAGCGGGATTTGTAGGTGCCGACAACGTGGGCGTGCTCATCGCTGAAGAACCCTACAACCAGGATGAAATGGCCCTGATCATCGATATCGGAACGAATGGGGAGCTGGTGCTCGGCAACAGGAGAATCATGGTCTCCTCCTCTTGCGCCACCGGCCCGGCCCTCGAAGGAGCCCATATTAAATTCGGCATGCGAGCTGCTCCCGGAGCGATCGAAAGGATCCGGGTCCATCCGGAGACCTTCGAGGTCAACTTCAAAGTGATCGGCCAAATGGAATGGCATGCCGATCTCAAGATCGTTAACGCCAAAGGAATCTGCGGGTCAGGCATTATCGACGCGATCGGGGAACTCTACCGGACCGGGGTGATCGATAAGAGCGGCCGGATGAAGAAGGAACTTTCAACGCCTCGATTAAGACTCTCCGATGGAAAACCCGAATTTGTGATCGCCTGGAAAGACGAAACCTCCATTGGGAAAGACATTACCATCACGCAACAGGACGTGAGAAATGTCCAGCTGGCAAAGGGCGCCCTCTATACGGGAGCCAAGCTGATGATGAAGAAACTGGGCGTCGAGAGGTTGGACAAAGTGATCCTCGCAGGGGCGTTCGGAAGCTACATTAATGCAGAAGAGGCGATGGTGCTGGGAATGTTTCCGGATTGCGATCTTAAACATGTCTACGCCGTTGGAAATGCGGCAGGAGACGGCGCAAGGATTGCCCTTCTGAACAGGGATAAGAGGGCAGAAGCCGATGCCATCGCAAAGAAGGTCGAATATATGGAACTAACCGTTGAAGGGGATTTCCAGAAAGAATTCATGGAGGCCATGCAGTTCCCTCACATGAAGGACTCCTTCCCCCATCTCAAAGGCATTGTCCCAGACGAAATCCTGAATCAATAAAATGTCACCACAGAGTCACAGAGATCGGAGAGGGTACTAGAATGATCAATTGTCAATTAGCAATGTTCAATGATCAGTTCTGAAAGAAGTATCTTTTCATTGATTATTGCACAATGATCATTGGTCATTGAACATTGATTATTGAGCCTTTGCGTCTTTGCGGTGAGACAATACGTTGGCATGAACTCTTATCTGATTATCGGGTGTGGACACTTCGGAAGCCGGGCAGCGGACCAACTCCTTAAGAAAGATCCCAAATCGAAGATTATCATTGTAGACAAGAAAAGAGAGGCGATCGAAAGAGTCTCTCACCTTCCTATCGAAACGGCTGTTTCCGAAGGTCGGGACACTCTCGATCAGTTTTTATCAGAAGGTAGACCCGTTGATTTCATCATTCCGGCGGTTCCTTTCCACCTCGCCTTCGAATTCGTCCTGGCGCGTCTCAAACCCTATGGCGCAAGAAGAGGAAAAGTTCTTCCACTCCCTGGACTGCCCAATCCCATCCTCGGAAAAACAGGAGATCTTTATACCAGCACTGCCGATTTCCTCTGTCCCGAAGACTGCCCGGAACCTTCCACATCTTGCACGGTGACAAGAAAAAAGCGGGGAAAACCTCTCTACAGCATTTTGGGAGATTTGAAAGGGCCTTTTGAGATGAGGGTGATCATCAGCCAGCCATTAGCCGTCGGGGTAGGAGGATTTCGACGAACACGGTTATTAGGGCTACTGGAAGATATTCGGAAGGAAAAGCACAGGGATCATCCCATCCTGATCAGCACAGCCAGCCGCTGCCACGGTGTCACCTCCGCGCTGATCTACTGATTAGCGAATTTTGAAAAACAACAGGTGGGGTCACCCATTCGTTTTTGCATCCCTCCTTTTAGAGATTTCCTTCAAAATAAGTTTTAATCAGTGAGTGCCACTCATCGATGAATTCTTTGTAGGCTTTTTTTGTAAATCCTGCGACAAATTGGTTTCCTGAATGAGAGAGTCCGATATATTTGTAGGTTACCCTTACAAGCGTGTATTTCGAGTCTTCTTCAAAACATTGAACGACTATCTTGCCGACCTTTTCGCCCGGCTCAACTTTATAGTAGGAGACATAGTGTTTGACAGGATCATAGTCAGCAACAATCCAGATTGCAGTGGTAGACCTATGATCGTGGGAGTCGGTAAGGAACACGTAATCGGGCTGCAAATTCTTAGTGCCCAGAACGTTGGTGTACTCCCATCCGGGGGCCCAAAGTTTTTCACCCTCTGGCGAGAAGAGCGGAAAAACGCTTTCAATGTCTTTCCCTATCACGAATTCCTCTGAATGAGAGGCTATTTGAGATACAAAGCTTGAAGACATTTCCTCTTTCAATCTCTAACGCGAAAGCTAGGGGGTGCGGAGGCTGCGGTGGACACCCCAAAGGATCAAGGCACCTCCCAGGAGTTGCTGAATGAAGATCTTTTCTCCCATCAACGAATAGTTGAAAAGGACGGCGCATACCGGTATGAAATAGAGATAGACCAGTGCCCTCGTGACCCCGATTCGGCCGATCCCAGCATACCAGGAAGTATGTCCCACAACCCCTGAGAAAAAAATGGCATACCCAAGAGACCCCCAGGCCTTCACTCCAATCTGACCCCAGGCAACGGACTGGTGCAAAAAGAGAGCAGCCAGCCAGAGAACCGAAGAGCCGATGACCATGCAATAACCCATCAATCGCAACGGCGAGTAAATTTTTAAAAGGGGCTTTGACCAGGCTGAAAAAAAGATGGCCGCACAGACGCCTGCCACCAGGGTTAGCAAATCACCGGATAAGGTATCTAAGGAAAAATGGAGTTTTACCGTTGGCTTTAAGATAACCAGAATCACGCCACCGAGAGCCAGGATCATTCCGAGATATTGTCTCTTACCTACAGACTCCTTCTTGATCAGGTCCATATAAAGAGCCCCTAAGAGAGGCTGGGTGGAAAGAATGAGTGCCGAGTTACTGGCAGAAGTCTTATTAAGCCCGAGAGACCATAGAATTTGATACAATCCCAGGCCCAGCCCTCCTACTGCAGCAATCCTTACCAGATCTTCTCTTCGAATCGAGATGGATCTCTCTCGCCAAAAAGTTAGCAGAAAGATCAGGATACCGGAAACGGTAAATCGTATTGCTGCAAAAAGAACGGGGGGGATGTCCTGGTAGGCTGATTTAGCGAGGCCAAAGTTGATCCCCCAGGTCAGGACGACCACTCCCATAAGAAAATGACCGGCTCGATAATTATCCTTTTCCATTGAAGGGTCCATAAAAAAGGGAGGCGTCTCATAAAACCGGCTACCTCCCGTTCAGAATACCTTTCCCCTCACCCCTCCCCTCTCCCCAGCGGCGAGAGGGGAGGGTGAAACGAAACTCACTGATTATGGAATCTGGGCAAAAACCTGGGCCTTCTTCGCCCATTCGCTACTCGGATAATCCCTTTGAAGGGCCTCCCATCCGTTCTTCAATTCCTTTGGATCATGGCTCGCCTTGTACTTGGCCACCCCAAGAAAGTATTGGGCTTCAGGAGCGGCATCCGCTTTTGGAAATCGGACGAGAATCTCCTGGAAGCACTGCATTGCTTTTTCAAAATTGTCCCGGTTGAATTCCATTTTTCCCTTTCCAAGAATAAGGTAAGCGATGAAGTCGTCGGGTGGGAGATAACCGATGAATCGGTGGTGTTCATTGCCATTATAATCTAAGAGGATGATCGTAGGAGTCCATCTCACCCCGAACCGGTTCACCATGACCTTGTTCTTACTATAATCGATCTGAAGGGGAACAAAATTGTTTTCAATGGTGTAACAGACATTGGAATCGGGATAGGTAACAGCTGCCAGCTGTTGGCATCCCAGTCAGAGACTATTATAAAAATCGAGTAAGATCAACTTACCTTCTTTCTTGGCCTTCGTCTTTGCGGTGGTTAAAGACGTCTCCCAATGGATCTGTTTCGCCATCGTACCCCTCCTTTCGTTACATCAATCAAAGGGCTATGCGCAAGAGCTTCCATCCTCCGTCCCGCCTTGCGGGACTACGGAAGGCGGGGAGCGCATAGCGTAAAATCTTAGGCCGAACCGTGCATTCACCTGCCATGCACTGTACGGTCATGGTTCAGGGCCTCCCCTGTACCCGCGGCTCAGGCCCCCGGCACTGAGGGCGGAATGCACCCCCGGGGCCTTTGCCGTCGCCTCTCCCCCCGCATCTTTATCTTAAACCTATGAAAAATGCCAGGGGAAAGTACCCCTATTTTTTTACGATCCATGACGTTTGTCAAGAAGATTTTGGCCTATGGAAAGCCTTTTGAAGCTGATTCTGTTATAATGGGCCAAAAAAAGCCTGATCCTCTCTGACATGGTTCTCGACAGAAAAATCGCCTTCACGGACATCAACGATCGTTCGATTGAAATCGCCTCTGGAATAACTCCCACAATCACTCCGAGGGCCAAGCATCCTATTTCAAGAAGGATGATCGATGAGGAGGCCCTCAAGGTCCTCTACCGCCTTCATCACCACGGCTACCTGGCCTATCTTGTGGGAGGAAGCGTTCGTGATCTCCTCCTTGGAAAGGTTCCTAAAGATTTCGACGTGGCCACCAATGCCCACCCCCATGAGATCACCAACCTCTTTAGGAACAGCCGGATCATTGGCCGGCGTTTCCGTTTGGCCCATGTCTTCTTCAGAGGGAATAAGATCATCGAAGTCTCAACGTTTCGAAGTCGCTCGGAATTTGAAGAGGTTGAGAACGCGGAAGGAGAAATCATCCGGAAGGATAGTTTTGGAACGCCGGGAGAGGATGCCCTGCGCCGCGATATCACGATCAACGGTCTTTTTTACAACATCGCTGATTTTTCGATCATCGACTATGTGGGCGGGATCGCTGATCTTGAGAGAGGAATCATCCGCACGATCGGCGATCCGGGAGAAAGATTTCAACAAGACCCTGTCCGGATGATCCGGGTCATCCGTCATGCGGCCCGAACCGGGTTCCCCATCGATGACCCAACTCACCAGGCCATCCTTCGCCATCGAGATGAGATTCGAAAATGTTCCCCCTCCCGTGTTCGAGATGAATTCCTCCGGGATCTGAAGGAAGGGGGGGCCCAGCCTTCCCTCCAATGGATGCTCGAAACGGACTTGCTCCTCTCCCTCTTTCCAGAATTCCAGAGGGTCTTTGGGGATCGGAGTTCTTCCAAAGAAAAAAACAGGCAATTCTTCCTTTCCCTCTTCACCCTCGTAGATCAATGGGTGAAACGGAATGGAACGTTTCCGGAAGCCGTGCTCCTCTCTCTCTTTCTTTTTCCTCTCCTCGAGGCCATCGCGCCCGATCACCTCTTTCTGGGTGAAAAGGAGAGACATCTCTATCAGGGGCAGATGATCCGCTGGGTTATCAACCAACTCCTCGTTCCCTTCACCTTTCCCAAGGGACTGAAAGAGATCGCCTATCAGATCTTGATGGCCCGATCCAGTCTGGAGAGAGCGATCCAAAGGGGAGGGGTTCCGAGGCGGCTGAGGATGAAGAAATACTTTAAGGAGGCCGTTCTTCTTTACGGGTTCGTTACTGAGGCAAAGGGAGAAAAGGTTTCTTCGATTCTGAGAAGAGCGGTTCCTTCAGATCTCTTCCCCTGGTGGCCAGAAGAAATAGAGACAGAGCGAAAAGGCCACCTTCCCCACAGAAGAAGACGCAGAAGGTTCCGCAGACGGCTTATCCCTCCTCAGTAAAGAGATTTCTGAAAAAGTCCAGAAATCTCTGGAATCATTTTTTCAAATCTGTGTAATCAGAGAGCGAAAAGTATTTTTCCAGAGCTCTCGTAAAAGACTTTTGGCAGACATCTTCTATTCTGATTTTGCCATCCCCGTCCGGATGGCTGCCTGTTTCACCTCATCTGCCACCCGTTCCGGAATCTTCCGGTTTAATACACTTGGGATAATGTAGTCTTCACTCAATTCCTCTTCAGATACCATGCGGGCGATTGCATGGGCGGCTGCGAAAAGCATTTGATCATTAATCCCTTTTGCATGACAGTCCAGAACCCCCCGGAAGAGCCCTGGGAAACAGAGAACGTTATTAATTTGATTGGGGTAATCGGAGCGGCCCGTTGCAACCACAGGTGCATATTTCGCCACCTCCTCCGGCATGATTTCAGGGACGGGGTTGGCCATGGCGAAGACAATCGGCTTCCGCGCCATCTTCTTGATATCCTGAGGGTTGATCACTCCAGGTTGAGAAAGGCCGATGAAGACATCGGCTCCCTTCATCGCGTTCGAGATGGAGCCCTGAATCCTTTCCGGGTTGGTCTGCTCAGCCATCTGCGCTTTGATCGGGTTCATATTCTCTTTTCGCCCCTTGTAGAGGATCCCGCTCCGGTCGCATCCGAAAATCTGTCTCACCCCGGAGGAGAGCAGGAGTCGGATGGAGGCCGCTCCCGCGGCTCCCAGCCCACTCACAACGACACGAATATCTTCCAGCCGCTTATCGACAATTTTCAAGGCGTTGATCAACCCTGCCAGAATGACCACGGCGGTCCCATGCTGATCATCATGGAAAACCGGAATGGCCAGCTCCTTTCTCAACCGCGATTCGATCTCAAAACATCGGGGAGCTGAGATGTCCTCCAGATTGACCCCTCCAAACCCGGGGGAGATCAATTTGACAACGCTCACGATCTCTCCCGGATCCTTCGTCCTCAAACAGATGGGAAAGGCATCGACACCGCCAAACTCTTTGAACAGCATAGCTTTGCCCTCCATCACCGGCATGGCGGCCTCTGGACCGATATCGCCGAGTCCCAAAACCGCTGTTCCGTCGGTAACGATGGCAACCGTATTCTTTTTAATGGTAAGGTCATAAACCTTTTCGGGATCATTGTGGATGGCCATACAGACCCTTGCTACTCCTGGCGTGTAGGCCATGGAAAGATCTTCCCGGGTATTCAACGGGATCTTGTTCCTGATTTCGATCTTTCCTCCCCGATGAATCATGAAGGTCCGGTCCGTCACGCTGAGGACGTTGACCCCTTTGACCCGGCTTACCTGACCCACTACCTTCTCCCCCGTTGAGATGTCCGCCACATTCACCACGATCTCTCGAATCGTCGTGTTCTTTCTAAACCCAACGATATCGACAGCACCGATGTCTCCTCCCGCTCTCCCAATGGCCGAGGTGACCTTTCCGAGCATCCCGGGTTGAGTGGGAATGGCGAGTCGTATCAATATGCCATAACCTGGACTCGGCGTCTTAATCATCCTTCATTCCCCCTTTCTTTTCGAATTCGGATTACAACGTTCGAGATTTAATAATACATCACAAGGAGCGTTCTGCAAAGCAGAACTTGAGGATAGAGAGCCGTCCCCCTTAGCGGGACTCAGGGAGCGGTCCTTTGGACCTTAAGCTTAGCCGATCGGAAACGGCATTCCCTTGAGGCTAATAAAATTTAGTGTTTTCGCCTCGAGCTTGCCCCGTGGAATAGTGAGTTAGGTAGCAAAGGACGAGTGGCTGCCAGCAAAAGACTCTGCAGAGGGGAGTGACGACACCTTCCGTATTCCACAGGGCGGGCGATCTTCCAACGAAACGTTCCCAGGGCCCCTTACTTCATCAGGACCGAAGGAAGGTAGGTGGCAAGTTGCGGGAAGAGGAAGAGGAGTGCCCCGCAGACGAAGAGAGCGATGAGGAAGGGATAAACCCCTTTGTAAATCACTCCGAATGGCACCTTGGTGATATTCTTAACGACGAAGACATTGATAGCCACCGGCGGGATGACCACTCCGATCATCACGGTAATCATAATAATCATGGCAAACCAGATGGGGTCGAACCCGAGCTTGATAATCGCGGGATAGAAGATGGGGGTGGCAAGGATCATGAAGGCAAGATCATCAATAAAGGAACCTCCCATTTGGTAGATTAAAGAAATGATAATCATGACCACATAGCGATTCAAAGGAAGGGAGATCACCCAATCGGACGCGATCATGGGGATCTTCGTCACCGCAAGAAAGTGACCCAGAATCGTCGATCCCGCAATTAGAACGAGAACCATACAGGCGGTGCGGAGAGCCTCTCCCACGGATTTGATGAATCCTTTGAAGTTGATATCCCTTTTGACTACAGACAGAAGAAGGACCGCGAAGGTTCCGACACTCCCTGCTTCGGTCGGAGTAAAAAACCCTTTCATGAGGCCTCCCACAACCAGAAGAAAGATCACAATGACCCAAATGACCTCGGGAAGTGATGCGAACCTCTCCTTCCACGTCGATTTCTGACCCCGGGGCCCCAGGGCCGGGTTGATCCGGCACCACACATAAATGACGCAAATGAAGAAGAAAGCAATGATTAACCCTGGAACAAGGCCTGCCAGAAATAATTTTCCTATGGATTGTTCCGTAATGATACCAAATACAATCAGCGTCACACTGGGTGGAATGAGAATTCCGAGAGTCCCTACCGTGGCAACGATCCCTGTCGAAAGTTTTTTGTCGTAGTTATAACGGTCCATCTCGGGAACCGCCACGCTGGCGAACGTGGCGGCCGTCGCTGGGGAGGATCCGCAAATCGCCTTGAAGGCGGTGGCTCCGGCCACAGTGGCCATGGCCATTCCTCCAGGAATATGACCAATGAATCTATAGGCGGCATTGTACAGCCTCTTCGCAATGCCCGCATTGAAAGCCACCTGGCCCATCAGGACAAAGAGGGGGATGACGGTAAAGCCATAGGAGGCGAAGACATCGAAGACATCTTTCGCCAGCAGATTCAAAGCAGCCTTCGTAGAAACGATGATGCTGAATCCGACAAAGCCGACCAAAGCCATCGCAAAACCCAGCTCAATACCGGTCAGAAACATCATCAGCACGACGGCCAAGCCGATAATTCCTATGACAACCTCATTCATACTCCCCTCCGAAAATTTTGATGATATCACAAATCAGTACGATACATTGGATGAAACAACAGACCCCTATTCCATAGGCCACCGGATAAAAAGGCATCTGGAGGGTAAGCGATACTTCTCCTGATTTCTGGAGATCCATTCCATATTTCATCAGATTCCAGCCGATCATGATGAAGAGCACGATCACCAGGCATCGAGTCACAATGTTGAAAAAATCTTTCACTTTCTTAGGAAATTTCAAGATGAAAAAATCCACATAAATATGTGCTCTTAACCAGGACGTGAAAGGAACGGAGAACCCGATGACGACGGCTCCCGCAAAAGCCACCAGCTCATAAGTCCCAACAATCGGTCTCCTGAGGCTTCTCAAAATGATATCCGTTACGGTAAGGAGCATGAGGAAGGTCAAACTGATTCCTGCAATGATATTTAAGAACCGGCTGAGCTGTCTAACTTTATTTAGAAAACCCTCCACGATCAACTCTCCTCTGCCCCCTCACCCTCCCCTCTTCCCCTGTGGAGTGGCGGCAAAGCCTACTCTACAGGGGGAGAGGGGGATGAGTGGGTTTCTTATTATTGAAGTTGTTTTAATCGATCCTGGTAGAACTTCACCGCTTCTCCGCCTGGCAGACCTTTGTCTTTCATATTCTTGACATATTCATCCAGGATGGGTTTGACCGCCTGGGCCCACGTTGCATCCTCTTCCACTGACAGGGCAATGACCTTGTTTCCTGCTTTGAGCGTAGCCTCTTTTCCTGCCTTGTCAATCTCATCCCAATTGCTTCCCTGTTTCACAATCCATTCCTGATTCACCTGATCGATGATTTTCTGAATGTCCGGGGGCAACGAATTCCACTTCTCCTTATTCATCACGACAAAGAAGGCCGAGCTGTAGGAGGGACCCCAATCTTCCGTGGTGAATTTCACCACTTCCCCCCATTTCCATGTTTTCAGGGCCTCATAGGGAGCCATCGAACCTTCGACCACCCCCCGGCTCAAGGCATCATACGTTTCGCCCATGGCCATAGCCACAGGAGTGCCTCCCAGGGCTGTAACGATCTTCGCCGCCAAGCCTGTGCATCGGATCTTCATTCCTTTGAGGTCGGCAAGTTTCGCCACTTCTTTCTTCGTGTGGAGAATTCCAGGCCCATGTCCATGGAGGTACATTACTTTTACTTCGTCCAGTTCTTTAAGTTTGAATTTTTCATTAAATTCATTGATTAATTTGGTCGCGGTCAAACCACTCTTCATGCCCAATGGAAGATCGGCCACTTCGATCATGGGGAATTTCCCTCTCGTATAGGCGAAAACCGACATGCCGATGTCAGAAATACCCTTCACCACACCGTCATAACACTGGGGGGCCGGGGTAAGCGTTCCCCCCGGGAACATGACGACTTTTACCCTGCCATTGGTCCTCTTCTCGATCTCCTTGCCCCATGCGTCAGCCACTGCGGTTTGAGGAGCCGGGGCGGGGAAGAAGATGGAGTATTTGAGCTCAACCGCTTTTGTCTGTCCGCTGGCAGACGGGGTTAAAAAAGAAAACCCGATGAACAAAGCACATAAGATTAGGGATGCTATTTTCCAAGGTCTCATTTTTTCAAATCCTCCTTTCTTATTCCTATTGAAAAAAAATAATAATGGTAATCCTGTAATTTTTCCGATCACCCCCTTTTTATTGAAATTCCCGTCCCGCGGAAGGATTTCTTCATCACCTCTTTGGTGAGAAAAGTCGGGCGGCCCCTTCAAAAGAAGAGAGGAATCATCCCCTCTTGGCCCACCCTATTTGAGAATTTTAGGACAAGTTAATTTTAAAAATGATTTTTGTCAAGTAAAATCGATGAGAGCCCAAGAAATATTCGACGCTCTCTCGATACCACAGATTTCAAAATAGGATTACACGGATTTTCCTGATGTTTCAATGAATTTCGTATCCGTGCAACCGGCTCTTAATCCCTGCCTGCCGGCAGGCAGGGGTGCGATTGGAGATTTCTGGTCTTTTTAAGAAATCGTAGGGATGGGATGTTGACAAAAATGTACTTATTCAATAGAATCGGGCCATATCGTGGAGCCCTACGGGCTAACGCCCGTGCCTGCACGCCGAAGTGCCTGCCTTCGCCGAAGCGGCTTCGCGCAGGCAGGCGTTACGGCACGCAGGCGTGGCTCCTCCACATGCTTCGTCGGGCGGAACCCTCCGAAGCATACCCTACTACGTTCCTTCGGAGCTTCGAAGGGTACCCTCCTCGCATTCATCCACGGTTTGAAGGGCGGCGGCTTTCTGCGTAGGAGGGTATACTTATTGAGCACTGCATTCGATTGGAAAGGAAAAGAGGTCGTTATGAAGCAAGAG
>Ga0214473_10005832_pt1 | contig 14728 bp, 18 predicted proteins | sample RVTome_7_FD_203509 | JGI IMG/M metagenome (GOLD analysis project Ga0214473, IMG submission 203509) | Soil microbial communities from uranium-contaminated site in the Upper Colorado River Basin, Wyoming, United States - RVT98D197 | ecosystem: Environmental > Terrestrial > Soil > Contaminated >... | reverse complement strand
TGTTCGGAAGAGGCGGCCGGCGACCGGTACCAGCGAGGCGGCGGCAATCTGGCCCGCGCCATCGGCGAAATGGCCGGGTGCCGCAACGCCATTTCCTGTGACGTAAAATCGTTCTGCGTCGGGCCCCATTACGGCATTCTCCATGCGGCGGCCCTGGTCAAGGCAGGGCTCTTCCGAAAGGTGGCCGTCGTCGCCGGAGGGTCGCTCGCCAAGCTGGGGATGAAATTCCAGGGCCACCTCGAGAAAGAGATGCCGGTTCTGGAAGACGTGATCGGGGGAGTGGCATTCCTGGTGACGGAAGACGACGGCTATTCACCCGTCCTTCGGCTGGATCTGCTGGGGAAATACCCGATCGGCGCAGGAGGGTCGCAGCAGCGCATCCAGGAGAGCCTGATTCTGGAGCCGCTGAAAGCCCGCGGATTGAAATTGACGGACATCGATCGCTATGCGACCGAACTGCAGAATCCGGAGATCACGCTGCCGATCGGCCAGGATGATATCCCCCTGAAGAACTACCGGCTCATCGCGGCGCTTGCCGTCCAGCAGAAGGAGATCGAAAAGTCCCAGATGAACGAATTCATCGAGAAACGGGGGCTGGTCGGTTTTGCCCCGACGCAGGGGCATATCCCCGCCGGGATCCCCTACATCGCGCATGGAATCCGGGAACTCCTGGAGGGGAGGAAAAAGCGTATCATGATCGTGGCCAAGGGAAGCCCGTTCCTGACCCGTATGACGAACTTGTCGGACGGACTGTCCTTCGTCTTTGAGAAGAATCCGAAACACGCGGAGGAATAGAGAGATGCTTGAAGGGAAAAAAGTGATCGCCTTCGGGGACGGCCAGGAGATCAAGGCCGAGTCACTGAAAAAGTGCCTGGAGGCGGCCGGGGCGCAGGTTGTACTGGTCCGGGATGCCTGTTTCGTCTGAACGGCCGCCATGGCGCTTGACTCGGCGAGTCAAGAAGAGATCAAGAAGGCTGCGGATGATCATGGGCCGGAGAACCTGATCGTTGTGTGGGGCGTCACCAACGAGCAATATCTCGAAGTCGGCTCCAGGACGGTCATGGAGGGCGACCCCAGCTGGTCCGGCCCGTTGGCGGGAGAGGCTTTGCACCTGAAGGTCTATCATGTGCTGGAACCGGATATCAAAAATCACATTCCTCCGGATGTGTACGAGGCGGAGTTGATGCTTCTGGAACTTGCGATTGGTGACGAAAAGATTGGGAAAACGATTGCCATGATGGAGGGGTTCCGCGCTCAACGGGTAACCAGATGAGTCGGTTTCGTTTCGGTTGCGACCGATGGGCGTTTGGAGGGCGACCGTAACTCCTGCCATCGGATGCCGTTTCGCCGCGCCTGGGGGATTCTCTGCCGACTCCCTGTCAACGTCCCGGATGACGCAGAAATAGGGAAAGGAGGATTCCGATCAGCAGGAGAATGGCGATGAATGGGGTGGAACCGGAAATGGCGGCTGCGGAGTCCCAGCTCCGTTCCGGTGGCAGAAGGCTGATCAGCAAAGGGCCGTTCATATGTTTATATTACCACATCAGGAGAGGATGATCCCCACATCGGCCGACGTCATGGTGAGCCGCTCGGGTTTCCCTTGAGGCCGATTTAGCTTACGCTTTCCGCGCTGTAGCGTGCGAGTAGCCCGGTGCGCACCGCATGGCGGTGGATGCGGGTGAAAAACCACGACGCCAGCAGGATGTACAGCGCGGCGAGACAAGTGCTCCATAACAGCGCGGTTCCCCGATAGGCGCCGCCCGAGACGATCGCGCGCATTCCCTCGAACACGTACGACGGAGGCAATAGGTAGGAGACCGGCTGCATCCATCGCGGGAGCGTGGATACCGGGTAGAAGATTGCTGCGAAGGGGGAGAGGAAGGCGGGAAGGGGCCAGACGATCCACTCGGACGCGGGCCCGAACCGGAGCACCAGTGCGCTGGCGAATATGCCGAGCGCGATGCCGAACAGGAAGAGCACGAGAAGGAACGGTACGAGCATGAGCCCGTAGACGAAGAAGGAGAGCCCGAAGACCGTGGTCGCCAGGACGACCATCGTAAGGAGCCCCAACAAACTCGTCGCGATGCTGGTAAGCACGAGACCGCCGACGTACTCCCGGATCGAGAGCGGCGACGCGAAAAGGTTGAGGAAGTTGTGCGACCAGACATCCTCAAGGAACGCGATGGTCACGCCGTGCATGACCCGGGTGAAGAAGTCCCAAAGAAGAATGGCGCCCAGGAGCATCGGAACGAAATCGAAGCCGGTCGAGGCGATTGTGTTGAGATACCTGGTGATGAATCCCCACAACACGATGTCGATCGCGACCCACGCGAAGATCGGCAACACGCGCACCGGACTTCCGCGCATGAGATAAATCTGCCGAAGTACGATCGCCGCAATGCGGTGGAAAGGCATCAAGGTCAGATCCGCTTGAGCGCGAGCGGCTCGCGCGCCACGGCGATGAAGAGTTCCTCGAGCGTCTCCTTGCCGTGCTCAGGCGGCAAGGTTCTCGGGTCTCCTTCGAGAAGAACCCTCCCATGCGACAGGAAGAGCACCCGGTCGCAGACGTCCGCGACTTCGTACATGTTGTGCGTGGTCCAAAGCACGCCCACCTTGTCCCGTGAGACGAACTCGCGAACCTGTGTCCGGATGTCGCTCGCCACCGCGGGATCGAGCGACGCCGTCGGCTCGTCCAGGAGCAGGAGGCGCGGTCGGTTGAGCATTGCCTTGGCGAGGCTTACACGGGTTTGCTCTCCTGACGAGAGCACGCCGCACTTGGCGTGTCGCAGTCTCTTGAGATCGAACTGGTCGATCAGCGCCTCGATGCGTTCCTGGAGTTTCTTCACCCCGTACAACAATCCGAAGACGCGCAGGTTCTGATACACGGTCAGGTTGCCGGGAAGGGGAGCGTAAACGGCTGCGAAGTTGGTGCGTTCAAGCGCCCGGGAACGGCTGGTCGCGATGTCGGCGCCTTCGATGCGTATCGTCCCCGAGGTCGGCTCGAGGACCCCCAGGATCATGTTGATGGTGGTCGTCTTCCCGGCTCCGTTCGGCCCCAGGAGGCCGACGATTTCGCCCCGTTCCACCTCGAACGAGACGCCGTCGACCGCGACCGTATCGCCGTAGATCCTCCGCAACCGGTTGACGGAGAGCACCTTTGGTATCACGGTATCCTCCATCCCCTTTTTCTTTGCGAGGGCGATCCTGACCATCCGACTTCAGGGTGAAACACTTTCCCCCACGGCACAAGCTCTTTGATGGTCTCGCGTTTCTGCGCGGGTCCGGCGGATCCTGGAAAAGAACCGGTCGTCCTTCATCGGACATCGAAGATGCAACTTGCAGGAAAAGGAGACCCATTGGGGATGATTCTTTTTTCCGCTTTGTACCGCTTGGCCCTTTCGCTCTGGGTGGGGGGGATCGCGCTGTTCACCTTTGTCGTGACGCCGGTGATCTTTCGAACGCAGGGGAGAGACGCCGCGGGGAAGATCGTAGGGGCGATCTTCCCGCTCTACTTCCGCTACGTTCTCGCTCTCGCCGCGACCGCCTTCCTGGTTCGCATCCTGTCGGGCGAAGCGTTCCACGGAGCGCGTCAATTGGCCGGGACGCTTCTGATCGTAACCGCCATCTTCCTGACGGGGTACCAGGCGTACCGGCTCGCTCCCCGCATGGAGCAGATCAAGCGGTCGGTGGCCTCCTTCGAGAGCGTCTCCTCCGACGACCCTGACCGGAAGGAATTTTCCCGCCTTCACGGGATCTCGATGGTCGTCAATCTCGTGGTTCTTCTGGAAGGAACCGCGCTGATCGTCGGCGGCGAATGGTTCCGTCGATAGGCGTTGGTAGTTGGATCTCATTCCGGCCCGGGTGAGGTGGGAGCATAGAGCCTCTAAAACAAGAAACATTTTCCCAATAAGACGTTTACATTCCACCGGTAGCCATTCTTGAAAGTCGTATTATTATTCATTTTATTGAGCAATTAAGGCCGCCGCATTCATTGGCGTGAATATTGCTGTAAAACCACTATGAATTTATTCGCAGTTACGAACGGATCATAAACAGGAAGGAGGAGAGTGAAATAACCTGGCACCAATAAAAGGGGGGGCCATGGAAAAATTTTTGGGTACCTTAGGAAGGTTGGTAGATTTTTTGGATACCTTGGTGTTGGTGTTATTGTTCGCGGCTTTGGCCTTTTCTATTGGATACCAAATTGGATTCACTTCCGGGTTAGATACCAAAGTTACTTGGGTTGGGGAGAAATATACCATGAAAGTAACAGGAAATGGGAAGAGATGAGGGAATACTGATTTGACGTGGACTCCAGCGTGAGCGAGCATATCGACAAGGGTGTCAACGCTGAAGAGGTGGATCTTCCCTTTGTGAAGGTCGCTGACGCGAGGTTGAGTGACACCGAGTAGTTTTGCAGCCTCGGGCGGGGAAAGGCCATCTTGGAAAAATCGTGGTGAACCTCTTGACAAGGGATCTGAAACTACGTTATAGATATGCTGGAGCGCGGCGGCTGGCGTGAAGTTGCAAAGATTCGCTTGGCTGGGATTGGCTCTGCTCGTCGTCGCACGGAAGTGGGGTTGCAGTCGGAAGTCAGGTACCGAACGACCGGAACGCCACGCCGAATTTCCCCGCGCTCTGCGAAGGCCCGGCGATCACTGCCGGGCCTTCCCGTTTCTGCCGCTTTTCCCGCCCGAAGGCGCGCTCTCAACGTCTCATAGGAAGTATACATCGTATCTCCCCCACAGATCTTTTCTTAACCTGCCTTACCCGTAGAATATTTCTCCGGCAACTCATCATGGATTAAATATCCATTATTATCAGTTATTTAGCGCATTCCGCCGTGTTCATGCCTGCAACTGGACGGGGATCCCGACGTTCCGGCTGGTATCCGCATGGATAGGGTCCGTGGGGTATAATGATTGCCCGAAGTGAAATGATCCAAAAGGATAGCGCGATTGGCTCCGGCGGCAGGGAACACGTTGGGGCTTCCGTTCTTGGAACCAGATCAGCAGACAGACGGTCTTGGAGATTCGCCATGCGGGAGAGAAACGGTGTCCGGTACATCATCAAGGTATTCGAGGCGCAGTGGGACCAGCTTCACGACGAAACCGTCAAGCCCTTTTTCGGGCAATTGAAACGGGACACGAACGAGACATACATGCGGCGCAACGGGGTGCATCATGATATGCCCGGACATGATGCGTTGTTCAGCTACGTCGTCTTCCAGAACGCGGAGGGACTGAAGGACGCGCTGTACCGGTACGACCAAGGTGTGGACCAGCGCAGGAAGATCGCCTATTTTGCCTGCCACGGGAAGCGGGGGGTCATCAGCGCGGTGCAGGACATCAGCCGCCGGCGTCTCAAAAACATACTGGCTCCCCTCACGAGTTACGACGGGCTTTACTTCGGAGCCTGCGATTTCGTCAACAGGAAGACGGCCGAGGTGCTGCTCGGTGGCGCGCAATCCACGTGGATCGCCGGATACGAAAGCTGGACTCCATGGCTGGAGGGAATGTTGTGCGACATGATGTTTTTCCGTCTCCTGCTGAGCGGGCGGTTCATGCGTCCGAAGATGAATGCCCGATGGGAGGCGATCAAGCGGCCCGACGAGGTGGCGCGCCGATTGTATGAGCAGTTTCCCCAGGCCATAGACCTTCGTTTTTCGTTGTTCTACCGGAAGCCGGACCGGATCTGCTCCACGCTGGAAGAGCATTTCGGGAAGGAAAGCCAAGCGTCGTAGTCCGGCACCTTCCGGTCATTTTCCGGAACGGGAACCGTCGTCCGGTAAGCGTTTTGCCAAGGGGAATGCCGTTATATATCTGAGTATTGCGTCAACTGTGAGGAGGGCGCGCGAAGGGATATAATAATAGTGCAGGGTGCGACGGCGTCCGTAGCATGACCCTCGTCGAAAGGAGGCGCACCATGGAAGTCATCCTGGAAGGGACGGAGGTTCTTGTTCTCAGGGAGATCCTGGAGGACGTCATCGCCAAGCACACTCGCGAGATCGGCGCGGCCACGAGGCCGAAGCCCGAGGCGGGGTTCAGGGAAAGGATCGTTCTTCTCAAGTCGATCCTCGAGAAGTTCCCCGTTGAGCTCACCGCGGTATGATGGAGGGTCGGTGATCCGGACGCTGCACCCTGCACCCGGATGACGACTTGACGATTCCCATCACCATGACCATGTCATGGCACACATGACGGACCCCCTATCTTTTCCCCCGGGAAAGCTGCCTGTCGAAATCCTCGAAAGACTGATCCGGACATACACTTCATCGATCCATGGAGTCGTTGTCGGCGCTTCGATCGGAGAAGATGCCGCGGCGATCGATTTCGGGGAAAAGTATCTCCTCGCCAAGACGGATCCGATTACTTTCGTCACCGAGGACATCGGAACCTATGCGATCTTCGTCAACTCGAACGACATTGCGGCGATGGGAGGCAGACCGCTGTGGTTTCTTGCCACCGTTCTCCTCCCCGAAAAAGGGGCTACGCCGGAGCTCGTCGAGAGAATCTTCGAACAGCTATCCTCCGCATGCAGGCGCATCGACGTGGCCTTCTGCGGCGGGCATACGGAAATCACCGTCGGAATCGACCGGCCGATCGTAATCGGCACGATGCTCGGCGAGGTGGAGAAGAACCGGCTGATCACCACCGGGGGGGCGCGACCGGGTGACGATATTCTTCTCACCAAGGCGATCGCGATCGAAGGCACGTCGATCATAGCGAGGGAGAAGGGCGAGGAACTTGCCCGCCTGTTCGGAGAGGAGATCCTGCGTCGTTGCAGGAACCTCGCGGAGAAACCGGGGATCAGCGTACTGGAAGACGCACGTGTCGCGATGCGGAACGGCCGAGTCCATTCCATGCATGATCCTACGGAAGGCGGATTGGCGAACGCTCTTCATGAGGTTGCAGCAGCGGCGGATGTGGGACTTGTCGTCGATGAAGACCGGATTCCGATCCTGGACGATTGCCGGGTCTTGTGCCGTCACTATGGTCTGGATCCCCTCGGTTTAATCGCCTCCGGCAGTCTCCTCATCATGGTGGAACCGTCCGACAGCGGAAAGATAATGCGTTCCCTGGAGGAGGCCGGCATGCCCGCCGCGAAAATCGGAAGAATCACTCGGAAAGAACGGGGGGTAAAGAGCAGAAGCGAAGGCCGGATCAAGGACCTGCCGAGGTTCGCCAGGGACGAGATCACGAAGATTCTTGAGAGAGCTTAGTCCACCTCAAGCGTGCGGACGGCGGCAGGGCGAGGTTGTGCCCGGTGAAGGTCCTCTCGGCGGAAAAGGAGGCTGCAAAATGATCGGGGAGATCACCGCTCAGGAGCTGGACGCAGAGCGCTTCATCAATGGAAAAGTCATGGAGATCAAGGACGCCGTTGGGGATGGAATAGCGATCAACGCCCTGTCGGGGGGCGTCGATTCGTCTACGGTCACGATGCTCGGGCACAGGGCTATGGGAAGTCGCCTTGAGACCGTCTTCATCGAAAACGGCCTTATGCGTGAAGGAGAGGCCGACCAGGTCGCGGGTCTTTTTCGAAAGCTCGGAGTCATGGTCCACGTCGTCGATGTCCACAAGGAGTTCTTCGTTGCCCTGAAGGGAATCACGGACCCGGAAGAGAAGCGCGAGGCCATTACCCGGGTATTCTACCGAAACGTGCTCGGTCGCATCGTCAACGAAAGCGGAGCGAAGTGCCTTCTCCAGGGAACGATCCTGACCGATGTCGAGGAGACCGTCGCGGGAATCAAGCGGCAGCACAATGTCATCGAGCAGCTCGGGATCGACCCGCAGGAGGCTTTCGGCTACCGCATCATCGAGCCGCTCGTTCAGCTTCGCAAAGACGGCGTGAGAAAGATCGGCATGGCGATCGGGCTGCCGGCGGAGCTGTTCGAGCGCATCCCGTTTCCGGGGCCGGCGCTCTCGGCACGCGTGATAGGCGAGGCGACTCCGGAGCGCATCGAGACGGTCCGCAAGGCAACGGTCGTTGTCGAGCGGTTGCTCAAGGACACCGGAGCCTTTCAGTATATGGCGATCCTTCATGACGACCGTGTGACCGGCATGCGCGACGGCAAGCGGGATTTCGGTCAGCAGATCGAGGTGCGCTGCTGGGACAGCATCGATGCGCGGACTGCGACGCCGACCAAACTCTCGTTCGAGATCCTTGAGCAGCTCGCCCGCCAGATTGTGCGGGAGGTGCCCGGTGTCGTCAGCGTCACGTATAACATAGCGCCGAAGCCTCCCTCAACCATGGAAGCGGTCTAACGCAAATGGCCGCGATGTTGTCCGCGCTTGTGAAGGAAAGAAACGATTAAGCGGACCAAACTCAGTATATCGCCTTAGCGGGGCAGCCGGTCAGTGTGACAGCCGGACCGTCCCCGGCTCCCCGACGCTCCCCTCGATTTCAAAGCGAGTTCCGAGCATGCGCCGGACCACGTGAAGGTGGGTGACAAGATGGTTTGTCACCTGCGACGTGGTGAAGGTGGAGGGCTCTTTGGAGAGGGCGAGGAACAGGACGAGCTGGTCGGCGAGGCGGGGATCCAGGGCGGCCCGAGATCCGATATACGCGAGTGCCTCCCGGGCGGCCTCCCGTCCCACGTCCTCGGCGCGCTTCCCGATTGCACCCAACGCGGAGAAGCCAGTGGGTCCCGCTTCGGTATCAACCTTGATGAAGAGAAATGTCCCTTTCCCGGGAGAGGGGACGGTCGCCGTATCGATCGTGGGAGAGTGTGCTGCCAGCGGGTCGATCGCCGCTTTCCGCTGGCGTTCCGCGATGGAGAGGGGCAGGTTCGCCACGCAGGAACGACCGACGACGGACAGGACCGCCCCTTTCTCCCGCAGATCGACGCCGCGGATCTCCGCGGCGGGAGCGATCCGGGCCGTGATCTTTCCGCCTCCCCGGGGATAGAAACCGTACTGCTCGATTTCGCAGGAAACTTGTACGCCGATCCGCGCCAGCCGGGGGGAAAAGACATCCCGGAGATAATCGAAGGGCGGGCTGAACGGGACGTGGGTCCCTCCGGTCAGAACGAGCCGCGAAGGCGCCTTCGCGAAGAGGAGGGGGGGAAGGAGGGACTGGAGCAGAAGTGCGACGGACCCCGCCGTGCCGATTTCGAAGAGGTACTCGCCCGCGTTCGCCGGTCCCGGTTTGAAGGAGATCTCCGGCGAGCCCGGCTCCGTCCCCCGCGCTTCCGCTCCCGAGATCCGGGCGAGGGCTTTCACCGACATGAGGTGCTGGGGCATCAGGCCCGGCTTCGGGCGGTTCTTGCGGATGTTGAAGATCCGGACCGGCTTCCCCGTGATGCAGGACAGGCTCAGGGTCGTCCGCAGGATCTGCCCCCCGCCTTCCCCGAAGCTACCGTCGATCTCTACGAATTCCGTCAAGCGGCCCCCTTCCCGCGCTACATCCCGACCTCCATCCCTCCTGAAGGATCGAGCTTGAACTCCCGAAGGATAGCTGTAAACTATATACAGTATACAATTCGTCGTCCCGTCAACCGTCCTCGGGTTTCCGTCAATTGCGGCGATCATTGACGGAAAAAATGCCCTCTGGCGTCCCGGAGTGCAAAGGAGGAGATATGCCCCTCAAGATGGAATCGGGTCTTCACGTAGGGAAAGTGGTCGAAATCACGGCAGCGTCGACGAGAAGTTTCGAAGATGCCATCGCCGTGGGAATCGACCGCGCATCGAAAACCTTGAAGAACGTCCAGGGTGCCTGGGTCAAGGAGCAGAAGGTGAAGGTCAAGGACGGGAAAATCGCCCAGTACCGGGTGGACCTGATGGTGACCTTCCTCCTGGAGGAATGACGAGGGCTTGGATGCCGGGCAGGACGGGGCGGCGATGTCCCGTCCCTGTCCTATCGGTTTGTGGCCGACTTGTGGCCGGGACGAACCAGAAACGAAAGGAGTGAGGCCATGGAACAGGGGAAGAAGGCGATTACGATAAAGACGGAAAAGTTGGAAGAACAACTGAAAGAATGGGGTGTTGATATAGAGAAGTTAAAGTTCAGGGCGAATAAGGCCAAGACCGATGTGAAAACCGAGATCGATCGGGAGGTTTCCACTTTGCGCGCCAAGTTGAATGAGGCGCAGAAGAAACTTGAGGAGTTGAAAACGGAGGGCGGGGCCGCTTCCTCGGATATGAAGAAAGGCGTCGAGAACGCATGGGCGGAACTGAAGAAGGGGTTCGACAGCGCCAGGGCGAAATTCAAGTGATCAAGATCCATTCATCGACTGGAGCAGTCTCCTGAACCTGTGAATCGAAGTTCCTAACTGGGGCACGAAGGCTTGACGATTTCGTAGAATGTGCACTTGCGGCAGTCGCCGATCTTCTCGGCCACGGGGCAATGAACCTTTGTCTCGGATAATGTGCCTGCCACGGACCAGCAGATTCGTCCGTAATTCGGGAAGGCCGGGCACCTTTCCGCGGCATTCTCGCTTTTTTCCACGCCACACCGCATGATTTCCCAACACTGTGCATCGAATATCTCATCCACAGGAAGATACGGGAGGAAGAGGCTGAACAGCGCGCCTCCTCCCGGTGCCGCGGACACCCGGATCGATCCGCGGTGTTCCTCCATGATCTTCTTGCAGATGGAGAGACCCAGGCCCGTGCCGTGGCCTGTCTCCTTGGTGGAATAGAAGGGCTCGAATATCCTTTTGACAAGATCAGGTGAGATGCCCGGCCCTGTATCGGAAACATCGATGACCACGTAGTGGGTCCCGTTCTCGCACGCTGTCCTTGTCGCCAGAGTCAGCGTTCCGCCATCGGTGATCGCATCGATCGCGTTGGTTACCAGATTGTCGAGGGCTTGCCGGATCTGGTCTTCGTCGACGATACAGGGTGGCAGGTCTTGTGTCGGACGAACCGCGAAGAGGATACCCTTCTCCCGGCATACTTCGCCGAACTTCGCTTCCGTCCGGGCGAGAAGCTGGTTCATGTCCGCGTATTGGAGATGATACTTTGCCTCCCGGGAAAAGGTCAGCGTGTCCCGAAGGATCCGTTCGAGCCGCGCCACTTCGTTGACGACAATCTTTGCGTACTCTTTTTCCGCGGTATTCTCCGGAAGGCGCTTCTCCAGGCGCTTTGCGAACCCGCCGATAGCCGTAAGGGGGTTGCGGATCTCATGAGCCACGTTGGCGGTGAGCCTCCCGAGGGCCGATAACTTCTCCACTTCCATGAGCTTCCCTTGAAGGTGCTTCATGGTTTCAAGTGACTCGGCCAGGTCCCGGTTGAGCGATTCGATCTTCTCCTTGTCACTGCGAAGGATCACCGAGAGCAGCCCGATCGGGAGTGCGATGAGGAAAAGGAAGGAAATACGGAGCAGAAAGTCGATCGGTTCGATTGCAGAGACGCGAAGACCCGCAAAAAGGTAGATCGCCGCGCACACTACGGCCACCGCAAGGCCGCTTCGATAGCCGTAATAAAAGGCATGCAAGGCGGTGAGAAGATAGAATCCCATGAAAAAGCTGCTGGTGAATCCGCCGGAATTTACGATCAGGAGGTAGACGAAGGCAAGGTCGAACAGGAGAAAGAGCCGATAGATGTCCCTCTTTCTGTCGAATCGGAAAAACAGGAGCGTATACACCAATACGCAGTATGTGAGGAAGAATCCTGCGATCCGCTGGAAGGTCGACACGGTTTCCCGGGGGACAGGTGCGACGAGGAGCCAGCCGATGGTTCCCGACAAGGCGATGACCCGGAGGACAAAGAACCCGATATCCTCGATCTCCAAACCGCTTCGGACCGACTCGTAACGGGCCTTCAGGGTGGGCATCGCATCGCCTCCGGCAGTTCACCCAGAGCCTATTCCTTAGTCATCTTATTATAAGGCGTTTGGTATTCTCTGGACGATTTTCAGAAAGGCGAATTAGACATGGGAACGTTCACCGTCACGACTTCCCGGCGGGGACTTTTTTCGCCACCTCCCGCAGCATCTCCACCGGGACGGCGCCCTCGAGGATCCACCGGCCGTCGACGATGAAGGTGGGGATCCCGGTGATGCCGATCTGCGCAGCGGCCTCGTGATCGCGGGCCAACCGGTCCTCGTAGGCTACGTCGGACCATGCCTGTTCCATCCGGCCGGCGGGGACGCCTGCCGCCTGCGCCACCTCCCGGAGAACCTGCGGGTCCCCGATGTTCCTCCCCTCGGTGAAGTAGGCACGGAGCAGCCCCTCGTTGAGCGCCTCGAAGACCAACGGTCCCTCTTCCTTCGCCGCCTCCGCGAGGAGGAGGGCCTTGTGGGAATTCGTCGTGAAGGTTCTCTCGGAGAAAGCGATCCCCTCCGCCTTTCCCATCCGGTCGAGGTTCTCTATCATCCGGGCCCATTGCTCGGGGGGATAGCCCAGTTTGGAAACGGGCATCCCCTCCGCCGGCGTCTCCGGGTGGATCTCCAGAAACCGGCGTTCCACGCGAACGTCGAATTCCTCGCTGAGACGGGCGAGACGCCTCTCGCCCACATAGCAGAACGGTCAGATGTAGTCGGTGAACACCGTCACCGGCAGCACGGGTTTTTCCCCGGCGGGCATGGTTGTCGGCCCTCCTCGTTCGCGATTCGGTTCATCAACCAATTCGAACTAATGTTCCTTGGATCCCGCCACGGGCTCCTCGTAGGTCAGCACACGGATCAGGCCGATCGTATCCCCCTTATCTCCTGTTGTGGAAGTATCGCTGATGGAGATCACTTTCCTGATGCCTTGGGAAGCGATGAAGTCGCTGACCTCCTTGTCCAGTTCGTCCAGTTCATGACGGGCATGAAAGATCTTGAGCTGGGAGGTAAAGGATTTCACCTTGACCATGGCGGATGTTTCCCCCTTTCCGGGTTTCACGATGTGTTCCAGTTGGAAGGTCCCGCCGCGCCGGCGCCGCGACGTTACGCCGCCGCCCGGTACGACCGGGCGAAGACGGTTTGCGCGAACTCTTCCAGGGTCGTTGGCGTTGTGTTCGACGCGTTCCGTTCCTGGGTGGGGCGGATTCTGCCGGCGTTGAAGCCCCGCTGCATCTCGAGCAGCGCTTCGACCACGCTGTCGGACATCCCCATTCCGGACATCGCTTTCCGCGCTTCCTCCTCGGGAAACTGGATGTAGCGGAGATCCGGCTTCCCGATCGCAAACCCGAGAATCCGCGTGGCCTCGGTCATCGTCAGGTCGCGCGGTCCAAGCAGATATCGGATTGAATGCCCCGCCAAGGTCGCCTCGAGGAGCAGACGCGCCGCTTCGTCCGCGATGTCTCTCGTTGCGACCATGGGGATCGGCGCATCGGGGCGGATCGGGCTCCCGTTCACGCCGTGTTCCCGGATGACGGGTAGGTTCCACAAGTGATTTTCCATGAAGTAGGCCGCCCGCAAGTGGACTACTCCCGCATTCCCGAGCCTGTCGAGCTTCTTCTCCAAGTCGTGAAGACCCCGGATCGGCCCCGTTCCCTCGAAGAGGTGCGCCCCGATACTGCTCAGGGTGACGACGCGCGGAACCCGGGTTTTCTCCAGCGCGTACACGAGGGCCTCCCCGATGCCGTTCTGGTATCCCACGATGTCGGGGGTGTCGTACTTCGGTGGGATCATGGCGAACACGGCACTGGCCCCCGAAAAAACCTTGGAGAGGAATTTCGCGTCCCCAAGGTCGCCCGGCCACGGTTCGGCGCCGGTTGCGGCAAGGGGCCCGAGCCGCACCCGCTCCCTGCCGATGGCGCGAACCGGTTTCCCGGCGGCGAGAAGAGATTTTGCCACCCTGGAACCGACGTTCCCTGTCGCTCCGCAGATCACATATGGCGACTTCACCTTGTGCCTCCTTTCACTCGTTCGGGAGTAATTCCATTTAGATTCCCGTACGGGAGAGGAGTTCCATGGTGGTAGAAGCATCGTCAGGGTCCCCGTGTGCGTGTAAGGGGTGCGACGTTCTACGCCATCGGATCGGGGAGGTAACGGCGGGTCACTCGTCCGCGTCGTCGATGGCGATTTCGGGGGCGTGGGAACGGACCTGGAGCCAGATCCCCCTTGCGATGGAGGCGAGGGCCAGGGCCATGAAGAAGCCGGCGATGGGTCGGTTGAAGAAGATGAACCAGGAGCCCTGGGAGATCAGCAGCGACTGCTGCAGGGACGTCTCCAGCATCTGTGCGAGGACGGTGGAGAGCACCAACGGAGCGATCGGGAAGTGCAGCTTCCGCATCAGGTAGCCGATCCCCCCGAACAGGAGCGCGACCCAGACGTCGAAGAGCATGAACCGGATGCTGTACGCCCCGATCACGGAGCAGAGGATGATGAGGGGCCCGAGGACCGGGAACGGGATGAGGGCGATCCGTGCCCAGAATCCCACGAGCGGAAGGTTCAGCACCAGGAGGATCACGTTCCCGATGTACATGCTGGCGATGACCGCCCAGACGAACTTCGGGTTCGTCTGGAAGAGCATCGGCCCCGGCTGAAGCCCGTACATCATGAGGCCGCCCATCAGCACGGCGAGCGCGGGGCCGGTCGGGAGCCCGAAGGCGAAGAGCGGGACGAAGCCGGCGCTGGTTGTTGCGTTGTTCGCCCCTTCCGGCGCCGCGACCCCCTCGATCGCCCCCTTCCCGAACCGCTCCGGGGTTTTCGAGACCCTCTTCTCGACGTCGTACGCGATGAAGGTCGTCACCGCGGGCGCGCACCCGGGCAGCAGCCCGAGGAAGAAGCCGATGCCGGTCGAGCGGAGCATGGCACCCGTGCACTGGCGGATCTCCGCCCACGACGGCATCCAACCGTG
>Ga0214473_10005831_pt1 | contig 14728 bp, 15 predicted proteins | sample RVTome_7_FD_203509 | JGI IMG/M metagenome (GOLD analysis project Ga0214473, IMG submission 203509) | Soil microbial communities from uranium-contaminated site in the Upper Colorado River Basin, Wyoming, United States - RVT98D197 | ecosystem: Environmental > Terrestrial > Soil > Contaminated >... | reverse complement strand
CGGCCGGCGCAGGTCGAGGTAGCGGTACTTGAGCCGCGTCTCCTCGTGCGTGTCGATCTCGTCCTCGATCGGGAATACCGGAGTCTTCGCCTCGGAGAGCACGCGGATCTCGCGCGCCACCACCTCCACCTTGCCGGTCTCGAGGTTGGGGTTGACCGTGTCCTGCGAGCGGGCTCCCACTTCGCCCGTCACCGCCAGGACGAACTCGGAGCGCACGTGGTCGGCGGCCGCGTGCGCCTGCTGCGACACCTCGGACCGCGCCACCACCTGGCACAGCCCCTCGCGGTCGCGCAGGTCGACGAATACGACGCCGCCGAGGTCGCGCCGCGTCGCCGCCCAGCCCATCAGGGTGACGGTTTTCCCGACGTGGCTCTCGCGCAGCTCCCCGCAGTAGTGGGTGCGCACGAGCTCACCCAACGGCTCAGCCATGGAGCCTCCGCTTGATGTGCTCGAGGATCGCGTCCTCATCCACGTCGGCTTGCGTCGACTGGACCATGTCGCGCAGGGTCCACACGTGGCGCCCCAGCTCGTCGTCACCCAGGATCGCCGCGAAGCGGGCCCCCAGCTTGTCGGCCTGCTTCATGCGCGACTTGACGCTGCGGCCCTCGGGATCGAGCAGCACGCGCAGGCCGGCGTCGCGCAGAAGGCGCTGCAGCCGCAGCGCGGAATCGAGGGCGCCCGCCGCGAGCGGCATCAAGAACACGTCGCAGCGGGCCCCGGCCTCGCCGGCAGGTACGAGCGTGACCAGGCGCTCGAGGCCCACGGCGAAACCGATCCCGGCCAGGTCCGGCCCGCCCAGGTCCTTCACGAGGCCGTCGTAGCGCCCACCGCCCAGGATGCTGCTCTGGGCACCGAGCTCGTGGCTCGTCACCTCGAAGGTGGTGCGCACGTAATAGTCGAGGCCCCGCACCAGCCGGTGGCTCAGCCGGTACGGGATCCCCAGGAGCTCGAGCTGCCGCCGGACCTCGGCGAAGTGCTCGCCGCAGGGGGCGCACAGGTGGTCGGTAATGCGCGGCAGCGTGTCGATCGCGGCCTGGTCGCCGGGTACCTTGCAGTCGAGGACCCGCAGCGGGTTCGTCTCCACGCGCCGCTGGCAGTCGCCGCAGAGCGATGGAGCCAGCTCGCGGAGCGCCTGCTGCAGCCGCAGGACGTAGGCAGGCCGGCAGCTCGAATCGCCCACCGAGTTCAGCACCAGCTCCCGCTGCTTCACGCCGCAAGCGTCGAGGAAGGCGAGCGCCAGCTCGACCACCTCCGCGTCGATCGTGGGGCTGGTGAAGCCGAAGGCCTCCACGTCCACCTGGTGGAACTGCCGGTAGCGGCCCTTCTGCGGCCGCTCGCGCCGGAACATCGGCCCCATCGCATACACCCGCAGCGCCGGGTCGCTGTTCATCAGGTTGTGCTCGATCACGGCGCGGACGATGCCCGCCGTCGCTTCGGGCCGCAGCGTGAGCGAGCTTAGGTCGCGGTCGGCGAACGTGTACATCTCTTTCGAGACGATGTCGGTCTCGGCGCCGATGCCGCGGGCGAAGAGCTCGGTCTGCTCGAAGACGGGCGTCCGGATCTCACGGTAGCCGTAACGGGCGAAGAGTTCGCGCGCCGCGGCCTCGACGCGGTGCCAGGCCCCGACCTCGTCGGGCAGGATGTCGCGCGTGCCCCGGACCGCCTGGATCGTCACTCGGCCGCCTTCGCCGCCCGGTAGTCGTCCTTGTAGCGGACGTAGTTCTCGGCGTAGCGCCGCAGCCCGGCACGCTCGTCCTCGCTCACCGCACGGCGGACCTTCGCCGGCGTCCCCATCACGAGGCTCCGAGGCGGGACTTGCATCCCCTCGGGGACGAGCGTCCCCGCCGCGACGATCGACTCCTCGCCCACCACGGCCCCGTTCAGGACGATCGCGCCGATCCCGACGAGGCACAGCCGCTCGACCGTGCAGCCGTGGAGCGTCACCGAGTGGCCCACGGTCACGTCCTCGGCGAGAACGGTCGGGTGCTGGGCTGTCACGTGGAGGACGCAGTTGTCCTGGACGTTGGTCCGGGCGCCCAAACGGATTCGGTTCACGTCCCCCCGCACGACGGTGTTCATCCAGACGCTCGCGTCCTCCCCGAGCTCGACCGCTCCGATCACCTGGGCGGACGCATCCACATAGGCGCGCGCGCCCAGCGCGGGCCGTATCCCCTTGTAGGCGCGGATCATCCGGTCACCATTGAAAACTGGCAGTTTAGCAGAGGCGCCGGGGACCGTGGCGGACGGAGCTTCGGCCATGCCTGGTCGAAAGGTCGCGCGACCTTTGCGCCTGGTGCGGACCGGACGCCTGATTTCACACATCCTCTGAATCCGCAGCGAGTTAGCATAAGGCCCATGGACCGGGCGCGGACGCGCCGGGACTTCCTGTCGCAGGGGCTTCTAGTCGGGGTTGCACTGGCGGCCTCGCCGCTCGTTGCCGCTGCGGCAGAAGAGACTCTCCCCGGGCCAAGGCGCCTCCGCCGGCTCTATCCCGACCTCGAGCGGCACTTCGTCTTCGAGTACTACCCCTGGTACGGCGGCCCTCCCGATTACGAGCACTGGGACTACCTCGGGCGCCGCCCGCCGCTCGACCTCTCGACCCGCTACCTGCCGAAACTCGGAGCCTACGACGTGCGGTCGGTCAGCGTCCTCGAGCAGCACGCGCGCTGGATTCGAGAGGCCGGCGTCGGCGCAGTGGCGCTGTCCTGGTGGGGGCGGGACAGCTGGCAGGATCGGACCGTCCCGCTGATCCTCGACGTGCTGCGCGCCCACGACCTCACGGCCACTTTCGCGCTCGAGCCCTACGCCGACGACCGCGCGCGCTACTACGCGAGCGACATCCTGTATCTGCTGCGCGAGTACGGGGAGAGGCGCCACTGGGACACGTTCCTGCTGCCGCGGAACGCTGACGGCCGCTACGGCCCCGTCTTCAAGAGCTTCCGCACCGTGCTGCCCGAGGCCTCGACGAACTGCCTCGGTGAGACCCACCCCGTCTCCGACTTCACGTCCGAATCCGCCTGGCGACGACAGACGGAGTCGCTGCGCGACACGCTCAGCGCCGACTTCGACCACGTCACGCTGCTCGCCGACTCGCTCGAGTTCGCCCGCACCCCCGCCGCCGGCTTCGACGGCATCGGCATCTACGACAACTTCATCGCTCCCGACACCTACCGCGGCTACGCCGAAGGCGCCTCGCGCGCGGGCATGCTCTTCTCGTTCAACGTCAACCCCGGCTACGACCAGATCGAACCGCGCCAGACGAGCGATCCCTGCTACGCGCCGCGCGACTTCGCCCCGCCCACGCCCGGCCTCGACTTCGGAACCAACCTGGGTCGCGAGCGCGCAGCCCTCGCCTCGGCCGGCCGGATCCGTGCCTCGTGGGAGGCGACGCTCGCCGTCCAGCTCGACCCGGACCTCGCCAACTCCCGTCGCGGCTTCCTGCTCGTCTACGTCAACTCCTTCAACGAGTGGCACGAGGGCCACGCCTTCGAGCCGATGAAGGACGCGGCCGAGCTCACGCCCGACGAGCGCGCCCTCGGCTACCGCAATCCGGAGCGTGGCGACTACCGGCTGCGCACACTCGCCGAGCTGCAGCGCTCGGTCCTCGACCCGTCCGAGCACGACCGGCTCCCGCCATGAGTCCGTCTGGGCGCTCGTTCTTGCCGCCTGCGCGCCCGTGGCCGCCCCCCTTACAGCGTGTGGGAAGGCGGCCGCCAGGGCTCACGGGCTCCGCTGGCTCAGACGCAGTTCCCGTTGACGTCGCAAGAGCCTGTGCAGGTGATGCCACACGGTTGGCCGATAGGCTGACCGCTGCAATCGGAGACGCAGGTCGCCGCCGTCTGTGCCGGTGTGGGCGGGACGAGGGTGGTCACGAGAGGCAGCAAGCTGGCGCTCACCAGACCAGCCCTGCGCATCAGCTCCCGGCGGGAGCTGGGGGCTCGCCGCTGGGAGGTCTCCGGGAGCTCCTCGACCAGGTGGGCCCTGCTGAGTCGGTCGAGCGCCAAGAGCGCCCACTGTTCGTCCGCCGGCGCCGCGAGCTCGTCTTGGAGGAGCCGCGCCAGCTGCTCGATGCTCGTCTTGCCGTCGCAGTGCTGGAAGACGAGCCCCGCGGCCCTGTTGAGGCAATGAGCCCTATGGCGCTCGAGGTCGTAGATGACGACTTCGCCCTCGAGCTCCCTCACGACAAGTCCGTGTGTCCGCCGCCGTGGCCTCATCGCAGCCCTCGGTCCGATGTTCCCGGTTGGCGAGCAATGTCCGCGGAATTGTACACGGATCGGGCGAGGCAGAGTGACGCGGCGCCGAGCTCTGTTCTTTACGCGCGGTCGGCGCGGAGGTCACGAGCCCTTGGCCGAGCGCACCAGCGCGCCGGGCTTGCGGAACGCGAGGATGACCTCCGCACCGAGGATGGAACGGGTCGCATCGAGCTCGTAGCCGAGCCTGCCGAGCTCGCTGACGAGCTCGCGCTTCGTGTAGCGCGCCAGGTGCCGGCTCGCGTCGGCCCCCGGGACCAGCCGCTGGTAGAGAGCGCCGAGCAGGATCCAGCGCAATCGCCCGTAATCCGGCGTGGCGAGGATCAGCCGCCCTCCAGGCGCCAGCACGCGCCCCATCTCGGCGAGCGCCCCCATCCCGCGGGGCAGGACCTCCAGCAGCTGGGAGCTCACGACGCATGCGAAGGAGCCGTCGCGGAACGGCAGGCCGAGCGCCGAGGCCTGCACCAGCTGTCGGCCGAAGCGCCGGGCGTGGCGCAGCTTCCGGATCAGCAAGTCGACTCCAACGCTCCCGCGAGGCAGCGCACCGAGGATGCGGCTCGAGCCGCAGCCGACGTCGAGCGTCCGCCGGTCCGCCTCGAGGAAGCGGGTCACGTGACGGTACCTGCGCCTCTGCCAGTAACGCTGTAGCGGGATGAGGCTAGCGAAGGCCCTGTCCTCGTAGTCGGCCGACAGCACGGAGTTGCGCAGCGACCAGAGCCTGCGGAACGTCCGCGCGTAGGCCAGGCCGAAGGGGATGATCCGCGCGTTGGAAGAGCCGTGCGCGCGGGGTTCGTAGTGGAACGGAATCTCCTGGACGCGCCATCCCTCGGTGTACGCCCGCACCACGATCTCCGGAAGCACGTCGAAATCCCTCGCCGTGACCGCCCGCATGTCGAGGACACTCGTCCGATACAGTCGAAAGCCGCTCGAAAGATCGCGGAGCGGCACACCGAGACCCCGGGCGAAGAAACGGTTGAGGACCCGGCTCAGCAGGGCGCGTACGAGCGGCATCGTCGCGTCGCCGCCTTGGACGTAGCGCGACGCGACCAGGATCTCCGCCTCGTCTCGCCGATTCCAGAGATCGGCGACGAACGTCGGCGGGTGGGACAGGTCCGCGTCCATGCTGAGGACGTAGCGTCCCCTGGCCAGGGCGAAGCCGGTGCGCAGCGCGCCGCCGTAGCCGGGCTCGCGCTGCTCGACGATAGTGGCGAGGCCGCTTCCGACGGCCGCTCGCGTCTCGGCGTCCGCCTCCCGCACCACCACCAGCACCTCCGTCTCGATCCGGAGAGCTTCGAGGATCGTCCGCAGCTGCGGGAGCAGCAGCTGGAGGTTGGGCCCCTCGTTGTGCGCAGGAACGACGACGCTCAGGTCGAGGCGCGCCGACACGCCGTGGAGCCTACGCGGAGTGATGGCGCCGGTAAAGCTTGCGCGGCGGCAGCTTGCGCGGCGCCGGGGCGGTCGGGGATCATCCGCGTGTGAGCGGCCACGGCGCGCGAGACACACGCCTGGGAGCGCTTCTTTCGCTTCTCGTCCTCGCCACCAACGTCTGGGCCGTCTCCGCTCCGCTGGGCTTCCTGCACAAGGCCAAGCAGGTCAAGGAGACCGACCAGTGGCGCTACATCCAGATGGCTCGCGACCCGGAGCGGAAGGATCCGCTCGCGCGCGAGGCCACGTACTGCTGGCGGGTCTTCGTCCCCACGGCGGCGCGGATGCTCGCGCGCTCGGGGCTGAGCCTCGACCTTTCGTTCTGGCTCATCACCAACGCCAGCCTGTTCGGTTTTCTGCTGGTGACCTGGCTGTACCTCCGCGACCTGGGCTTCGAGCTCCCCTACCGCGTCGCCGGGCTCTTGGCGCTCGGCCTCACCCAGGCGGCGGTGCGCTGGTACGAATACCAGTATTGGATGACCGATCCGCCGAGCCTGTTCCTGATCGCCCTCGCGCTGCTGCTGATCCGGCGCGAGCGGCACGGCTGGCTCCACCCCACCAGCATCCTGGCGGCGCTGGTTCGGGAGAGCTACGCGGTGGTGTACCCCTACTATTTCCTGCACCTGCTCCGGCGCGGCGCGAGCCTCGTCGAAGCGATACGGCGGACGCTGACGCTCTCGCTCGTGCCCATGCTGGTCCTGATCGGGCTGCGCGTCCTGATCGTCCCGGACCACCCGGACAGCTTCCTGGCGGATCTCATCGACACGACCGGCCTGCGGCTCCGCCACCTGTCCGAGCAGCCCTACCTGTTCACGGTGGGAGCCTACGGCGTGCTGTTTCCGCTCCTGCTCCTGTTCCCGAAGCGGATCCCGGAGCTCGTGCGTCGGCACCCGGAGCAGGCCTTCCTGGTCGCGTTCTTCTACGCCTTGTGCCTGCTCGCCAACAACACCGAGCGGGAGCTCGGCTACACGCTGCCGGCGGTGCTTCCCGCGGCGCTCGTCGGCCTGCGCAGCCTGGTCTCGGAGGCGCGCCTCCCGCAGCTGCCGACGCTCGGGGTCGTCGTGGCGCTCCAGGCCTTCTTCTTCTGGCAGCAGCGCTTTCTCGAGATGGGCTCCAGCATGTTCCAGCCAACGAACGGGGGGGTCGTCGTCGCCATGACGCTCTTCTGGCTCGCCGCGCGGGCGGCGCTGTGGCGTGCGCAGCGCTCGAGGCTCGAGAGTCGCTAGAAGCCCCTGAGCGTCGGGAAGTCCGACGGCGGGTAGTCGCGGCAGGAGCGACCCGCAGGAACAGCGTCGCAGAGCCAGCCGCGGGCGCAGAGTGCGTCCCGCACGGCATGAGCCGCCACGCGGTGGCCGAGCGGGCTCGGGTGCACGACGTCGATGCGCAGGTCGCGGAACGCGTAGGCCGAGAAGCAGTCGAGGAGGTCGACGGCGGCGAGCGACTCGGACTCGGCCGCTTCCAGGGCGGCGCGGTGCAGCTCGCGGTGCGAGTAGCGCTCGAAGCGCTCGCCGAGCACCGGCACGACCGCGATCAGCCCGGGAATCCCGCGCGAGGCGAGCAGGCTGCGCAGCACCGCAAACTGGCCCTGGAGCGCCTGCTTCTGCTGGCTCACTGCCTCGGCGTAGAGGCGCCCCTCGAGCGGGTTCTTGGCACGGACGAAATGCCGGCGCGCCTCGAGCTCGGTCAGGCGGTACTCCACCCAGGCGAAGAGCCGCGAGCGCGCCACCAGCCACTCGCGGACCCGGCCAGAGGTCGTGCGGCCCCGCTCGCTTCGCTCCTGCACCAGGCCGAATTCGTACGAGAACAGGCCCTCGAGGTCGTTGAGGCAGAACAGTACGACCACGAGATCGGGCGAGAAGGCAAGCGCCTTCTCACGGAGCGCCTCGATCTCCTGCTCGAGGTTGTAGCCCGGCACGCCGAAGTTCAGCACCTCGACGCGCTCGCCCACAGACGACCCGTCGCTCAGCAGCGTCTCGAGCTGGCGCGCGAAGCCCTGGCCATCGCTCACCCAGTAGCCGAACGCGATCGAGTCTCCGAGCACGGCGATGCGGCGCACGCCCGGAGGCTTCTCGATCGTCGTCTCCGGCCCACGCAGGCCGAGCTGGTTCACCCGATACTCGACTTCCGCCCGCGCGACGCCGCCGGGCCGCAGCTCGAAACGCAGCCGCGGGTCGTCGCTGCGGCGGACGGTCGCCCGGTTGATCTGCACGGTGCCCACGGGCAGGCGCGCCAAGCGGACGGCGCCTTCGAGGACGAGGAGCGTGAGCACGACGCTCGCCGCGGCGAGGGCGAGCGACCTCAGGCCGCCGCGAGGTCGTGGGCCCACGATCCTGCTAGCGTATCAGCTCCCGCAGGCGCTCCTCGTGGTCCACCTCGCCGGTGACGAGCTTGGACACGTCCTCGCCGTCGTAGTGCCTGGCCGGGAGCGTGGCCCCGGTGAGGGCGACAAGCGTCGGACACAGGTCGAGCGAGCTCACGATCTCGTCTCTGTCTCATCGCGAAGCTGCGAATGGTACAACGATCGGGCTCGCCACGCCCGGGGCGCACGTGCGAGCGTTGACCCTCCCGCGAGGCTTCAGCTATCGTGCCCGAGAGGATCCATCTCGTGACCAGCGATTTCGGCTTCAACGGCATCCGCCCGGTTCCGCCGCCCGCAAACGAGCCGGTCAAGGCCTACGCTCCTGGCTCCCCCGAGCGCGCCGAGCTCAAGACGCGCCTTCAGGGCATGGCCCAGGTACGCACGCACATCCCCCTGATCATCGGCGGCGAGGAGGTCAAGAGCGGCGAGACCGGCAAGGCCGTGATGCCGCACGACCACGCCCACGTGCTCGCCGACTGGCAGAAGGCCGGCGCCGAGCACGTGACCCGGGCGATCGAGGCCGCGGCCGCCGCTCACCACGAGTGGTCCCGCTGGCCCTGGGAGGACCGCGCGGCCGTGTTCCTGAAGGCCGCCGAGCTGCTCGCCACGACGTGGCGCGCGACGGTGAACGCGGCCACCATGCTGGGGCAGTCGAAGACGGCCTTCCAGGCCGAGATCGACTCGGCCGCCGAGCTCATCGATTTCTGGCGCTTCAACCCGCATTACGCCCGCGAGCTCTACGCCGAGCAGCCACTGTCCTTCTCCACGATGTGGAACCAGCTCGACTACCGGCCGCTCGAGGGCTTCGTGTACGCCGTCACGCCCTTCAACTTCACCTCCATCGCCGGCAACCTGCCCACGGCGCCCGCGCTCATGGGCAACACCGTGGTGTGGAAGCCGGCCTCGTCGGCGATCCCGAGCGCCTTCGCGATCATGAAGCTGCTCGAGGCGGCGGGCCTGCCGCCCGGCGTCATCAACTTCGTACCGGGCAACGCCGCGGTCGTCTCCGACGCCGTGCTCAACCACCGCGACCTGGCCGGCGTGCACTTCACCGGATCGACCGAGGTCTTCAACTCGATGTGGCGCACGATCGGCGCCCAGATGCACCGCTACCGCTCGTACCCCCGCATCGTGGGTGAGACCGGCGGCAAGGACTTCATCGTGGCGCACGCGTCGGCCGACCCGCAGGCGCTCGCGGTGGCCGTGGTGCGCGGCGGCTACGAGTACCAGGGCCAGAAGTGCTCGGCGGTCAGCCGCATCTACGTGCCGCGCTCGATCTGGAACGACGTGCGCGACCGCGTCGTCGCGATGATGGCGGAGATCAAGGTCGGCGACGTCCAGGATTTCCGCAACTTCATGGGAGCGGTGATCGACAAGAAGGCGTTCGACGGCATCTCGGCCTACCTCGCCGAGGCGAAGAAGAGCGCGAGCGTGCTGGCGGGCGGGGGCGTCAACGGCGACAAGGGCTACTTCATCCAGCCCACGCTCGTCGAGACCAAGGACCAGGGCTACAAGCTGCTGTGCGAGGAGATTTTCGGACCGGTGGTCACGGCCTTCGTCTACGACGACGACAAGTGGCAAGAGACGCTGCGCCTCGTCGACGAGACGTCACCCTACGCGCTCACGGGCGCCGTGTTCGCGAACGAGCGCCAGGCGGTGCGCCAGGCGGCCGCGGCGCTGCGTGGTGCCGCCGGCAACTTCTACGTCAACGACAAGCCGACGGGCGCGGTCGTGGGCCAGCAGCCCTTCGGCGGCGCGCGCGGCTCGGGCACCAACGACAAGGCCGGCTCGAAGCTCAACCTCGTGCGCTGGGTGAGCGCGCGGGCGGTGAAGGAGACTTTCAGCCCGCCGAAGGACTATCGATACCCCTTCATGGAAGCGGAGTAATGGTCGGGATCGGAAGGACCTGCCGGGACGACGACCCGGAAGAAACGCCGCCGCTCCGCGGCAGCGTGACTAGGGCAGCGGCGTCTGCAGCTCCGCCGCCAGCCGCTCGAGGAAGTAGCCGACGTCCGTCACGAGACCGATCGCCTGCATCGAGCCGCGGTTGCCGAGCTTGACCGGCACCGACTCCAGCATGTCGACGCAGATCGTGCGCACGCGCGCGGGCAGCAGGTTGCCGATCGCGATCGAGTGCAGCGCGGATGCGAGCATCAGGCAGCAGCCCGCGCCGTGGAGCGCTTCGAGGTACGCCTGCTGCGCGAGCATGGTGTCGGTGATCACGTCCTTGAGTGGGCCGTCGTCGCGGATCGAGCCCGCCAGCACGAACGGCGTACCGCGCGTGACGGCTTCGAACATCACGCCCGACTTCACGAGCCCGGCGGCCACCGCGTCCTTCACCCCGCCCAGCCGGTTCACCGCGTTGATCGCGTACAGGTGGTTGCGGCTGCCGCCTTCGACGGAGCGGCCGCTCGTCTGGCACACGCCGAGGCTGGTCCCGACGATCGCCTTCTCGAGGTCGTGGACCGCGAAGGCGTTGCCCGTGAGGATCACGTCCACCCAGCCGTCGCGCACCAGCCCCGCGAGAGTCGGAGCGCCGCCCGAGTGCACGACGGCCGGCCCCGGCACCACCACGATGCGCTCGCCCGCCGCGCGCACGCGCTTCATCTCGCGCGCGGCGGCGCGGATCACGATCGCCTTGTTGACCTCGGCCGAGACGTCGTTCGACATGAAGCCGAACACGGCGTAGTCGCGGCTGCGCTCGAGCGGCCGCACCCGGATCCCGGGCCCGCGCAGCGCCACCGGCTCCCCCTGGCGCACGAGCCGCTGCTTGACGCATTGCGGCAACCCGTTGCGTAGCACCAGCGCCGCGTCCATCTTCTGGTCCAAGGCCTCGACCCAGCGTCCGTCGACACGCACGAGCGTGTCGAAGTTCGTGGTCGAGTAGAAGTCGTCGGGCAGGATCCCGTCGCGCTCGGCGGGCCCGAAGCGGCAGTCCGCCACCTCGCTCGTGGCCCCGAGGTAGCGCAGCGCCTCCAGGATGCGGTCGAGCCCGTGCGGATCGCGGGCGCGCACCTCGACCCGCGCGAAAGACGCCTCGTCGTTGGTGCGCCCGACGCGGAACTCCTGGACCTCGAACTCGCCACCCTCCTCCACCACGCGGTCGAACACTCGCCGCATGATGTCGGAGTCGATCAGGTGTCCTTCGAGCGTGATCGTGTCGGAGACCATGCGACCCCTCCCGGGCGGTGCGCTAGAGCCGCGGCAGCGTGAGCCCCTGCTGCGCCTGGTACTTGCCCTTCTTGTCGGCGTAGGAGGTCTCGCACGGCTCGTTGCCCTCGAAGAACAGGAACTGCGCGATGCCCTCGCCCGCGTAGATGCGCGCCGGCAGCGGCGTCGTGTTCGAGACCTCGAGCGTCACGATGCCCTCCCACTCGGGCTCGAGCGGCGTGACGTTGACGATGATGCCGCAGCGCGCGTAGGAGCTCTTGCCGCAACACACGACCAGCACATCGCGCGGAATCCGGAAGTACTCGACCGTGCGCGCCAGTGCGAAGGAGTTCGGCGGGATGATGCACTGCTCGCCTTTGAAGTCCACGAACGAGCGCGGGTCGAAGTCCTTCGGGTCGACGATCGTGTGGTTGATGTTGGTGAAGATCTTGAATTCGTCGGCGATCCGCGCATCGTACCCATACGACGAGAGGCCGTACGAGATCACACCCGCTCGTACCTGCTTGTCGGTAAAGGGCTCGATCATCCGGTGCTCGACCGCCATCTTCCGGATCCACCGGTCCGACATCACGGACATTCAGCCTCCACAACCAGCCAGGATCGACGAGCGCCAAGCATTCCACGCAACGGAACAGCGAGCAACATGAGGGGGGCCTGGGGGGACGGAGTCCCCCCAGAACATGAACGCAAGCCCATCTCGCCCCTACGAAGATCCCCCTTGAGGAATCGAAGGCAGCAAGCCCGTCGCGCCCCCTGGGAGGATCCGCCTATGAAGAACCGACGAGCCGCAGGCCAACGCGGCCTTCCCTCAGGCGGCGCGCAGGCCCTGACGCGCGTCCGCGTGCCGGGGCGCGTGCTCACGTCGCGACCGCAGGTTGTCGAGCGCCCAGGCACCCGGCCCCTGGGCGGCGAGGTACAGCGACAGCCAGCTGTACACGATCGCCAGCTCGCCGCCGTTCAGGATCGGCCAGAAGCCGTTGCCCGCGTGGCCCAGGAAGTAGGCGAAGGCCATGAGACCGCTCATCAGGAACGCCGCGCCTCGAGAGAACAGGCCGGCGACCATCAGCGCCCCGCCGAAGAGCTCGATCGGGCCCGCGATCCACACGATGAACGCCGGCACGCCCGCGGGCACCCCGCCGAAGACCCCGAACAGCTTCTGGGCACCGTGGCATGCCAGCAGGATACCGACCAGCACGCGCGTCGCTCCGAGGATCTGCGGGGCGAGCAGCTGCAGCTTCTTGAACATGTGACTCCTCCCTCTTTGAGACTTTCCAATGGATATCAACTTTCCAAACGAAAGTATAATAAGCCTCCCGGTATACGCTGTCAAGTCGCTTCCCTCGGGAAAGGCAAACGCGTAGAATCACAGGGCAATGTCACGATTGGATCCGGGCTGCCGGGCTTTCCAGGCCGCAATCGACGTGCTAGCCCGGCCCTGGAGCGGGCTGATCCTGGGCCTCTTGAGCGGAGGCGGCCTCCGCTTCAGCGAGCTCGAGGAGCGGGCCCACGGCGTGGGCGCCAAGACGCTGTCGGCGCGGCTCAAGGACCTCGAGACGCGCGCCCTCGTCGTGCGCAGCGTGGATACGGGTCCGCCGATCCGCGTGCGCTACACGCTCAGCAGCAAGGGGCGCGCATTCGAGCAGGTGGCCGAGGCGATCCAGCGCTGGGGGCGGGAGCTGGTTGAGGGCGAGCCGGACGCGCCCGCCGCTTGGCCCGCTTCCCGGCCGGCCCGAAGAGGGTCCGGCCGTCCCCCTCGAGGGGTCACGCGCTAGACGAGCTCCACGCCGGCAAAGAAATAGGCAATCTCGAACGCCGCCGTCTCGGGCGCGTCCGAGCCGTGGATCGCGTTCGCCTCGATCGAGGCGGCGAAGTCCTTGCGGATCGTGCCGGCCGCGGCCTTGGCCGGGTCGGTGGCGCCCATGATCTCCCGCAGCTCGGCGATCGCCCTGTCGCGTTCGAGCACCATCGTCACGCAGGGCCCCGAGGACATGAACGCGCACAGGCTTGCGAAGAAGGGCCGAGCCCGGTGGACGTGGTAGAACCCCTGGGCCTCGGCCGGCGTCAGCGTGACGAGACGCAGCGCCACGATCCGGAACCCGGCCTTCTCGAGGCGCGAGAGGATGGCTCCCGCTTTCCCGGCCTTGACCGCGTCGGGCTTGATGATCGAGAAGGTGCGCTCGGCCACGATTCGCTCCTGCTACTTCTTCTCGAGCACGTCCCTGATGGCCGTGCCGATGTCCGCGGGCGATCTCACTACCCGGATGCCGGCGGCCTCCATCGCCTTCATCTTTTCCGCCGCGGTGCCCTTGCCGCCGGAGATGATGGCGCCGGCATGGCCCATGCGCCTTCCCGGCGGCGCCGTTTGCCCCGCGATGAAGCCGACCACCGGCTTCTTGACGTGGGCCTTGACGTACGCGGCCGCGTCTTCCTCGGCGTTGCCGCCGATCTCGCCGATCATCACGATCGCCTCGGTGCCGGGGTCCCCGTTGAAGAGCTCGAGCGCCGCCTTATGGTTGGTACCGATGATCGGGTCGCCGCCGATGCCGAGGCAGCTACTCTGACCGATCCCGAGTGCCGTGAGCTGCGCGACCGCCTCGTAGGTGAGCGTCCCGCTGCGGCTCACCACCCCCACCGGGCCGGCCATGTGGATATGGCCGGGCATGATGCCGATCTTGCACTTCTCGCCCGGTGAGATGATGCCCGGGCAATTGGGGCCGATGAGGCGCGTCTTGCTGCCGCGGACGCGCTCCCACACCCGCACCATGTCGAGCGTCGGGATGCCCTCGGTGATCGCCACCACGAGGCCGATGCCGGCGGCGCTCGCCTCGAGGATCGCGTCGGCCGCGCCCGCCGGGGGCACGAACACCACGGACGCGTTGGCTCCCGTCTTGTCGACCGCCTGCTGCACGGTGTCGAAGAGCGGGAATCCCTCGACGCTGGTTCCGCCCTTGCCCGGCGTGACTCCGCCCACCACGCGCGTGCCGTAGTCCCGGCAGCCCTTGGCGTGGAAGGTGCCGTGCTTGCCCATCCCCTGCACGATGAGCCGCGTGTCGCGGAGCGCCAGCACGCTCACCGCGCACCTCCCGCCGCGGCCACGACCTTGGCCGCGGCCGTCGTCATGTCGTCGGCGGTGTCGAAGTTGAGGCCGGACTCCTTCAGCATCTTCTGGCCCTTGTCCTCGTTGTTGCCCTTCATGCGCACGACCACCGGCACCTTGACCGCGAGGTCGCGCACGGCCGCGATCACGCCCTCGGCCAGCACGTCGCAGCGCAGGATGCCGCCGAAGATGTTGATCAGCACCGCGCGCACGTCGCTGTCGGCGAGCAGGATCCGGAAGGCATTCTTGATCTGGTCGGCGGTGGCGCCGCCGCCCACGTCGAGGAAGTTGGCCGGGCTTCCGCCCGCGAGCTTGATGATGTCCATCGTGGCCATCGCCAGGCCCGCCCCGTTCACCATGCAGCCGACGTTGCCGCCCTCGAGCTTGATGTAGTTGAGGCTGTGCTTGGAGGCGTCGACCTCGAGC
>Ga0214473_10005830_pt1 | contig 14729 bp, 14 predicted proteins | sample RVTome_7_FD_203509 | JGI IMG/M metagenome (GOLD analysis project Ga0214473, IMG submission 203509) | Soil microbial communities from uranium-contaminated site in the Upper Colorado River Basin, Wyoming, United States - RVT98D197 | ecosystem: Environmental > Terrestrial > Soil > Contaminated >... | reverse complement strand
CGTCTCCTCGCGGGTGAAAAACGGACGCTCCGCGAGCTCGAGCCGCCGAATCCATTTGACGTTCGCGTTCCCCTCCCAGCCCGGAAGGAGGAGCCTCGCCGGATAGCCAGTCTCGGGCCGGAGCGCTTCTCCGTTCTGAGCGTAGACGATCATCGCGTCGTCCCAAGCCTTCCCCATGGGAATGCTGCGCGTCATGACCGAGGCGTCCGAGCCCTCGGCGAGAAACCATCGAGATTCGGGGAGCGCCCCCACTTCACGGAAGAGGAGCGCGAGCGGCACCCCGGTCCACTCGCTCACGCTCGTGAGACCGTCGATGTCCTGGGGCGTGAGATCGCGTTTCGGATCGCGAAGCGCCTCGCCGCCGTTTCCCGAGCATTCGAGAAAGAGGAGCCGCGACACCGAAGGAAAGCGCTTCAGGTCGGCGAGGGTGAAGATCGTAGGCCGCTCGACGAGCCCGTGGATGAGGAGCGTATAGCGCTCGGGATCGATATTCGGAACGCCCGCGTGGTGGCGCTCGAAATGAAGGTCCGAGGGGGTGATGATTCCGTTGAGGTCCTGGAGCGGAGTGCGGGAGGAGGACGCCGGCTCGTTCTTCATCACCGTTCGCCGCGGCGTCTCGAAGGGCGAGCGCTCGCCCACTTCGGTCGGCGGAGGCCCCTGGAGCTTCGTGGGGTCGTCCGGAGCGAGAGGCCTCGAATCCGCCGCTCCGATGGCCCCGAGCCCCCCGGCGAAGCCCGCTAGAAGTTTTCTGCGTCTTTTCGAAACCTCACCCATAAATCGGGATCTTAGCACCGGCACACCTGGTGTAAGAAGGGGGATGTGGGGATGGAGGAGATAAGGAGATGATCGGAGAGTCGGGAAGCTACCTTTGCGCTATCCCCCCAATCTCCTCCTATCTCCACATCCCTTTTTTTCCCCAGAAGTCAGCAGCTAGCGCCGGGGTCTTTTCGTCTGCAGATCGATGTCGAAGAGCGACGCCTGGCCGACGCGGGTGACGTAGCTCGCCTGGGGCATCGTGAGATAGATGCCGTCGATCAGAAAGCTCGGAGAGCTCTCGTGCCGGTGCGCTCGCGCTTCGTCTTCTGACCAGAAGAACACGGAGTTCCGTCAGAAATCGTCGAGGATGTGCGGCTTTACGAACCGCTCCCAGTCGATCTCGGGCTCGAAGAGGAGCGGGGAGGCGCCTTTTTCGCGGACCGCGACGTCGCCCTCGGCGTCTACGTCGAGCGTCAGCTCCCGTCCGGTGCGGGCGCACCGCGTCCGGATCGTGGCCGCGATCGGCTCGTTTCTCAGGCACCCTTGCACGAAGGGCGCAGGAACCGCATCCTCCGCTCAGGCGGCGTGGATTGTCTCACCCGTAGACAGCTCGAGCCGGTGAGGCGTCGTCTCGCTCGTGACCGGAAACGCCCAGCTCACCCGGCGCTCTTCGTTCCGCACGAGAAAGAAGCGCTGGGCCTCGAGCTCGTCCAGGATCGCCTCCACGCGGTCGAGGCGGAGACCCGTCCTCTCCGCGATGTGCTCGGGAGGAAGGGCGCGCCCGAACCGCGGAAGCTCGGCTACCGCGAAGTCCCGCACACGATGGTGCTCCTCGGTCATGAACGAAAGGCGCGGGGAGCGTGAGTGCTGCTGGTCCTCGAGATGGCGCCTGAGGACGTCGAAGGAGTGCGTGAGGATCCGGTCGCCTCGGCCCACAAGGATTTCGTCGGTCGTTTGTTTGCCCATACTTGCCTGCTAGTCTACCGAAGCGGCCTGCGGGCGGGAAGGGGTTTTCGAAGAATCGAGAGCCTTCTTGCCTCTCTGGCCCGCGCCTCCTCCGCGAGAATCGATCGGGCCGAGGCTTCCCCGGGGCTTCAGGCGCCGGGCTCGTTCGCGAGGCTTGCGTCCGCCCGAAGCTCGGGATTGCGGGAAACCGCCATCTGAAACAAAATAGTCGTTCTCGCGTCAGAATTACGCGCGCATTTCCGGTGAAGTAGAATCAGGGAGAGCGGAGGGATGACGATGGTGCATTCGACGTCGTGGGTCTGGCTGGTTTCCGCGTCGATTCTGCTGCCCTGGGCGGGCGGCGGTGAGGACGCTTCTTACCTGAGGGAGATAGAATCCTGGCGCGTGGAGCGCGAGACGAACCTGAAGAAGGACGGCAGCTGGCTCACCGTCGCGGGTCTCTACTGGCTTCGCGAGGGTGACAGCACCGTCGGCGCCGACCCCGAGAACGATTTCGTTCTTCCCGAAGGGACGGCGCCCCCGTTCGTAGGCGACTTCACGTTTGAGAACGGGAAGGTCGGCTTCCGCGCCCGCGAAGGGGTGACCGTCACCCAGAAGGGTGAGGATGCGAAGCCGGTCGCGACCGCGTCTCTCGAGCCGGGCGAGAAGAACGCCATCGTCCTCGGGAACCTCTCGATGTGGGTCCACGCGAGCGGACCGAGGCTCGCCATTCGCCTCCGCGATCTCGACAGTCCCATCCGCAAGGAGTTCACGGGGCTCCGGTGGTTTCCCGTCGATCCCGCGTATCGCGTCACCGCGAAATTCACTCCTCACCCGAAGCCGAAGGACGTCGAGATCTTGAACATGCTCGGGGATATCGAGCGCTACCAGAGCCCGGGCGTCGTCGACTTCGAGCTCCAGGGGAAGGCGTTCCGCATGGAGCCGGTCTCGGACTCCGACGGCGGGCTATGGTTCATTTTCAAGGACGCAACCAGCGGCAAGGAGACCTATCCCTCGGCCCGCTTTCTTCGGACCGGTGACCCGAAGGACGGAAGCGTCGTCGTTGATTTTAACAAGGCCTATAACCCGCCTTGCGCGTTCAATCCCTATACCACCTGTCCCATGCCCCCGAAGGAGAACCGCCTGAAGGTTCGCATCGAGGCGGGTGAGAAAAACTACAAGAAGCATTCGTAGCAGGAGGAAGCATGAAGTTGAATCGATGGACGGCGGTTGCGGCCGCCTTCGGCATCCTGGCGGCCGCCGAGGCCTCTGCCCAGCGAGGTGCGGTTCGAGGCAAGCTCATCGACGAGCAGGGTAACCCTCTCGAGGGAATCACCTGCACGATCGAGCTCCAGGGCGGCGGCGGAAGGACCTCTACCGTCGTGACCAAGAAAGACGGCAGTTTCGTGAAGGCCGGACTCCAGAGCGGAAACTACGTGGTGACCTGCGAAAAAGACGGATACCGGCCGCTTCCCCTCGCCGCCCCGGTCACCGCTTTCGATCAGATCGATTTGGGAACGAAAACCATGTACCCGCTGGCTCCCGGTGAGCTCTCCGAAAAAGATCACGCGCGCGCCAACGAGCTTCTGGAGAAGTTCAACATCTCGTCGAGCTCCGATGACCACCAGGGGACGCTCACGAGTCTCTTCGAGCTCCAGAAGCTGATGCCAGAGAGCGCCGAGGTCCACTTCAACATCGCGAGCACCTACGAGAAGCTGGGAGATCCGGACAAGGCGCTCGAGTTCTACCAGAAGACGGTAGAGCTGAAGCCGGACTTCTACGAAGCCTGGCTGGCGATCGCCGACATCCACGGGAAGAAGAAATCCTGGCCCGAAGCCGCGGCAGCGATGAAGAAAGCCGTCGACCTCAAGGCGACCGACCCGATCGTCCTTTTCAACTACGCCGTCTACGCCCAGAACTCGGGCGACGTCGCCGCGGCGGAGGCGGCGTACCGAAAGACGGTGGAGCTGGATCCCAAGAGGGCTCTGGCCCACTACCAGCTCGGCCTCATCGCCGTGAGCAAGGAGCAAAACGACGCGGCGATCGCGCACTTCGAGAAGTTTCTCGAGCTGGCGCCGACCGATCCGCAGGCCGAGGCCGCGAAGGGCGTGATCGAGGCTCTAAAGCAGAATAAATCGCAGGACTAGTGCCGTTCCAACTCTCGTTGCCGATCGCCAGCGTCGCCGATAGACAGCGACAGCCCGGCTAAGGCGACAAACCTTTTTCACGAGAATTCCAGCCGGTGTCGGGGCCGAGCGGTGTTGATTTGGGACGCTTCCCGTGCGAGGCGACCGCGGGATTCATGATATAGGGAGCGTCGTAGGAATGCTCCCAAAGCGTGGCACCGGTCGAAATCTCGAGGGCGCGCACCACCTCGCACTCGCCCTGCCGCGAGAGCTGGAAAACCCGCTCTCCCGGAACCACCGGCGTCGACTGGCCGATGCCCACCTCGACCTGCCACGACTTCGCGAGACTCTGTGGCCAGCTCGCGGGAGCGGGAGAGGAGGCGACCCCTGTCCGCTCGGGTCCTCCTCGTTCACGGCGGCCAATCGGCGGCGATAGCGGTGGCCGTGACAAGATGCGCGACAAGAGATAGTCTTTCTCCCATGACGATCCGTTCGCCGACGCCAGATTGTAGCGCACTCGCCGGAGCTGAATTTCCCAGATGAGCCTGGGCCTTTTCGCAGCGCTTCTTCTGATACTGATGGCGGAGTTCGTCAACGGTTGGACCGACGCCCCCAACGCCATCGCCACCGTGATCTCGACCCGAGTCCTGAAGCCCCAGCACGCCCTTCTCATGGCCGCGGCGCTCAATACCGCGGGCGCTTTCGCCGGCACCGCCGTCGCCTACACCATCGGAACCGGAATCGTGAAGCCGGAGATCATCAACCTCACCACCGTCTCGGCGGCGATGGTGGGTATCGTGGTCTGGAGCACCATCGCCTGGTACTACGGCCTTCCCACGAGCGAAAGCCACGCGCTGGTCGCGGGGCTCTCCGGCGCGGGGTTCGCGACCGCCGGTCCCTCGGTGCTCCTGTGGGAGGGTTGGAGCAAGGTGCTCTTGGGGATCCTGTTCTCGACCGGGCTCGGCTTCGGCTCGGGGATGGTGCTGATGGTCGCGATCTACTGGGTCTTCGGGCGACGTCCTCCGGGACTCGTGCGGACGCTCTTCGGACGGCTCCAAATCTTCTCGGCCGCGATCATGGCCTTCAGCCACGGGAGCAACGACGGACAGAAATTCATCGGCGTCTTCACTCTCGCACTGGTCCTCGGAGGCGTGCTGCCGGAGTTCCTGGTACCGTTCTGGGTGATTCTCCTCTGCGCCGCCACCATGGGGCTGGGAACCGCCCTCGGCGGGTGGCGTATTATCCGCACCATGGGCCTTCGCCTGACCAAGCTCGAGCCGGTTCACGGGTTCGCGGCGGAGACCGGAGCGGGGCTGACCATCCTCCTCGCCTCCCACTACGGAATTCCGCTCAGCACCACTCACACCATCAACACCGCCATCATAGGCGTGGGATCGACCCGAAGGCTCTCCGCAGTGCGCTGGGGCGTCGTCGGCAGCATCGTCACCGCCTGGATCCTGACGTTTCCTATCTGCGGCGCCATCGCCTACGCGGTGGCGCTGGCGCTGAGTTGATTCATGAAGCTACAAGAAATGTTCCAATGGCTCTTGCCTCGGGACGAGCGGTTCAAGGCTCTCTTCCGCGAGGACGCGGAAAACCTGCGCGCCGCCGGTCGCGTGTTGCTGGAGCTTTCCGGGGAAGCCGACCTCGCCCGCCTGCGCGAGCGGGCGCGGGAGCTCGGTAGCCACGAGCACCGGGGGGACCAGATTACCCGTCAGATCTTCGAACTGCTGAACCACTCGTTTCTCACCCCCATCGACCGCGAGGACATCCGGGAGCTCGCGTCCGGCATCGACGACGTCCTCGATGACATGGAGATGGTGGCGAGCCTCCTGGTGCAGTTCAAGCTCGGAGGCGGCGCGGAGGAGATCCTGCAGATGACGCAGATCCTCGCTTCCTCTGCTGACGAGATCGAACAGCTGGTCGCGCTCTTCTGGGACCCTGACAAGGCCAAAGAAGTCGAGCGGGGAATGGTGCGGATCTCGGAGCTCGAGAACCAGGCGGACGCCCTCTTCAATTTGATGATCACCAAGCTCTTCGAGGGAGCGACGCCGGAGAAGGCGATCGAGGTCATGAAGTGGAAGGAGATCTACCAGGCGCTCGAGGACAGCGTGGACCGAGCGAAGACCGTCGCTCATACCATCGGGAACATCGTCAGCAAGAACGCGTGATATAGTGGCGCGGATCCAGGCATCGTGGAAATATTTCAAACCCTTCTGCAGCTCTTCGGCCACCTCGACGAGACGCTCCTGACGCTGGTCCGGGACTACGGCGCCTGGACCTATGGCATCTTGTTCCTGATCGTCTTCTGCGAGACCGGCCTCGTGGTGACGCCGTTTCTCCCTGGAGATTCGCTCCTGTTCTCCGCCGGTGCGCTCGCCGCCGTGGGCTCGCTCGACGTCGGCGCGCTGATAGCGATTCTCGTCATCGCCGCCGTCACCGGGGACGCCGTCAACTACACCATGGGGGCGACCATCGCCTCGCGCTGGCTCCTGCGCTCCCGGTTCGTGAACAAAGAGCATCTCGCCCGGACAGAGCGCTTCTATCGAAGACACGGCGGGAAGGCGATCGTGCTCGCGCGCTTCGCCCCGTTCCTCCGGACCTTTGCCCCGTTCGTCGCCGGCATGGCGAGGATGGCCTATCCTCGTTTCTTCGCGTTCAACATGATCGGCGGGACGGCCTGGGTGGCCCTTTGTTGTCTGGGCGGCTTCTTCTTCGGAAACATCCCGTTTGTGAAAGAGAACTTCACCGCGGTGATCCTCGGCATCATCTTCGTCTCCCTGCTTCCCGCCATTGCCGCGTACCTTCGCGGCGGTGACGAAGTCACGAAGGCGGCGTGAACAGGCGGGCGAGCTCCGGCGCCTGATCGGCGTCGACGATCGCGAGAACCTCGTCTCCCACCTGGAGCATGACCCCTCCTCGAGGGATCACCATCTCCCCGCGCCTCAGGATCGCCGCGATGACCGAGCGGGGCGGAAGCGGAAGCTCTCCCACGGTGAGCCCGACGGCGGGCGCCCCCGCCGGGAGCCTCTCCTCGACCAGCGAGTAGCGCCCGCGGCGGAGCTTGAGGAGGGTCATCATGTCCCCGAGGGACATCTCCTCCTCGATGAGGGCCGAGAGGATCGCCGCCTGGTTCAGGGCCACGTCGACGTGAAAGCGGTCGTCGAAGAGCCACACGCTTCTCGGATCGTTGACGCAGGCGATGGTCCTTCCCACGCGATAACGCTCTCGCGCCACGAAGCAGACCGCCAGGTTGTCGGCATCGTCGGGAAGGCAGGCCACGAGCACGTGGGAGCGCGCGATTCCCGCTCGCTCCAGGACGTCGATCTGAGCGGGCGCGCCCTCGTAGACGACTTCCGTGGGGATCTCTTTGTGAAGCCGGGAGAGGACGTCTCTCCTCCCCTCGACCAGCCGGACCTCGTGGTTCTGGGCCACCAGCAGGCGCGCCAGCTCCGAGGCCGTCCGACCGCCTCCGGCGATGAGAACGTTCATGTTTCCTCCGTGGTCTCCGCGGGCGCGAGCCGGGCCTGGAGCTCCGCGAGACACCCCGCGGCCGTCGCTACCTTGAGCAGGTCGCCGGCGGCGAGCCGGCTCTCGGGTCGCGCGAGCTCGGCGATGCCCGCGCGAGTCAGCGTGACCGGGACCGCCTCGAGTCCGGACAGGAGCTCGCGGACGGTTCGACCGGCCCAATCGCCGCTCACCCGGAGCTCGAAGACTTCGATTTCCTCCGCGCCCAGACTCAAGAGACTCTGCTCTTCGGGATGATGGAGGAGGGTCTCGATCCGCTCTGCGCCCCATACGGTCGAGCTCACCACCCGGTGCCGGAAGCTCTGGTGGAGCGGGAGAAGCCGAGGGTCGAAGTTGCGAACCACCACGTTGCGTATGCCGAAGATGGCACGGGCGGCGTGGCCCACGACGGCGTTCACGGTGTCGGAGTTGGTGGCTGCGGCGAGGCCGTCGGCGCGGGAGATCTCCGCCCGCCTTAGGACCTCTTCCGAGAGCACGCTGCCCTCGATGGTCCTGCCCCGGTAGTCGGGGTGGAGGTTTCGAAAGGAGCCGCCCGATTCGTCCACCACTGTGACCTCGTGGCCCTGGCGAAACAGCCGATGCGCAAGCTCCGATCCAACGCGGCCGCATCCTACGACGATGACATACATGGGAACTCCGTCACGGTTCGGCGAGTTGATAGGGAACGTTCGTGACCACGATCCCTCGCCGGAACAAAAGCGCCATGCGCAGGAAGAGCGCCGTCTGGGCGTGGAGGACGTTTTGCCACGAACGCCGAGGGACGAATTGGGGAACGACGATGGTGAGGGTCTCGTTCGGCTGGCGCTCGTCGGCGATCGAGGTGATGTAGTCGAGGAGTGGCTCGAGGAGGAGGCGATAGGGCGAGTCGAGAACGACGAGCCTCACGCCGTCGCCCCAGAGGTCCCACTTGGCTCTGAGCCTCTCCGCCTCGGCCGGGTCGAGGGACACGTGGACCGCGGTGACGTCGTGGGACAGGGCGCGCGCGTAGCGGAGAGCTTCCAGAGTTCCGCGGTGAACGTTGCTGATCGGGAGGATCACCCGGTGGCGTCCGCTCTGGGGGGGGGCGCCGTAGTGTTGCAGGGAGAGCTGTTCCGCGGTCACGCGGTAATGGGCCCGTATCGCGAGGAAGACGAAAACGAACGCCGGAAGCACCAGCAGGACCACCCAGGCGCCCTCCTGGAACTTGGTGACCGCGAACACCATCGTGACCAATGCGGTGAGCACGGCGCCGAGACCGTTGAGGGCCATCTTCCAACGCCATCCCTTGGGCGGCCGTTCGAGACTCCGTCCCATTCGCCGCCAGCGTAAGGTCATTCCCGCCTGCGAGAGGGTGAAGGAGAGAAAGACCCCGATGGCGTAAAGAGGAATGAGGCGAGTGACGCTCGCCTGGAAGGCCACGATGAGGAGGGCGCTCGCGATCGCGAGCACCACGATCCCGCGCGAGAAGACCAAGCGGCTCCCGCGGTAGGTGAGCTGACGGGGAAGAAAGCCGTCGGCGGCCTGAATCGCGGAAAGCCGGGGGAAGCCGGAAAAGGCGGTGTTCGCGGCCATCACCAGAATGAGCGTGGTGGTGGCCATGACCCCGAGATAGGCGAGTCCCCGGCCTTCGAATGTGGTGCGCGCGAGCTGGGAGATGACCGTCTCCCCTTCGGAAGGAATGGCGCCGGTGTGGCCGGCGAGGAACGTGATTCCTAGAAAGAGAGTCGCCAGGATGGCCGACATCCAGGCGAGCGTCACGCCGGCGTTGTGGCTTCTCGGCTCTTTGAACGCGGTGATTCCGTTCGAGATCGCCTCCACCCCCGTAAGCGCCGTGGTTCCGTTGGAAAACGCGTGGAGGATGAGGAATACGGAGAGGCTCGCGAGCTCCCGGGGTGTTTCGAGCGGAGGCGGGTCGACGACCTGGCCGAGCCCGCCGAGCGCGTATCGAAAGAATCCGACCCCCAGGGTGACGAACATCATGGTAAGGAAGCAATACGTGGGGACGGCGAAGATCCTGCCCGACTCCTTCACTCCCCGCAGGTTGATGAACATCACGAACGCGACCAAGCCGACCGCGAGAGGGACCCGATACTCGTAGAGCGCGGGAAAAGCGGAGGCGAGCTGGGCCGCTCCCGAGGACACCGATACGCTCACCGTAAGGATGTAATCCGAAAGGAGCGCCGCTCCGGCCACTTGCGCGGCGATCTGTCCGAGGTTGTCCCGGGCGACGATATAGGCTCCGCCGCCGTCGGGATAGGCGTGGATCGTCTGCTCGTAGGAGATCGCGACGATGAGAAGCAGAACGACGATGGCGCCGGCTATGGGAAAGGCGTAGGAGAAGGCGGCGGTTCCCGCCGCCGCGAGGACCAAGAGGATTTCCTGAGTGGCGTAGGCCGTCGACGAGAGGGCGTCCGACGCGAAGACCGCGAGCCCGAGACCTTTGCCGATCGTCTGGTGGGGCGCGTCGGCTGTCGCGAGCGGACGGCCGAAGAGCCGGGTTCTCCAGGGCCGGCGGGGAGGCTGGAACGGGGTGGAAGGAAGGGTCTCGGGCACGATGAACCTCGAATTCTACCAAATCGCCTTCCCCGGCGAGAGGGTCCGTGTTAACGTCGCCGCCTTGCAATCGAACGGTCGTCTCCTGCGGCTTCTCGGCGTGGGTTTCGGTATCGCCGTCACCATCGGAGGAACGGTCGGCGTCGGGATCCTGAGGACTCCGGGTATGGTGGCGGCGCAGCTCGAAAGCTACGGGCCGATCGTCCTGGTGTGGATCCTCGGGGGCCTTTACTCGCTTCTGGGCACGGTTTCAGTGTGCGAGCTCGGGACCGCTCTTCCGAGCGCGGGCGGCTGGTACGTTTACGCCCGCCGCGCCCTCGGAGAGTACGCGGGGTTCGTCGTCGGCTGGAGCGACTGGATCGCCCAGAGCGCTTCTCTCGCCTACCTGGCCACGGCCCTCGGGGAGTTCACGGTTGCGCTCGTCCCGGCGCTATCGGGGGCCCATAAGGCCATCGCGACCTTCACCCTGGCGCTCTTCGCCTTCCTCCAGTGGCGCGGCCTTCGCTCGAGCAGCCGCGTTCAGGAGCTCACGAGCCTGGCCAAAGGGCTCGCGTTTCTCGCTTTCGTAGGCATCTGCTTCGTTGCCGCCCCGCCGGCGAGTGAGCCAAAGGCGGCCTCCTTCGATCTCTTTCGAGTCGTCCCCTTCGTGCTCGCTCTCCAGGCGATCATCGTGACCTACGACGGCTGGTACAGCGCCATTTATTTCACGGAAGAGGATCAGGACCCTGGAAGGAACCTTCCGCGCTCCGCTCTCGGGGGTGTCCTCGCGACCCTCGTCATCTACCTGCTCGTGAACTTTGCGCTTCTTCATGTCCTCACCGTGTCCGAGATCGCGGGCTCGACGCTTCCCGCCGCCGCCGCCGCCGCTCGGATCTTCGGAGGCCGGGGCGGCGACGTCATCACGCTCCTGTCGCTCATCTCCCTCTTCAGCATCCTGAACGCCGTCCTGCTGCTCGCGACCCGCATCGCGTTCGCCATGAGCCGCGATCGCCTGTTCTTCGGCGCCGCCTCGATGGTGAACCCCCGGGGTACGCCGACTTTCGCCCTTCTGTTCACCACCCTCTGCGCCGTCGTCCTCGTCGCGAGCGGCACCTTCGAGAGGCTGGTGGCCATCGCGGCTTTCTTCTTCGTCGTCGTCTACGTGTCGGGCTTCGTCTCCCTCTTCGTTCTGAGACGCCGGGAGCCCGGGCTTCCCCGGCCGTTCCGGGCGTGGGGCTACCCCTGGACCACGGGGGTGGCGCTCGCGGGGTCCCTTCTTTTCCTTGTCGGTAACGGCGTGAGCGATCCCGAGAACACGCTCTATGCCATCTCACTCATCGCTCTGTCGTATCCCCTCTACCGTTTCCTCCGTTCGCGGCGCCCGCGGGAAACGCCGGTTGCTTTTCGGAGGCGCGGCCTTTAGGCTCTTCTCCCCTTCGAAAGGGAGTGAGAGCATGGTGGCACCCACACGCCCGAATCCCTATACCGGCCCGCGCGCCGGAGCTCGGCCCGGTCAGAGGAGCCTCTCCGCCGCCCAGATTTACCGGCGACCCGCCGTCATCAGCGTGCTCGCGGCCCTTCACTTCTTCCTCGGGCCGATCATGCTCATCGGCGGAGTTATCGCCATCGTCATGTCCTTCGCGAGCGAAGGGTCCGAGCGCGGGTTCATGTTGGGGGGCGGAGCGTTCTACGCGCTCCTCGGGCTCCTGTCCATCGTCTGTGGCATCGGTCTTTGGAACCTCAAGAGCTACGGGCGCACCATCCAGCTCGTGTACTCGTTCATCGGTCTTCTGGGTATTCCGGTCGGCACTCTGATCTCCGCCCTGATCCTCGTCTATCTCTTCAAGCCCGGGGTGAAGGTGCTGTTCTCGGAGACGCCGCCCTCGCAGCTGAGCGCCGCCGACGTCGCCGAGGTGGCGAAGCTTTCCGAGTCGTCCGGGATCACCGTCGTGCTCATCGCGGGGGCAGTGCTGCTCATGCTCGTCGCTTTCATCGGCATCATCGCCGCCATCGCCATCCCGAGCCTTCTCCGGGCGCGGGTCTCCGCCAATGAGGCGGCGGCGATCGGTGACCTCCGGACCGTGATCTCCGCCGAGCTAACTTATGCCTCCACGAACGGAGGATTCTACGACCAGCTCGAGTGCCTGGCGAAGCCCCAGGAATGCATTCCCGGCTACCCTCCCACCGGACCGGTGTTCCTCAGCGAGATTCCGCCTGCGGTGCGGGCGGGATATCAGCGTGAGTTCCAAGTCGGCCTGCCCGCCGATGGAAGCGAGGTTGCCTTCGCCAACCTTTCCCCCTCGAGCGTCCAGTCTTTCCTGTACCTCGCCTATCCGGTGACCCCGGGAGTGAGCGGGGCGAGAGGGTTCTGCGCCGATTACACCGGCCGTATTTGCGTGACGATGGACGGCTCGCGACCTCCCGTGGTCGAGGGGCTCTGCGATCCCGCTTGTATCCCGCTCCAATGAGAGGCGCGTTCATGAAGAGATGGTCGGCACTCCCGGTGATCCTTCTCGCGGCGGCGCCTCTCGGAGCTCAGTCCGAGGGCGAGGACGAATACACTCGATACGAGCTCCTCGCGCCGGAGACCGCGAGCTTTCGCATCCTGTACGACGTGACCGCTTCGACGCCCGGAGCTCGTTTCTTCTTCAACCCGATCCGGAAGGGGAGCGTGGCACGGGACGAGTCCGTCATCGACCTCGCGACCGGAGAGGCGCTCGAGTTCGAGGTCGTGAGCGGAACGGCGGCACGCGAGGCCGGCCAGACCAACGCCGATCCCGAGACGGAGTATATCCGGGTTCGCCTGCCCCGGCCGGTTCCGGCCGAGGGGGAGGTGCGGATCCGGATCGACAAGACGTACGAGGACAAGAAGAGCTACTTCCGAGAAGGCGATCTCATCGTCTTCGACCGCCCTCTCAGTATTCGGAAGAATGCCGTCGTGCTACCCGCGGGGCACGAGATCGCTTCTCTCAACGTGCCCTCGCAAGTTCTGAGCGAGCCCGATGGTCGGATCAAAGTGAGCTTCATCAATACCTATCCCGGGTCCGCGGGTATGGTCCTGAAGGCGCGGCGACTTCCCGAGCAGGTCCGTCCGGCTCCGGCGACGCCTGTCTCGCCGGGCGCCGCATCCGCGAGCGGAACGCCGCCTCTCGAAGACGCCCCGGTTCCGGAGCGCGCCCGGGAGGAGACGGAGATCGTTTATTTCCTCCAGCAGCCGGAGAGCCACTCGTTCCGGCTCTACCACGACTTCACGGAAACGCGTGAGGGCGCCGACAAGTACCTCAACGTGGTGCGCGCGGGGAGCAAGGTCTCGGATCCGTCGGCACGGGTGCTCGACACGGGAGAGAAGCTCTCGACCGAGACCCTTCGCGGGCCGCAAATCGAGAAAGCGGGACTCGAGGTCCAGCCGCTCGCTCCCGATACCGAGGTCGTTGTCGTCCGGTTTCCGCCGGTGAAGAAAGGCCAGTCGCTCCGGCTCCGCATCGAGGAGACCTACACCGACCCGAATCGCTACCGGCTCGTTGGGGACGAGCTCCTCTGGCATCGGAGCTTCGGCAGACCCAGCAACGATGTCGTCCTTCCGGAGGGGTGGTACCTTACCGTCTCGTCGATTCCCGCCGCCATTTCCACCATGGAGGATGGAAGGACCCGCCTCGCGTTCGTGAACCCCAGACCCGACGCCATCGACGTGTTCCTGAAAGCCCGACGCCGCTGATCGGCGTGCGGCGAGCTTAAGCTCCCCTCGATGCTCGAGATTCCCGGACGCGAAGACCTTTCCCCGGAGGAGCTCCGGCGATTCGCCCACGAGTCGGTCGACTGGATGGTCTCCTACCTCACGAGCTTCGGCGAGAAGCCGATCCAGCCGAGCGAGCCTCCGGCGCGGGTGTTCTCCATCCTCCGAGAAGACCTTCCGGAGATAGGCTCGCCTCCGGGCGAAGTGCTGCAGGAGTTCCTGCGGAAGGTCGTTCCGTTCGCGACCGACCTCCAGCACCCCGGAAACTTCGGCTATATCCCGAACTCTGCCGGCATCGTCGGGATCGTCGCCGACCTTCTCGCGGCAACGTTGAACCAGAACGTGAGCCTGGTGAGAGGCGGCGCCTCCGCCGCGGCGATCGAAGACCAGGTGGTTCGCTGGCTCCGTTCTCTTCTCGGTTTGCCCGAAGAGGGCGGAGGCGTGCTCACGAGCGGCGGATCGCTCGCGAACCTCATGGGACTCGCGCTCGCTCGGGAGAGGGCCGGGAGCGGGAAGAACCTCGTCTTCTATGTCTCCGAGGAGACTCACAGCTCGATCGATCGCGGGCTTCGTTTTCTCGGCGTCCCCGCGGAGGCTCTCAGGCGGATTCCAACGGACGACGCCTTCCACCTGAGCGCTTCGGTGCTGCGCGAGTCAATCGCCCGGGATCGAGCTCGAGGGCTCTCACCCGCGGCGGTGGTGGCGACCGCGGGCACGATCGGAAGCGGCGCCGTCGACCCCCTGGAAGAGGTGTCCGAAGTGTGCCGCGAGATGGGACTCTGGCTCCACGTGGACGGCGCCTATGGCGCCCTCGCCGCTGCGGCGCCGAGCGGCGCCTTCCTTCGCGCGGGGCTCGCGTCCGCCGATTCCCTGTCCCTCGATCCCCACAAGTGGCTTTTCGTTCCCATCGACACCAGCTGCCTTCTGGTGAAGGACGTCGTCTCGATGCGCCGCTTCTTTACCGTGGTTCCCGAGTACTTGAAGGTGAGCGCCTCCGAGCAGGAGGTGCCCCAGCCCATGGAGTCGACCATCGAGCTCTCTCGCCGATTCCGCGCTCTCCGCCTCTGGATGGTTCTCAAGGTGTACGGAGCGGAAGCTATCCGTTGTCGGATCGAGGAGCACCTTACGCT
>Ga0214473_10005829_pt1 | contig 14730 bp, 14 predicted proteins | sample RVTome_7_FD_203509 | JGI IMG/M metagenome (GOLD analysis project Ga0214473, IMG submission 203509) | Soil microbial communities from uranium-contaminated site in the Upper Colorado River Basin, Wyoming, United States - RVT98D197 | ecosystem: Environmental > Terrestrial > Soil > Contaminated >... | reverse complement strand
GAAGCGGTGAAACGTGGAGAGATTTCAGAAGAGCGATATAATAATTATATAAAGATCTACAAAGAGTCTTTGTATAACGAAATGTCCTATGTCGAAAAAAGACAGAAGGATAAAAAGTTTGGCAAGTTCTTTCATTCTACAATGAAAGACGTAAAAAAAATGAAGGGAAGATGATAATTGTAATTTTACACGGATGTCACGGTCATACCGTGACGTAAGTAGTAATCTTGCCACGGTGCGACCGTGGCAGCCTTAGAGAGTAAGAATTCAGGTAAAACTTGATAATAATAATTTTAAAAACTATAGCAATAGGAATAGGTGCTACTTTAGCAATTGATATTTGGGCTTCGGTGCTCAAATTATTTAAAATTAAATCTTTAGATTATTGTTACGTTGGACGCTGGATAGGAAATATTCCAAAAGGAAAATATTTCCACAATAAAATTCAAGACACCTCGCAAATACCACACGAGTTAATAATAGGCTGGACTGTTCACTATTTAATTGGTATTACATTCGCTTTCATACTTATTGCTGTTTACGGAATAAGTTGGTTAGAAAAGCCGAGTATCCTTCCGGCAATCATAATCGGATTAATTACAGCAGGTGGACCATTTTTTATAATGCAGCCCGCATTTGGATTTGGAATTGCATCGTCTAAACTCGCTAATCCAAACTTACTAAGACTTAAAAGCCTGAGTACACATTTAATTTACGGAATAGGATTATAAGTGAGTGCTGTTCTATTAAACGAAATGCAATAACTTCTGCAACGGTGAGACCGTTTCAGCATTCAATTATAATATTGGAAAGGATAAATGGTCTCCTGCAGTTAATACTTTCATCAATCCTATTTATATTTTAAGTTAGAGCAACGTCATCTTATAAACTATCCCGGGAGTTATTATGAAAAAGGTTTTTATCTTTTTATTTGCTTCTGCTTTACTTCTGAACATCAACGCTCAGTCGAACAAATACAAAAATCTTTTCGACTACGAGAATGGTGCTCGTGTTGTTGATTTCAGCAGCAACTACGGAGGAAGCTATGATGCAAAGCTGATTCTTAAAAACGCACCGACTGATGTTACAGACAGGCTTCCTGCATGGTGCACAGCCGCAGGAGCACCCTTTCCTCATCACGCAACAATTGAACTTACTAAAACTGAATGGCTCAATATGATTGAATTCAATAATGAAATTACCGATGAATCTGCCGGCTATCCGGGTATATCTGCAAAAGATGTAGAAGTTTATGTTTCCACAACATCAGCTAAGTCAGGATTTAAACATGCCGTCTCCTTCAGGCTTGAACAAAATAAGAACAACCAGATAGTAAAAATAACTCCCGTGCAGGCACGCTGGATTAAACTTGTTATCACCAGCAACTACGGCGATGTCAACTACACCGAATTTGGTCAGCTTGGTGCTTATGATGACGGCATCCGTTCCAAAGGAATTAAAGATGAAATGAGCAGCAAAGGTTTTGTTGATATTTATGGAATATATTTTGACTTTGGCTCAGCAGAAACAAAAGAAGAAAGCAAGCCCGTTATTGCGGAGATTGTTTCCTATCTTAATGAAAATCCCGATGTAAAAATTATTGTCGAAGGTCATACCGACAATGTAGGAAGCGAATCTTCAAACCAGAAGCTTTCCGAAAACCGTGCAAAGAATGTAATGAACAAGCTCATCGAAGGTGGTATTAATAAAGTACGATTAAGTATAAAGGGTTACGGTTCTACTCAGCCGGTTTCTGATAACAATTCCGAAACGGGACGCGCACAGAACAGAAGGGTTACAATCAGGAAAGTTTAGCCGTTATCTAATTGACAGAATATTTGTAAAAGGTATTTATGTTCCTTGGTCATTTCGGTGTCGGGTTTGCCGGAAAAAAATTTAGTAAATCCGCATCACTCGGAACTTACTTTATGGCTGCACAATGGATTGATCTCATCTGGCCAATTCTTCTTCTGCTTGGAATTGAAAAAGTAGAAATCAAACCCGGAATATCCTCGGTTACTCCTCTTGATTTTGTTTATTATCCTTTTAGTCACAGTTTGCTTGCAGTTTTTATTTGGGCAATCTTGTTCGGGCTTGTCTATTACTTCATCAAAAAGAATTTAAAGACTTCAATCGTGCTTGGACTGCTTTTGCTAAGTCACTGGTTTCTCGATCTGCTTGTTCATATTCCCGATCTGCCAATATTACCCGGAGTTGAATTAAGAGTTGGATTTGGACTTTGGAATAGTTTTGCTGCCACATTAATACTTGAAGTTTTAATTTTCGGCTTCGGTGCTTACTTGTATTTCAGAAGTACGAAAGCAAAAAATAAAGTGGGACTTTATTCTCTAATCGGGTTGATTGTGTTCTTAAGTTTAATTTTTGCTGCAAATCTTTTCGGTCCACCACCTGATTCAGTCGAAGTAATCGGCATCATTGGAAATGCACAATGGTTAATAATTCTTTGGGCATACTGGATTGACAGGAACAGAATATCAAATGATAAATAAGAAACAAATAATAAAAGATTACAAATTGACAAAACATCCTACCGGAGTTTTTGTTGTAAAAAATAAAATTGGAAACAAAGTTTATATTGGAACCAGTAAAAACCTTCCTTCTGTTTTGAGAAGATTTGATTTTACTTTAAAGATGGGAAGCTTCCCATTTCAGGAATTGATTGATGATTATAAAAATCTTGGCGAAGAAAATTTTGAAATAAAAATTCTTGATGAGCTTGATATCAAAGATGAAACTGAACAGGAAATTGATAACGATTTAAAAACACTCGAAGATATGTGGGTTGAAAAACTAGAACAAGAGGGAGTTGGTTTTTATAATAAATAATGTCAACCTGTAATTCGTTTGGTTTATTATTCATTTTACAGCAATCATCAAATCAGAGCCGAAGGAAGTATTCTTTCTTTCTATATTAGAAAGACCTGCTGATTCAAACCATTCTCTTATTTCTTTTTCTGTAAAAGTATCACCGTTTTCAGTTGCCACAAGCATATTTAATGAAAACAAAGCGCCGTGATAAGGTTTTGTTCTGTCATCGTTCATTATAAAATCATTTATTACAACTATACCATTTTTGTTTAAAGCATCAGCACATTTTTTTATCAGTATCTTATTTTGTTCATAATTATTTATATGAACAATTGCAGAGAGTAAAATCAAATCATAACTGCCTGAAAAAACAGTTGTGAGATAATCGCCTTCAATAAAATTGAATTTTTCTGTCAAGCCTGATTCGCTTACATATCTTTTTGTTAGTGGAATAACATAAGGCAGATCAAGCACAACAGCTTTGATATCCGGATTCTTTTTAACAATCTCCATTGCAAAGGCTGCTGAACCTCCTCCTACATCAAGCATTGTTTTAACATTTGAAAGGTCTATCATCATTGCAAGTATTTTGCCCTGATTAACTCCCCGGTAATGCATTGCACCAATAAACCTTTCTACCCAATCGTCTTCATCTGATTCATTTTCATCTTTTGCAGCTGAACTTCCTTTTATCAATGATGCAGTCAAATTACTCCAGTATTCCCAAAGATTATTAACGTGATAAAGGTTCCCCATAAAATCAGGTTTCCCTTCAACAAGATATTTAGAAGACAAATCCGAGTTATAAAATTTTCCGTGAACTTTCTTCAGCAACCCCATTCCACATAATACATTCATCAGCCGATCAGTAGCTCTTGGATTAGAGTTTATTTTTTGCGAAACTTCATCAGGGGTTAGTATGTGTTTTTCTAACAAAGTAAAAATTTTTAATTCGACTGCTGTTAGTAAAACCCTGCTTTCCCGAAATGAATTAGCTAACTCCCGAATGTCTTCTGCGGATTTTATTTCATTCATTTTAGATTCTTTCCTTAAAATTCGTTTAATAATTTCTCCTTGTTGGGATACAAAATTATATAAAAACAATAAACTTGTGACGCTGCATTTTATAATTTGATCGTTCGTTTTTGCGTTGATATAATTTCAAACTATCTTTGCCCCGTTTTTATTAAATATTAAGGACGTATTACTCAGATAAATGTTAAAGCCAAAACTTTTTACTACTCTAAAAAACTATTCAAAAAAACAATTCACATCAGATTTAACAGCAGGAGTTATTGTTGGAATTGTTGCACTTCCGCTTGCAATTGCTTTCGGAATTGCTTCCGGCGTTACTCCGGATAAAGGATTGATCACTGCTATCATCGCAGGATTTATTATTTCTTTTTTAGGTGGCAGCAAAGTTCAGATCGGCGGACCAACCGGTGCGTTCATTGTAATTGTGTATGGAATTGTTCAGCAGTTTGGTGTTAATGGATTAATTGTTGCAACCCTGATGGCTGGCGTGATTCTCGTAATAATGGGTTTTGCAAGATTTGGCTCCATTATAAAATTTATTCCTCATCCGGTAATTGTGGGATTTACCAGTGGAATAGCCCTCATAATTTTTTCTTCACAGATAAAAGATTTCTTCGGACTGAAAATTGAAAACGTTCCTTCAGAGTTTTTTGAGAAGTGGATTGTCTTTTCACAAAATTTATTTTCAATCAACTACTGGTCACTTTTAATCGGGCTTGTTTCATTAGTTACCATAATTACGTTTCCGAAGATTACTCACAGAATTCCCGGAACCATCATTGCGCTAATCATATCAACTCTTCTCGTACAAATTTTTCATTTGCCGGTTGAAACAATCGGAAGCAGGTTTGGTGAAATTTCTTCATCTCTTCCTTCACCCACGATTCCGCATTTCGATATAAATGTGATGAGAAATTTAATTAGCCCTGCAACTACAATAGCTATACTTGCAGCTATTGAATCTCTGCTTTCTGCAGTAGTAGCTGATGGTATGATTGGAGGAAGACATCGTTCGAACATGGAATTGATTGCGCAAGGTGCTGCAAATATTGTAACTCCATTATTCGGTGGAATACCTGCGACAGGTGCAATTGCAAGAACTGCAACCAATATTAAAAACGGAGGAAGAACTCCTGTAGCAGGAATTGTTCACGCAATTGTGCTCTTGTTAATTATGCTTTTCTTCGGAAGATGGGCTGGTCTTATTCCGATGACAACACTTGCTGCTATTCTGATTGTTGTTGCATACAATATGAGTGAATGGAGATCCTTTGCTGAAATCTTCAAATATCCTAAGAGTGATGTTGCGGTTCTTTTAACAACTTTCGGACTCACAATAATTTTTGATCTCACTGTCGCAATCCAGATAGGAATGATATTAGCGGTATTGTTGTTTATAAGAAGAATGGCGATGGTAACAAATGTTGGAATTATTACGAGAGAATTAAAAGATGAAGAAGAAATAGTCGATGTCAAATCAATACAAAATAAAAAAGTTCCTGATAATGTAGAAGTTTTTGAAATCAACGGACCATTTTTCTTTGGAGCTGTTTCAAAATTCAGAGACACAGTAAGAATAGTTGAGAATCCTCCGAAGATTGTTATCATAAGAATGCGTGATGTTCCTGCTATCGATTCAACAGGAATAAATGCGCTTGAGAAATTATTAAAAGACACTAAGAAACACGGAACTCATCTGATTTTATCAGGTGTTCATACTCAGCCATTAATGGCTTTAGCACAAGCTGAGTTTATCAGCAAGATTGGTGAAGAAAATGTGCTTGGAAATATTGACGATGCTCTTGATCGTGCAAGAGAAATACTCGGATTACCAAAGCTTGGAAGACCACTTGATTTTGTGCCTGTAGTTGCAAGGGAGAAGAAACAATAACCAAAGAGTATTTTACCTTAAACACAGCTTCTAACTTTTTCTATCACTCTTAATTTATCTTACATCATCAGTGTTGATGACGAACACCTTTCTTTATCATAACGTAATTAACCGGAAGTGCGGCAATGAATCCAACCACAAGTGAAGCAACCATTCCGTACCAAAAAATAGGTTCAGATAATCCGGCTTCCATAACACCGGGGATTACAACTTGTGTAAGGACTTCAAATGCTTCCATCACAGCAATGCTCAATCCTTCCGCAATAATTACTGTCTTTAAAGCATTCTTAAAAGTAAATGAAGCACGAAGCAGCGGAACTATTCCTAAAAATAATCCGCCTATGAAACCCAGAATAATTCCTATTACCATTGTGTTGAACATGTCCAATCCGTAGGCAGTGCCGATAATAATTCCTCCAACTTCACCAATACCGCATCCAATTAAACAATGGTAAGTGGCACTAACTGCAAGTCGAAAAGTGCCCTGTGGTTGCTTCTTTTGAGAATTATCCATTTGATGATGCATGTGAATTGCATGATCAGAATTATGTTCCATAATTACCTCCTTATAATAATCATTCGGACAATTAAATTTATCGCAACCAAAAATTAGTGCAAGGTTAGTAGTCCAGCGTTACAAGATATTAATAATGATTTACAGAATTTTTGGATGGAAAAAAATTGTGATTTTTCGAATAGTACTTGTTTCTGATATGAACTAGTATTCGAATAATAAAAATTTTAAAGTCCAATTTTTTATTTCCTCCCAATTTGATTAAATAAGACGGTGTTGATTCTGAATAATTTCTACACCGATATATTTATCCCTGATAATGTTTATAACACGGAATTATAAGCTAAAGAATGTACTCTTTTACATTGTAACCGGAACTATTATTGGTTTCGGCGTTGGATTGGCTCTTCATTACATCGACAGAATTGATCCTCTGCTTCCGACATTGAGAGGTACGCTGTTTGGGTTATTAGCCGGGGCAACAGTTGGCTTCAGTGAAGAATTTCTTTTCCTTGAGAGATTCAGAAAAAAATCTTACTTCTTCTTACTATTGTTCAGAACACTATTCTACTCACTTTCATTTGCTTTTTTAGAGCTAGCTATAAACTCACTTAGTAAATTTGCTCTCTCCGATTTATCATTAAGTACTTCAATACATTTTGCATTCTTTGAAGAAAACTATCTCAGAGACCTCGGAATTATAATTGTCATCTCTGTAGTTGTTATTTCACTTCTTCAAATAAGAAGATTACACCGACCTGGTGATCTGGTAAAATACGTTACCGGCAAGTATCATCTTCCCGAAGAAATAAATAAAATATTTCTATTCGTCGATCTAAAATCTTCTACATCAATTGCAGAAAAGCTCGGTAACATAAAATACAGTTCGTTTCTTATTGATTACTTTCACGATATGACCGGAGCCATTTTAATGTCTAAAGCAGAAATATATCAATACATCGGTGACGAAATAATTTTAACCTGGTCTTTTGAAAACGGAATAAAAGATTCACGATGTATTAATTGTTTTTATGATATCAGAAACACCCTCGAGATGAACAGAGAAAAATACCAGAAAAAGTACGGAGTTTATCCTCAATTTAAAGCAGCTCTGCATGCAGGAAGAGTTTCAGTAACATGGATCGGAAGTATAAAAAAAGAAATCGTCTATCACGGCGATGTTCTGAATACAACTGCAAGAATACAGGATGAATGCAATAAATACAGCCAATGCTTTTTGCTCAGCGAGTATATGTTGCAAAACCTGAAGTTGCCCGAATACCTTCGTTCTGAATTTGTCGGCGAACTGCAATTGAAAGGCAAGTTATCAAAAGTAAAAATCTTCGGGCTCAAGGGTATTGCCGAAGATTAAATAAAAATCCGAACTAAGTTTTAATAAATAATTCTTAATTCGTTCATAACTTCACTGAGTATTAACTTATTACAGGTTGATACCTTCACATTTTAAAGCTAATTTAAAATAATGAATATAGAGGTATCAAAGGTTGGAATAGAATATAAAACCGAACTCCATAATTTAATAGCTGAGTTTTACGGGATAAGTTTAAAAGATCCTCTTGCAAAAAAACTGAACAGTTGTCTCAACGAGATATTAAATAATCCCAAGTACGGATCAGTTTTTATAATTAAGTCATCGATGCAAATTATCGGTTATATAATCCTTACATTCGGATATAGTCTGGAGTACGGCGGACGGGATGCTTTCATTGATGAATTTTTCATAAAACCTGAATATAGAAATAAAGGTATCGGCAGTAAGTCTCTTGAATATATTATCAAATACGCACGGACAACCGGAATAAAAGCTTTGCATCTCGAAGTGAAAAAAAAACACAAAGATGCAGCACGGTTATATGAAAGAAACGGATTTGGCAAACGCAAAAGTAAATTTATGACTTTAAAGCTGGTATAATTTCTGTACAATATTTTTATACTGGATATAATCTAAAATATATTGCAACTATACCATCATATAATTGTCAAACCTTATAAAAGTTTTGGTTACTTATTTTGTAAAATAATGATGTAATAAAAATGAAAATATTATTTATTGTTTTATCTCTGATTATCATTTCTGCATGCAGTGATAATTCAGAGAAGATTTCTCAACTAGAAAACAGGATCGATTCTCTTCAAATGAAAGTTAATGATTCTTATAAGCCGGGCTTCGGAGAATTTATGAGCAATATACAGATTCATCACGCAAAGCTATGGTTTGCGGGAATAAACCAAAACTGGGAGCTTGCTGATTTTGAAATACACGAGATCGTAGAATCGTTCGATGCAATTAAGAAATATCAAGCCGAAAGAGAAGAATCAAAAATGCTGATGGTTATTAATCCTCCACTCGATAGCATTAAAGCTGCAGTTGCTGATAAAAATCCTGTTTCCTTTAAAAAAAGTTTTACTATGCTGACGAACACCTGCAACTCGTGCCATCAGGCAGTAAAGTTTGAATTTAATAAAGTGAAAATTCCCGACTCGCCGCCATTCAGCAACCAATCTTTTAAAGTAGAAAAGTGAGTTTAATTTTTTTAGAATGTTGAACTATGAATGACAAAATTTCTTCTTTACCTGTAATTATTATTCGCTTAATGGTCGGTGCAGTTTTTATCTTGGAAGGCATCCAAAAATTTTTATTTCAAGATCAGCTTGGTGTTGGAAGATTTATTAAAATCGGTTTGCCATTTCCTGAATTCCTTGGCTACTTTGTTCCTTCGTTTGAAATTGTTTGTGGAATACTTGTATTAATTGGATTGTTTACAAGGTTAGCAGCGATCCCATTAATAATAATCATGCTTGTTGCAATATCTTCGACAAAAATTCCGATTTTGCTGAATGACGGCTTTTGGAAAATGGCACACGAGGCAAGAACTGACTGGGCAATGCTTCTCGGTTCAATATTTTTATTGATAGTTGGAGCCGGAAAATTTTCTCTTGATTATCAAATTAGCCTCTCTATCCGTCTCCGTCAGCTGACGGATGACGGACTCCCCAAAGGGAGACTTAAATAAATTAGATTAAATATTTATTAACAATTATTACATGAAGTCCTAGTTAAAACCTGCGAGGTTTCAAAAAACCTCGGAGGTTTGGGAATGAGATGCCATTAACAAATAAAACAAAACTCTGGGAATTAGTTAAGCTATTCACAAAACTTGGCTTCATTACTTTCGGCGGTCCTGCTGCACACATTGCGCTTTTTGAGCAAGAGGTTGTTTCCAAACGAAAATGGATGACTCATCAACACTTTCTTGATCTGGTTGGTGCAACAAATCTTATCCCCGGTCCTAACTCAACTGAGATGGCTATTCATACCGGCTATCATCACGCAGGATTTGCAGGATTATTAATTGCAGGAATTTGTTTTACACTTCCGGCTGTATTAATAACAGGAATATTTGCATACATATATTCTGTCTACGGAAACCTTCCTGATGTTAAACCATTTCTTTATGGAATTAAACCTGCTGTAATAGTCATAATATTGAACGCTGTTTACAAGCTTGGTCGGAAAGCAGTTAAGGGCTGGAAATTAATTGTAGTTGCAGTTGCTGTAGTCTTAATTAATTCAATTGGCTTGAACGAAGTGTATTCAATTCTTGCCGGAGGAATTTTCGGAGCGTTTTTCATTTACTTGTCTGAAAGAACATCAACTTTAAATTCTTTTTCACCAATAGCATTGCTTTCATTAGTTTTCCTTCCACCAATATTACAAACAATCGAAAGAGCCGAAGCATCATTATCAAAATTATTTTTAGCTTGTTTAAAAATTGGCGCTGTATGGTTTGGGGGTGGTTATATTCTCGTTGCTTATTTTGATGGTGAATTCGTTCAGGGATTACATTGGTTAACACGGCAGGAACTGCTCGATGCAATTGCGGTTGGTCAATTTACTCCCGGACCTTTTCTCTCTTCTGCTACATTTATAGGATACCAGATTGCCGGACTATCCGGAGCTGTTGTTGCAACAGTTGGAATAGTAATTCCAGCTTTTGTTTTTGTCGCTATATTAAATCCATTAATTCCAAAACTCAGACGCTCAAAATTCTTTTCCAAATTTCTTGATTCAGTTAACATAAGCGCTCTTGCTGTTATGCTTGTTGTTTCAATTCAGCTGGGAATTGAAATAATATACAATCCCACGGATGGTTTTGAATGGCAAAGTCTGATTATAGCCGTTATAAGTGCAGTCGCATTCTTCACCGTTAAAAAAATAAATGCCGCTTATATAATTTTAGGCGGTGCCGTACTTGGATATTTATTTAGTTTTTTCTAATTGTTCATTTCTCCTATTTATAAATTTTTTGTAAAAATATTTTCAAGATGTCATCCGCAGATTTAAGAAGCCGGTTTATAAATTTCTTCGGCATAAACAAAAACATAACAGCTATGGTCATAATGGTTGTGCTGATAATGCTCGGAGAAAAAATGGGCGAGCGGTTTCTTCCTCTATACATTCTTGCAATCGGCGGAACAAACCTTGCCGTCGGATTTTTGAATGCAATGGATAATCTTTTAAGTGCACTCTACTCATTCCCCGGTGGTTATTTAAGCGACAGGATCGGATACAAGAAAGCATTACTTTTATTTACTTCTTCGGCAATGGCTGGTTACTTAGTAGTAATAATTTTTCAATCCTGGCAAGCTGTTTTTATAGGTTCTGTCTTATTTATTTCGTGGAGTGCAGTTTCTCTTCCCGCAATAATGAGCCTCATCTCAAAAGCAGTTCCTGCAAACAAAAGAACAATGGGGATTACGGTTCATTCCTTAGTAAAGAGAATTCCGATGTCTCTTGGTCCTCTTCTTGGCGGAACTTTTATTTCAATTTATGGAACTACATCGGGAATAAGAATTTCATTCATCACTGCATTTGTACTTGGCATAGTTGCGTTATTCGCAATTCATTATTTAATGGAAGATGAAATTGTTGCACCTCAAAGCAGCAGGTTAAAAGATCTTTTAAGATTAAAAAAATTTAATCCTGCTTTGCGGAATTTATTGGTGTCCGATATGCTGATAAGATTTGCCGAACAAATTCCGTATGCATTCGTAGTTATCTGGTGTGTAAATAATATTGGTGTTACTGCATTCCAGTTTGGAATTCTGACCACGGTAGAAATGATCACAGCAATGCTTGTTTATATTCCCGTTGCTTACTATGCGGACAGATATTTCAAGAAGCCGTTCATAATAATAACATTCGTTTTCTTCACAATATTTCCGATGATAATATATTTCTCAAGATCGTTTGCGTTGCTTGTTGTTGCATTTATTATAAGAGGATTGAAAGAATTCGGAGAACCGACAAGAAAATCTTTAATTATGGATTTGGCTCCTGAAAATGCAAAGGCAGAAACTTTCGGAACTTATTATCTTTTCAGAGATATGGTTGTTTCGATTGCTGCATTAAGCAGTGCATTCCTCTGGAATATTTCTCCGTTCACAAATTTCATCACGGCTTTTATATGCGGTTTGATAGGAACAATCTGGTTTGCTGTATGGGGAAAGGATTTAAAGACAGAAGAGAAGATTTAATTTGTAATTATATCAAACAGAAAATTTCATTTGCTAATTGTTAATTGAACCTTATTGTATCTTGTGTTAAGTTAATTAAGTGATTCTCAATTATAATTTAAGGAGGAGATATTATGAGAAACTTAATTATACTTTTCCTGCTTTCCTTTCTTCTATCATGCAGCACCGAAAACTGGGAAACCCTTAGAACAAATTCAGAGCAAGCTTTAAGCAATAACAATTACCAGCAAGCCATTGAATACCTGGAAGAAGCTGTTTCCAATGAACCTCAAAATGCTGAAGCCCACTACTATCTTGGTCAGGCATACCGTATGCAGTTATTTAAAGACGGCGGCGGACTTAACAAAGTCAGCACATCTTTAGCATTTAAATCTTCAGAACATTTCCGTAAAGCAATTGAGATCTCTCCCAAGTACACCGGTAAAAAGTTTGTTGTAGATCCATATTCAAAAATTCAGACAATATGGGGTGCAGTTGCATTGACATATTGTTACAACAACAATCCTGATTCAGCAAAATGGGCTTTTCAATACGGCCAGAAGGAAGGCGGTTTCTATCCCGCAATGCTGGAGTACAATAAAAACATAATGGCATCCTGTGAACAGAACGCAATACTTTTTACTAATGGCGATAACGATACCTTCCCTATGTGGTTTCTTCAGCTTGTGGAAAAATACAGAACAGATATTACAGTAATAAATCTCAGCCTGCTTAATGTTAGTTGGTACATCAAACAAGTGAAGAACTCTTATCCATTCGGGGCAAATAATTTGTTTATGAATCTGACTGATGCAGATGTCGACAGCTTAAATCCAATCAAATGGGAAGAAAGAACAGCAACTGTCCCGGTAGAAAAAGATAAGCTGAACAAAGAAGGTATAATAAGATGGCAGGTTAAGCCGACAATTGAAAACAAAGGTATCCGTGTGCAGGACCAGATGTTGATGGAAATAATTCTGGCGAACAAATGGAACAGACCAATTTACTTTTCCACCACTGTTACCGAAGGATATAAAATAGGGCTGGATAATTTTCTTGAAATGGAAGGTCTGGTTGAAAAGTTATGTTCTCATAAAAGTAAAAACAACCCTGAAAAAATTTACAGTAACCTGACTGAAGTCTACACTTATGACGGAGTAAAAGATAAACATATAAGCGACGTCGAAGAAGTATCCGGTCTTTACCAGAATTACCGGTATGTATTTATCGAAGCAGCACATCTGTTCGATACTGACGGAGAAAAAGAAAATGTAATTAAAACATTAAACATAATGGATGAAAGGCTGCCGGAGACGCTTTTGCCATAAAAAGATACAGAGCTGAAAGAGGCTGCTGAAAATCTGCGAAGTAAAAATTTGTGATTTGCTGATTATTTATAATTGCACAGTAAAATTTAATTGTTTTTTAAAGCATTCATTATTATAGGAGTTAACATGAAAAATGTAAAAACATTTTCTTACCTGCTCATTGTCACTATTTCTCTGTGTTTAAATATGTCATACGCACAGTGGAATTGGCAAAACCCTTTGCCCCAGGGGAATATACTGTCGCACGTATCATTTGCACAAACACACAGTGGTACTAATGTCGGATTAGCCGTGGGTTATTCAGGTACGATTCTTAAAACATCGGATGGAGGAAATACATGGACTATTCTAAATAGCGGAGTTACAAATTTACTTACCTCTGTTACAATGACAGATGAGCTGAATGCATTTGTAGTTGGAAGCAATGGTTTGATCCTTCATACAACTAGTGGAGGTACGACCTGGACCCAGCAACAGAGCGGAACAAATGCAAACCTTACCGATGTATATTTTATAAACTCAACTACCGGCTGGGCGGTGGGAGGAATTTTTGCATTCAGCAATTCACAAGGTATCGTTCTGAAAACAACGGATGGCGGCAGTAACTGGCAACTACAAGTTGTACTGGGTTATCTGTTCCGGGCTTGTTCTTTTGCAAGTTCCAGCATTGGGACTATTGCTGGAATCCAATGGACACAAAATGGTATCTATGGAAGTGTTGTGTGTTCTACTGATGGCGGTGCTTCCTGGGTAAATAAACTTAGCGGAGTCTCGAATCTTTGGGATATTTATACGAACGATGCCAATAATAGTACGGTAGTAGGAGAATCCGGAACGATTATGAAGACCTCAGATGGAGGTAATCATTGGCAGAATTTAAACAGTGGAACATCAAACAGGCTCGACGCAGTTTATTTTAGTAATATAAGTACTGGTACTGCTGTTGGACAAAATGGAACAATTCTTAGAACCACAACCGGGGGAAATAACTGGGTATCTCAAAACAGCACTACAATTAATGAATTATATGATATCTTCTGTGCAGATTATAATGCAGAATACGTTGTCGGAGAATGGGGAGATATTTTAAAGACATCGAATGGCGGCTCAACGTGGAATAAAATATCACAGGGGACAACGAAAAAGCTCTATTCAGTTTCATTCGGTACTTCTAATTCAGGTTCAGTTGCAGGTACCGGAATTGTTACTGGCGCATCGGGGACAATAATAAGAACAACTAACAGTGGTTCAACCTGGACATTACAGTCAAGCCATACTGATAATGATCTGTTCGGTGTTTCTATGTCAGGAGCAGATACAGGGACTGTTGTTGGTGCCGGAGGTATAATATTGAGAACTACTGATAGCGGTATTAACTGGGAAACACAATCAAGTGGCACAAATAATAATCTTAACGGCGTTGACTTTATAAATAAAAATCTTGGGATTACAGTTGGGGATGGAGGTAGAATATTAAAGACTACAAATGGGGGTAGTTCATGGATTACCCAAAATAGCAATACAACAGTAAACCTTTTGGGAGTTTCATTTATAAATTCGAATTATGCTTTTGCAGTTGGCTTCGCCGGAACTAT
>Ga0214473_10005828_pt1 | contig 14731 bp, 9 predicted proteins | sample RVTome_7_FD_203509 | JGI IMG/M metagenome (GOLD analysis project Ga0214473, IMG submission 203509) | Soil microbial communities from uranium-contaminated site in the Upper Colorado River Basin, Wyoming, United States - RVT98D197 | ecosystem: Environmental > Terrestrial > Soil > Contaminated >... | reverse complement strand
TTTAGCCGTCTTATTCCATGAATAATTCCTCACTAAAACTTTTCCGGTTTCGACTAATTGATTTCTCAGTGAGGTATCTTCCAAGACCAAGGAAATTTTCTCGGCAATATCATTGGGGTCCTTGGGGTCTGCAAAAAGACATGCTCCTTCACCAATCTCTACAAGAGCTTGTATCTTTGCCGCAACAACTGGCGTACCTGCCGCCATGGCCTCTAAAACGGGAAGACCAAACCCTTCATAAAAAGACGGCTGACAATAAAGGCCGGCAAGGTTATAGAGGGCAACCAAATCGCTGTCCGGCACAAAACCCAAGCGAATAACTTGCCTGTCCTTGCCGTATTTATTTAGAAGCTCAACCAGGGGTCTATTTTCTGGATGAAACCGGTCGAAATCGGCGGAAGCTGCCTGTTTACCAACAATCACCAGGGTAATATTTGCTTTTTTGCAGGCCTCGGCAAGTCCCAGCACATTTTTATTGTAATTTACGTCGCCAACATAGAGAACGAAACGCCCAGGCAACCCGTAGCGTTTCTGAACTTCCGATTTCCAGCTGCCACCCTCCAGTTTCTTAAATATTTTTCTGGGGGCTAAGTGGATCGCAAAGATTTTTTCCTGCGGAATTCCTAAAAATCTCACTATGTCTTTTTTGGAGGTTTCTGAAACAGTGATAATTGCATCCGTCTTAGAAATTAGAAATTTTTGAATTAGAAATTTTATTCTCCCCTTTATTCCGGAAGGATATTCTTTGGGGTAAATTAGGTAAATAAGGTCGTGAATGGTTATAACCGAGGGCTGGTTGCCTCTAATAGGGACACTAAAAAAATAGGGGTGAAACTTTTGATAGTGGACAAGGTCGTATTTTGACAAATCCGCCCTTTCGTCACCGACAAGCTCAGTCTCAATCCCCTTGAGTTTTTCTAAGTGCTCAATCAAAAACCTTGTATATACGCCTATTCCCCTGACGGCGTCTTTCTCTGAATGAGGCCCGGTTACTATTCCAACTTTCATTTGTATGCCTTTTGGAAGTATTTAAAATACGCGATGGGAAAGTGCAGAGCGGAAAAAAAGGACCAAATAAATCCCCTAGCCCCATCCAAGAAACCCAAGTGCCTAAAATAAAGCTTTACAAAAACTGACAATGGCTTTAAGGACGAAAAATAAAAAAGAGCAAACAAATTTTTAGGTACCTTTTTTTGGGCAAATTCAGCCGCGGTAAGGTCGGTATATCTATTTGCTCTTTGTAAATACCTGGAAAAAGTGGGTGAATCGTGGTGTTCCAAATCATTTTCAAGCCAGCCCACTCGTCCATCAACCTCCATAATCTCGTGCACACTTTTGGCGGGGAAATGGGCTTTACCCCTTTTAACCAACCTTATCGATGCATCGGGGTACACCCCGGCATGAATCAGTGGCTTTCCCAAAAAAATATTTATCCTAGGGATGAAAAAGGCTACCATCTCACCGGTATCCTTCCCAATCTTCCCATCCCTTTCTTCCAAAATTCGCTGATGCCTTTCAAATAACCTCCTTTTTCTTAAATTTAATATTTTTTTATTCGACACCTCTGCCTCGGACATTCCAAGGATTAAGACTATCTCTTTCTCAAGTTCCGAAGTTATCCTTTCGTCAGCATCAAGCTGAAGTATCCAGTCTCCTTTAGCCAAATCCATAGCCTTTTGTTTAGTTTTGTGAAATATCGGCTCGTGGGTAACCTGATAAACCTTGGCCCTAAGGCTTTCGGCAATTTGTCGCGTATTATCCTTAGACTCCTCATCAACCACGATAATCTCGTCGGCTATCGCCCTGACTGACTCCAGACACTCACCGATATTTTTTTCTTCGTTTCTGGTTGCCAGTACTATAGAAAGCGTTCTTTTCAACATGCTAGCTTGATTTTACCAGTTTAGCCGCCCTTTCTCCCAATTCCACCGCATAATTCGTTCCCCTGTCCCAGGGATACACCTGCTGGATGTTAGCCAGAAAGAGTCCTTCTATGGGAGTTATCATCTCCGGCATAATTCTCGAATAATTTAAAGGAATCACTGGTTGGGCAAAAGGTGTCGTAAAAAGGTAAACCCTATTAACCCAGTCAGAAGTAAACTCGGGGTTAATCTTCTGCAAGAAGGGTAGAAATTTCCTAAACAACTCCTCTGCCTTTTTTTCATAGTATGGATGGCCGTGGGGAAGATAATTACCCACATAAACTATGTTTTCTCCTCCGAAGTTTTGCCTATCCATAAAATTGGTGTGCTCTACAACCGCCAAAAATGGATAAGAATCATCATTCACGTTCAGCCAATATGACCCATCCTTAAGAAATTGTCTTTTAAGAATTAGCACAAGGTTTACCGCTCCTACCCCCTTAAAAGATAGAAGTTTCTCAACATAAGAGGTAGGAAGGCCTTCGGTAATGCGCGCAAAAATGGCGAAGGGCAGGGTACAAATTACCCTATCGAATTCAAATTTCCCTTTATCGGTGGTAAGTTCCAGCTTAGTACCCACCTTCGATATTTTTTCTACCCTGGTTCTATATAAAATCTTTCCTTTATACTCCTGAATTTGTGCATCCAGCCGGGTTGCAAACTTTAAAAAACCCCCTTGGGGATATCCCAATTGCGCGCTTCTTTTTTTAACTCTGGCCCAAAACCAGGACGCAGGAATCCCATGAGATAGTGAGCCGAATTTTTTTTCAAAAAGCGGCTTCCATAAAGCCTCCCAGGCCTTTTTACCGTTATACTTTTTCAAAAAAACTTCGGCGGGAGTTTCCTCCAATAATTTCCAAAATGGGGTGAATTTTAAAAAGGCTAAAACAAGCCCGGTGCGTATTCTATCAAACAATGGAAGCCCCTTAAAAAGCATCAGACTTAATGGCGAATCCAGCTGAAAAATCGAGCCTTTGATAAAAGTTGAAGTTTTGGTTTTTTTGTAAATGAAATTATGCCCGACTTCACCCGCTAAATTCCTTACGGCATAGTCCGAATAGAACCAGTGGTGGTAGTGCTTTTCCAAACTCCACTTCCAATCTTTTTCCTTAAATCCCACCGCAAGGCCTCCGGGGTATCCCTCCGACTCAAAAACCGTAACGTCTAAGCCATCTTTAGAAAGCCTATATGCCGCCGCCAACCCTCCAAAGCCCGCACCGATAATTCCTATTTTCATAAACTAATTTGCTACCACCTCGAAGTATTTATACCCATTGGTCCCATATATCTCTTCTACGATATTTGCCTCCTTCGGAATTTCCTCATCCGTTCCCACAATTAAACTCTTTGGGTTTTGGGGTTGATCAACGTCAAAATTAATAGCTCTAAATTCATATTTGCCAAAATTTCTCACCGTGGAGAAACCATATTTATCCCTTTCGCTAAGGAAATGGTCATTCTGGAACTTTTCGGGAGGAACCTTAAGATAAAAAAGGAACAATATATAAGGCTGGTCATAGCGGTCGGTTACAATCACTTTGTCAAATTTATCCTGGTTTTGTCCTATAAATCCAACCAGCTCCTTTACTCCATACTGCGAAGAAAACGGAAACTCTTTGGCCATATGCAACCAATACTGGTGAATATACCTTGTAAAATTCCAAACCATAACGGCGGAGAGCAACAGGAAACCAACAATACGCAGGTTTTTACCTTTTACGCTATTTTTCAGCCAGCCAACAACGCTAACAAATCCGAATGCACTAATTATTGTTAACGGAATAACCATATTTTGAGCCCGAAGTGCGTGCGGTGCTTGAAAAGTCAAGGCTGCAGCAAAAGGAGCTACAACCAGCCACCAAATAACAACTCCCCATTCCCTTGAGGGTTTTCTGGCAATAAGGATAAATCCGACCGCCAGAAACAGTATATCGAAAAGATACATCTGCCCAGTCTCCGGTACTCTATTTCTTTGAATAACATCCCCCGTCAAAAACAAAAACTCCCCCCAGTAATGTTGAGACCAATTTTGCAAAAAAGCCAATGAGTAATTCACCGGTTTATTATGAAGAACCTTGGCCGCAAAACTTCCATAGTTTTGATGTTCACCTCTTTGCTCATTAATTCTGGAAAGCGGTCCGGGGTCGGCAAAAAGCCCAACTCCTGCTGCCCTTGAAAAAACTTCTCCCCTGGCCAAATCAAAACCCAGAGGAAGAAGCAGAAAAATAGCAACCATCCCCGAAATTGCAAACTTTTTGATATTCGGCTTGATCTTATCCCTATACATAAACAAAAGTCCGACAATCAAAAGGGGTACAACAACTCTTGCCGCGTGATACGCATAGAGAGAGAGCACAAAGGATAACGTACTGAATATAAGGTACTTGGGGCTGCTCAAGCCTTTAACAAACAACCACAAACCAAGCGTAATGAAGAAGGTTGCCGCATTTACCTCCCAGCCCCCACGGGAGAAATGGAGATGCCAGGGCGAGATGGCCAGAAGGAGACTGGCGGCCAAGGCTATGTGATCGGCGTTAATTGATATATTTTTATCCTTAAATAAATCCCTAACCAAAAAGTGTAAAATCACAACCGTCAAAACCCCGAGACCCGCCCCTGGGATTCTAACTGCCCATTCGTTTAAACCTAATACTTTTACGAATGGAAGAACCATATAGAAATAGACTCCCGGCTTGTAGTCGTTAAACGACTGAAAATGGATTGGCCAGGCATTTCCATGCTCATCGTGACCGGTTTGGACCAATGAATAGGCGTTATAACCTATTGCGGCCTCATCGGCATTTAAAGCAGGAAAACTACCCAAGCGATAAAATCTTAGGAAAAAGGCCAATAAAATTATTGCAAAGAGTATGTATTTTTTATAAATTCCCATTATTTGGCCTCCATGATCACAAATGCCATCGTTCCGTCTGGCCGTAGAACCTGTTTAAGGACGTTATAGTCGCCAAGGACAAGACTCTTTGGAGCAACCACCTCATCGGCAATAACAATTGTTCCGGAAGGGTATTTATAAGGCCAGCTTAAGAATTGGAAGTTTAGGTTTTTATATTTACTTACAAGCCCTACATCCCCTACACTACTTGACTCAAAGGTCGCATTCTCCCAAAACTCCCTCGGGTCACTTTTCTCGTAAAAAAGAAAATAAATAAAAGGTTGGGCGTAGGATTGCTGAAAAACAATTTCCCTCGAGTCCAAATTGTAATCCTTTAAGTATTCAACCGACTCCCTGTATCCATACTCCCAATATTTTGCGGAGTGTTTGGGTAGGTGCACAAAGTAAGAATCTAAATAGTAGAGAAAGTTCAGAAAATATAGTGCCACAAATCCCAAAACTGCTATTTTACCCAAAGAGTCTTTGGACAACTTTTCAAATAAGCCATAAAGGGCGAGGGAAGACATAATAATTAGAGGTATTGCCATATGAAGACTTCTTACCCCGTGAACGGGGTCTCTTGAGAGTATTGAGGGAATGGGCGCAAGTACCAACCAAAGAAGCATAAATAAGAAATATCTACTTTTAATACCTCGAAGAAACTGAATAAACCCAAATAAAATTAGGACGGAATCGGCCAATAAAAACATCCCCATATTCGGCGGACTATGCCGAGGATTAACCCAATCGCCCTCAAAGAATAGAAATCTTCCCGAAAAATGATTAAACCACTTTCCCGCAATCACCCTCACCCAATTCAGACTCTCCGAATGAAAGGTCAAAGTAGTGATACTCTGGGCTTGCTCCTGTCCTTGTTCCAATATTTTTTGGATATCACCCTCGGGCCTTGAATAAGAAAATACGCTTACCACGGATAACCTTCCTGTCTGGCCCGTAAAAATGCTTATCAATATTGGCAGACTAACAATAAGACCTAGCCCTATGGACCCAACAATAACCTTTTTGTCGAACTTGATTAACTTTTTGAAAAATAATAATCCCAGAATAAGAACCACAATGATTGTTGATAGTTTTGCTCCCTGATAACTCACAAAGGTGAGGGCGAAAAATAGGGATGATGCAAAAAGTAGCCTGTTCTTTTCAAGAGATTTTAAGAAAAAATAAATGCCGGCTAAAGTAAGGCAAAGCGCAAGGTTTGGAACCCAGGCACCTCTGGAAAATTGAATAAGCCAGGGATTGACCGCCGCCAACAACCCTGTAAATAGGGCAACTTTTTCAAAATTCTTATACTTTGCCTGAAATATTATCCTTGCGAGAAGGAATACCAAGTAAACAATAATTACCCCTAAAATCGCGTTGGGAAGCCGAACGCTAAATTCGTTTAGTCCTAATACGGCAATTACAGGAGCCGCCAAATAGACGTATAAGCCTGGTGTATAATCTCCGAATGATTTAAATACGATTGGGAGGGTTTGTCCCCAAAAATCTTTTCCGGTTTTTAATACCGAATATGCGTTATACCCTAAAGCCGCCTCGTCGGCAGTCAAATGCGGCGGATTAGTCCCCAACTTCCACACCCTAAGAAGTGTCGCCAGAAGAAGAATTAAAAAAAGTATTGTTGTTGTATTAATAAATCGCTTCATAAATACATCCTAATTTTCTAAAATCTCAAACGCGAAAGTACCATCTAAAAAATTTATGGTTTCCACCCTCTTCCATCCGGAAGGATAATTTCCGGGGCTCGTAACCAGTAGACACGTTTTTGCTACTGAGCAATCAACAGTGTTTCTACTTTCCAAGGCAAACGTATCGGTGTTTCCAGCAATTTCCCAATCGTTTACGAAATAAAACTTGTCAAACCGATCCACCCAATACCAACCTGATTGGTAAAATCGTATCAGATTGGGATCTTCCTTATATTTGGCCGGGTCCCAAGGCCAATAAAACAGTAAAAACTCGTGAGGCTCTCCATATTTTTTAGTAATTATTACTTTGTCGTACTTTTGATAATTACCCTTAACATATTCAACCATCTGCCTATACCCGTATTGCCAAGCCCAGGAATAATTATTTCGGTAGTCGATAAAGTACACTTTAAGGTAACTTTCGACAAACAGCGCCAGAATCACTATATAAATTAAGTAAAGCGAAAGACTAGACGGAATTTTGGTCCTTGTACTCACCCATTTGGCGAATCCCTCCAAGCCTATGGCTGTAATGATCATAGGTAGAGGAAGCATCGTCGTTGCCCTGACGACGGCGTTTGGCTCGGTAGTTATTGCCGCAGGAATAGGGCCAAGGGCGAGCCAGGCCAGAACAAATCTGTAATCGGACTTCCCCTTAAATGCTTTCCTTATTACCCAAAAAAGTCCCAAATAGAAAAATGGTAAACCCAGGGGGTATAAAAGTCCTCTTGCCGGCACGCTAAACTGAAACTGCGTACCACCTTCGGTAAAAAGGAATTTAGGCGAAAAGTAATCAACATAGTTTCCGAGAAATTGGCTTACAAAATACGTTGGCCTATTGAATACAAACCTCTTAACAGTCTCCGGCAGTTGTGACTTTTGCCTTAGCTCAACTATTTTTGAAATAGCACCCTCATTTAAGATAAAAGTAAATCTTGAACGCGCCGTTGCATCAGAGTTTAAAAAAATAAATGGAAGGGGCACAAAGAAGACAAGAAGAAAAACGACTGATAAAAATTTAGCCTTCGCGTGATTCTGAAATACTTCCCATATCGATTTTCGATATACCAAATACCCCAAAATAAGAAGGACCGGGGCAAGAATTCTTGTTGTGTGGTAGGAATAAAGGGTTAAACCGAGGAATAGTATTGATACAGGAAGAAGATATACGTTTTTATGCCTGTTAAAAAAGGCGGCCAGGGAGGCTGTGAGAAAAAATACCGATAAATTCGATTGAACGACAAACCTAGACAGAAAAAAGCTCCAGGGCTCAATTGTGACCAGAAGTGCGCTAAGAAGCGATATCCTTTTTGATTTGGTTAATCCCCAACTAAGAAAGTATGCCGCGACGGCGGTGAGAGCCCCCAAAAGCGCATGCGGGAGTCTAACCGAGAGGTCGTTGAGCCCGAAAATTGCGATAAAAGGGATGGTTAAATAAAGGTTTAAAGGCAAAGGGTAATCACCGTAGGCTCTGAAGTTTGAAAGAGGCAACAACTTCCCCCATTCGTCTGAACCTGTTTTTAATATCGAATAAGCATTATAGCCGTGGGAAACCTCATCCCAATTAAGTGCAGGGGGGGCATAGGTAAGTAAAATTAGTCTTCCGGTAAGTGCCAAGACAAAGATCAAAACGAGAAGTTTATACTCCAATAAAAACCCCAAACACTTCTTAAAAAGAGGACTCATACCAAAATTATATATTCGCGAAGCTAAAAAGTCGAAGCGGCCTTACAAAGTGGACTGATATTTCGTGTAGTTCGGCATTTCTGGGCAGGATTTGTCCTATACCCCACAAAAACCACTTCACCCAAAGGATCTTTTATTTCAAATATCTTGGTAAGAAAATGCTCCTTGGCCTGATCTTCTGAAATTGCCAGACTGTCCCCTACCAGAACCTGATTTCGATATATATCTTTCTCCCAATCTATTCCGCGAGTCTCGACATTGGCGAAGCGAAAGTTCTGATCGAACGGTAAATTCTGGTAATAATTAGCCTTAATGTTTTGATCAACTGAATTTTGAAACTCCTCGGGAGGAACTTTTAGAAAGAATAACAACTCCGTATAAGGAATAGGGAGTCGCTCCCTGTCTATCATAAAATGCTCGTCCGAAGTTTTGATAATTTGTGCCAAGGTGTCATAACCGTAGCCCCAATATTTAGCTTTCTCCTTAGGAAAAAAGACAAAGTAGGAACGCCAGAAAAATACGATCGAGACAATAAATATAACTAATGCAATGCCTTTTATGATAAGAAAGTTAATATTTCTCTTTCCTATAATGTTTAATTTAAAAAGCCTATCTATTCCAATTGAGATTATCAGGGCCAATGGCAAAACCAGCGGCATTACCCTGTGGACAGGAAAAGGATCTTTGGTTAATGAAGCTGTAATCGGCGTAGTTAGAGCCAAAAGCAGTATAAATATCGAGGTATCGCTCCCCCTTTTTCTCCAAAGAATAGTTAGGCCCAAAAGATACGGAACGATCATCCAAGCATAAAAAAGTGACAAGCCCGGAAGATCCTTGTCGCCAACCAAAAAAAGTGTCCTTGGGGAAAAATAATTAACAAATTGTGATAAGAATTCGCGTATGAAAGAGATACTCAGCGCCACTGGACCAGGAATTATTCCCGTTAATTTATCCGCTTGCACCACTATTGCCTGACTACCCAGCTCTCCAGCCTTGGGGAAAAATGCCGGGGTTGTAAGAAGAAACAAATGGGGAATTTGGGTTAGCACCAATAAGAAAACGCCATATATAAAATACTTTAAATTTTTCCTTGCCAACAATCTTTTCCTAAAAGCTATAAAAAAGAAGGTTATGAGAAATGGGATGGTAAATCTTTCAGCGTAGGCCGCGTAGGTTGAAAGGGACAAAACAATAAAAGCCGGTACAATCCATTTAGGACGGCTAAGCGAGTACCATAAAAAAAGACTACCCAAACAGAACAGAAAGAATGCCAAGGCAACTTCGTACCCCACCCTCCCCTGGAATACAACTGTTGGCGTTATAGCAAAAAATAGACTGCCCAGAGTTGAGATCTTCATGCTCTTAAGAAAAAGATAAATCACAAAAACTGTCGCAAGGCCCGAAAGGGCGGCCATAAATCTGACAGAAAACACATTCAGATCCCAAAGCTTGATTGGAATGGTAGACAAATAAATATAAAGTGGTTCGTTATATGAGCCGTAAAGTCGAAACACTAGCGGAAACGACTTACCGTACTCATCCTTACCGGTTTCTAAAATCGAGTAGGCAGAGTAACCATGCAATGCCTCGTCAACATAAAAACCCGGCGGAATTGAACTAAGTTTATGAAAGAAAAAGAATATTCCGACTACGGCAAGCAGAATTATAAACACCAATTTCGGAATATTTATTTTCAGGTTAGCTGCGATCATATAAGTAGGTCTGTAATAAAATTAAAAGATACAAGAAAATAAATGAAATAATTACTATTCTTTTTAACTTATTAGATTTAAGTTTTTCTACCCTTTCTCCTATATACTCGAGTCCGTAAACGCTAGAAATACTTACAAATGGAAACAGAGAAATTGGCTCTGCAGCGATTTGAGATCCGACAAGCGCTACCAAGGTAATTGGGGCAAGTAGACTTACGAAAAAAGCCGCAAGATTCTTCCGAAAATTAAGCCCCAGAAGTCCAACTGCAAAAAAGGGCAAAAGAATATAGGGGAAAGATTCGTGTTCTTTAATGCCTACCCTTTCGTTCGGATGATTGGCAAAAAAATAAAGATTGGGATTTACCACTTCAGCCAAATTATTCTGGATCCGATATAAGGCTAGAGTTTCTGGTCGCCCTTCCAACCAATGGGCTAAAGGCACCCAAACCGTCTTTGCCCCAACTGTTACTTTTACAGGAGGGTATTCATTCAGCCTTTGTAATTGGACAACACCTTCTGCTTCATTCAAAAAAGTAAGACTCCTAATTTGTGTATTTTTAATCTGAAAAACAATTAAAATCAGAACAAAAACAACTAACAACTTCTCCATTTTTTCTTCTTTAAGGGAGCGGTAAAGTAACCACGAAGCTAAAAACGCAGAGATCCCTATGAAGGGATTGTCTTTAAACATTCTCCAAATCCAAAGGTTGCCCAGTATAACCAAAAGAAAGGGGAAATATTTTACAAAAAGTACCTTAAAGGGTTTTTTACTAAAGCTCATTGGCGTCTACCAAAATATAGGCAGGTTCACCGTTAAGATAATTAAAACTCTCAATGGGTTTAGTCTGGAGAGGAAATTCACTACTTCTTCCAACCACTAATAAATTTCTACCTTTAAGATCCTCTATCACAATATCCCCAAAAATATATTTTCCCAAAGAGTATTCATCTATTTGATCCAAATAACCCACCCCTTGAGCTTCATATCTTAGCCAGGTTCTCGAGGCTTTTTGAACCTCCTTAGGATCCATCTTTTGGTAAAACTGTACCCAAATATTCGGCACCGATAGGGTGCGACTCAAAACAATCCCGTCATAACCTCCCTCCAATGCACTTACGCGTTCTATTATTGCGGCCATTGGCTCCTGCATATCCTTGGAAGCATACAGTGGAGCATGGTATCTGTAGCTTTCCAAAAAAGCCCCAAGGCTTAGGGATAAGAGAACAAGAAGTAACCCTAAAAATAAACTGGCGACTCGAGACAAGTATTTTTCTTTTATCCAATCAAGGATATAAATTGCACCCCAAGCAGAAATTATTTGCAGGGCAGGCATCATAACGGCCGCCCTGGTCCCCGACATTCCGGGTCCTTTGGTAAATGCAGCCGGAAGGGGGGCTAATGCCAACCAAATTAGAACAACCCCCATTTTGTTAAACCCTTTGTTTTTAAGGAAGGAGGCTAATGCGGCAAGAATAAGTATGATTTCGAAAAGGTACATTACTCCTCTACCGGAAATCATTCCATAGCTCCATTCGGAAACCCCCTGGGTAAATAAAAATGAGGGAGAAAAATATGAGAGGTAGCCGCCTGAAAAGGTCTTAAAAATATAAAGCGGTTTATTATAAAAAGCCCTTGCAATAGTCTCCGGAACACCGGAAACGATTGCCTCGTAACGGCTATCGGCCACCTGCTTCCAGTGATCGGTCGGATTAAAAATGGTTATATCAAGTCCCCTTCTCGCCGCACCCGTAAACATACTCCCGAAAGCCATTCCGAGAAACAACACCGCAACTACAATTGCCCATTTAAACCTTTTCGTAAGACCTCCAAGTCCCGCCGAACCCAGGTTTCTCCTAATCTCCTTTGAGTAGGCTAACTTTAAAGCCAATAGTACTAACGGGGAAACGTACCTTGCCGCGTGGTAAGTAAATAGATTTATACCAAAAAATACCGCGGACAAAATCATCCATTTGGGTTTCTCTATTCCTTTAATAAAACTCCAAACAGCCAGCGGTAAAAACAAGGAAGTTAAATTGGCCTCAAATGCTCCACGGGAAAGACTTATATGCCACGGAGAGGTTGCCAAAAAAAGTGCCGACAATAAGGCAAAGTCCTTCCTTTTGCCCAATGACAAAACCATGAGGTAGGTTGCAATAACCGCCAGTGAGCCCATAACAGCCGCCGGAAGTCTTACGCCCAATTCGTTTAATCCGAACAGATAGATTGAAGGGGTAGCAAAGTAGGCATAAGCCGGCATCTTGAAATCGCCAAATGAACGAAGTGTAAGCGGCCAGGAAGTCCCCCACTGATCCTTTGCTGTTTTTAATATTGAGTAGCTGTCATAACCCAACCCCGCCTCATCCTGTGTAAACCCCACCGGGTATGAGGTAATTCCAATAACTCTTAATAGGAAGGCTAAGGCAAAAACCACAGATAAGAGGAACAAGTACTTTTTCATTGGCCAGTATATATGTAAAAAATAGTTGATTTGATTGGCGAGTAAACAATATCCAACAAGTTAAGCCGCGGATTATCGAAAATATAAGGATCGGTCACGTCTTTTTCTGTAGAGGCCACTATCAAATTTTCTGGAAGAGCCAAATTTTCAATCGGCTTTTTTAGATCCCCAAAATAAAATTTGTCCCCCAACTTAAAGCCGTCGAATCCCGGATAAATACCCAGGATATGTTTATCATCGACAAACTCTCTTTGAAAAAGCTTCATATCATATCCGTACCAAAATAAAAATCTAGGCAACATCGGCTCGTAGGTATTATTCAAAAATACCCGCTGGTACTTATCGGAATTTGCCTTAAGAAATGTACCTACCTCCTTAAAGCCAGACTGCCAAGCCCTCCAACTTTCTTTTGGCCAAATCACAAAGTAGGACTGAAAAAATTTGGTCGCCTCAAAAACCATAAGAAGTACGAAAACCCCCATAACCAGTTTTCCTTTAACGTTATGTGTGCCCTTAAGTAACGATTCAAGTCCTATGGCTGAAAAAAGAATCAGGGGTGGAAGCATCAGGATTAACCTTGAGGCGTGAGTTCCTCCTCCCTGGGTTAAGTCTGATGGGATAGGCGCCAAAATAAGCCAAAGCCCGAGGGCCAGAAAAATATTCTTTTTTTCTTGGGGTAATTTCGAAAAACCTGGAGCCACTGCCCAAAAAGCCAAAAGAATTAAAAGGAGGTCGAAGTGGTAAAAAAGGCCATATCCAGCCACCGATTGTCTGGGGTTAGGATCCCCTTCTGAAAAAAGAAAGTTAATTGATAACGATTTGGAATAATTATTAATAATTCTTTCTCCAATCACCACGACCTTGTTGTTAAAAACCCTCGAAAATGCGGCATTCGACCACTTTCGCCTTGCTTCTACTTCGGCAATCACCTCTTTTTTGGGAGCAACAGTTATATAGGAGAATCTTTGTGTGGTTCTGCCGCTTAGGGACAAAAAGGTGTAGGGTAAAAGTATCAAAATTCCAACAATGACCGGTAGAACCAGTTTCTTCGGGCTAAATCTAAGAATATTCTTGCGGTATATGAGTGCAAGAACAACAACAAAAAGAGGAACGAATAGCGAGGCTATAGCATATGAATATATGGCCAGACCAAAAAATACGGCCGAAGCAAATAGGTACCTGTAATCCTTTACTCCTCTTACAAAAAAGTATGTTCCAAAAAGGACAAATGGCAAAAGAATTCCGGCGTCATTTGCCTGTCTTGAGAACATAAAATGCCAAGGAGAAAAAGCCATGAAAAGGGCAGCAATAATTGCAGCCTTTTTACCAAAAGCCTCTTTTGCCAAAAAGTACAGTCCAATAATACTTAAAAAACCCATAAGTACCGGCGCTCCCCTGACTCCTATTTCGTTTAAGCCGGAAGCTTTAATAAAGGGAACAGCTAGATATAGCTGCATAGGGAGTCTGTATTCCGAAAAGCTATGAAACATAACCGGCAGGTTATTGCCCATGTAATCTTTCCCAGTTGTTAATATCGAATAAGCCTGAAGGCCAACGTCTATTTCGTCCCCGAATAAAGAAACTGGAATTTTATCTAGTTGCCAAAGACGCAGAATAAGCGCTATAAGAAAAAAGAAGGCTACGAAAATAACGAACGGCTTTTTGAAAATACTTCTCATACCCAATTATTGAGCCAGCCGGATAGCATTACAAGCATCCAAAGGACCCCTCCGTTATTTTCTTTCATCTCCTGGTGGTTTTTCCATACTTTTTCGATTTTCTCTTTGTCGATATATTCATAAAGATCTTTATTTTGAATTTGCGTATAGGCAAATTCTTTTAAAGGTCCCCTAAACCACTTTGCCGTAGGAATTCCAAATCCCTTTTTGGGCCGTTGGGCCACCTCCGGAACATATTTTTCTGCAAGCTCCCTAAGAAGCATTTTAGTTTTGAAAAGACCCACGTGGCGCTTTTGGGTTGAAAAAGCAAAATCTATAACTTCATTATCCAGGTATGGAACTCTTACCTCCAGGGAGTTATACATCGAGGCCCTATCGGTTTTAACTAAAAAATCATCCCTAAGGTAAGTATAAAAGTCTATTGCCTGGGCTTTTAAGGACGGGCTTTTTATTCTGTCGATATCGGGCAAAAGTTTTCTTACTTCCTGTAAGTTTGGCTTTGCGGCAAGCAGGTTTTCCCCTAAGAAAAAGGTCCTCATCATATAAATTTGCCGTTCGAAAGCCTCCATCTTAAGTGCACGGGCAAAAATTGTAGCAAGAGTTTTTTTAGGGTAATTCTCAAATGAATTAGGAAGCACTGATAATAAACGAGTACCCAGATCTATCAAATCTTT
>Ga0214473_10005827_pt1 | contig 14732 bp, 16 predicted proteins | sample RVTome_7_FD_203509 | JGI IMG/M metagenome (GOLD analysis project Ga0214473, IMG submission 203509) | Soil microbial communities from uranium-contaminated site in the Upper Colorado River Basin, Wyoming, United States - RVT98D197 | ecosystem: Environmental > Terrestrial > Soil > Contaminated >... | reverse complement strand
ATCGCGTCATCGACTACGTGAACCGCGAGGTCTTCGATAAACCCGAGGAGTACTACACCCTCGACAAGTTGCGCAAAGCCGCCGCCGTGGATCGGCGCCTGACCCTGCGGGAGATCCTGGAGAAGATCTTCGGCCTCATCCCGCGCTTCAAGTCTAAGGACGAACTGCTGGAAGAGGAGTTCGCCAAGTTCGTCGTCGACACCAAGCCCGAAGAGGTCGCTGCCATCCCGGCCATCAAGACCTACTTCAAGGCCTACGTCACCAGCGATCAGGTGCGCCACATCATCGAGAGCAAGCATTTCACCGATCTGGCCACCAACCCGGTCTTTTCCACCCGCGACTTCCGCGCCGTGCCGGAGAAGTACCGCACCTTGGTTCCCGAATACGTTAAGGACTACGTTCCCCTGAACCAGTTTGCGGCATAGGAATGGATAACATGACTGCCAGTGAGCCGCTGATACCGAAGCATGGTGGCTACCGAAAACTCAGGAGTTTTCAGGTGGCGCAGCTGATTTATGACATAACGGTCCGTTTTTGCGACCGCTATGTCGAAAAGCGCAGCCGTACCCACGACCAGATGGTGCAGGCGGCACGGTCGGGCGTGCAGAACATTGCCGAAGGGAGTCAGGCCTCGGGAACCTCAAAAAAGACCGAACTGAAGCTCACCAACGTGGCGCGGGCCAGCCTAGAAGAGCTAAGGCTCGACTACGAAGATTTCCTGCGCCAGCGCGGCCTGCCGATCTGGAACCGGGACGATCCCCGCCGGCAGGAACTGATTGATCGCCGATGCGCCACTGCCGATGAAGTGGCGCAGTGGGTGCGGGCAGAGCACGACTGTGGACTGCCTAGACAAAGTCGACCCCGTGGACAAAATCTGTCTACACCGTCCATAACGTCCACTAAGTCCACAACGTCCACCTTCCCCGAGCTTGCCGCCAACGCCGCACTTGTGCTGCTGGCGGTCGCCTGCAGCCTGCTCGACCGCCAACTCGCCGCACAGGCTAAGGCGTTTGAAACCGAGGGCGGCTTCACCGAGCGCCTCTACCGTGTGCGCTCAAGCCGTCGGTCCACTTCGTCTACCAAGTCCACAAGGTCCACTGACTGAGGTTTTTTCATGCTCGATACCGACACCAAACGCCGCATCGACACCGCCCGCGACATCCTCGTCGGCAAGGTGCCCGACCCCAAAAGCCAGGTCGAGCAGATCACCATCGCGCTCATTTACAAATTCATGGACGACATGGACGCCGAGAGCGAGGAGTTCGGCGGGAAGCGCAAGTTTTTCGCCAACGAGTTTGCCCGCTACGGCTGGGCCAAACTCATGCGCTCCGGGCTGGGCGGCCACGAGACCCTGAACCTCTACGCCGAAGCCATCGCCAAGATGCCGGAGAACCCCGGCATTCCGCTCCTTTTCCGCGACATCTTCAAGAACGCCTATCTGCCCTACCGCGACCCCGAAACGCTCAAGATGTTCCTCAAGATCATCGACGAGTTCAACTACGACCACAGCGAACGCCTCGGCGACGCCTTCGAGTACCTGCTCTCCGTGCTCGGCTCCCAGGGCGATGGGACCCGGGGACCGGGGTCGGACCAAGGTAACTGTTTGATATTTTGGGATGAACGGCAAATAAACGGGGCTTATTTTGGTCTTAGAAGGCCATTTTTAGACCCAGAATTAAGGGTCTAAGAGGTAGGAGTTGCCAAGGGCTAACCGACATTACCTTCCTGGTTATGTGTGGCACATTACTCATCGGTGCCATAAAAAAGAATTCCTGTTGAGATTTGCCCGGGATCAGCGGCGATGGCTACAGTGGCTCTTTGAGGCAAAGAAACGTTTCAATCTCAGCATCCTGGATTACGCGGTGACATCAAATCATGTTCACCTTGTCCTAAGAGATGGTAAGGAGAGAGAGGCGATACCCGGGGCAATGCAGTTGGTTGCGGGGAGGACGGGCCAGGAATATAATCAACGGAAGGAACGAAAAGGTGCTTTTTGGGAGGATCGATATCACGCAACCGCGGTGGACGCGGATTTCCATTTGATAGAGTGTCTGGTTTATGTTGATCTGAACATGGTGCGAGCAGGCGTTGTGACTCATCCTTCGGAGTGGCCTTTCTGCGGGTACAATGAAATCCAAAAACCTCGTCAGAGGTATTCCCTAATCGATTTCGAGGGTTTGATGGGTTTGTTTCGGCATTAAGAACAGGAATGAACTGAGAGAGATATATAGTGGTTGGTTAGAAGAGGCCATGACGAGGCAGAACCGGGGGCGGGAGCGGCGGTGGACTGAGAGTATTGCGGTAGGAAACGAAGTCTTTGTCAGAGAAACGAAGGAGAAGCTTGGGATAAGGGCAATGGGGCGAGAAGTAATAGGGGCGAATGGATCTTATGAGCTACGAGACCCGGAGATTTCTTATAATGGTCATTTTGACCCCGAAAATGGGGATTTAAGACAGGAAAACACATTTTTTTGGGACATATCTGCTTGAAAATCGGTAAGTTGTCTTGGTCCGACCCGGAAAGATTCACGAAGCAACTCCTGACCCTGGTCTAAACAAATGGTCTAAGCAAATTATTGACCTGTGTAAGGAAGTCATCTTTCTTGCTTATAATGTTAGCACTTATACTGTCATTATCCGTCAAAACAACAAGAATATATTTGAACAATGCAAGATCGTCAGTAACTATGGCATCATTATTAATTTGTTTAACAAATCCACATTTTGAGGCCAAAACTATATCGAAATCACTATGGTTAAATAGAGAAATACATCCCCCTTCGTGCAGAATATTTTTAATTTCGTCACTGACCCTTTGGTTAACAATTCTCTTTTGCATTAATAAAGTGAAGAAATCGGCGACGGATTTTGCAGTGATATTCTGAATACTCGGCAGTTTGGGAAAAGGATTCTCTCTTTTGGCCCAGTTACCGCCTTTATAGTAATCGCTGCGAAGCCATATTCCATTTCCTGAATCTCCGCCATCCCGCTTGAACAAACCTGACTGAAGCATTACGGAGCCAACATATGCAAATCCTATATGCTTGATTAATAATCCCCCGACATTACCATGAGAAAAGCCTACGGCGTCAGTGCCATGAGGACCGCCCTTAGGCCACAAAATCTCCAGAATAGATTTCTTAAAAAACAATTTTGGAGTCCTGCTTACCGCGTCAAAATGAGTGAAATAGTCAACTATACCGATATCTTTGGAAGTAATACTCCTTGCATCATGGATCTTTACAGTGGTTTTACTAAAATCATAGAACTCAAATAATTTTTTGAGATTAGGGAGACGCGTTTTTGCACCATTCTGAACGAAGCCTCTATTTTGCCATATTGTGTTTGCTTCATTTTGGAGGTCATTAACAGTAGTTATTGATTTCTCTTTTGCCAGCTTGCTCATTTCATAAAGCAGTTGGTATAAGCTGATCAAGCCGGCAATTTTCGCCGTACTTGCTCCTCCGGAATTCTCGTCCCCTCTTAGTTCTCCTATAACAGGGTCATAAACATTCTTAATGCTGACTATCGCTGTTTTTATGCCTGGAAACTCCACATCCAGACTTGCTATCGAACTATTAAATGAGCTGCTCTTAGGCGGATTATACTTCGGATCCATAATTGCAGTACTTAAAACCTTAGTATCTTCGGGGATGCTCCAATCTGCCGCATCCACCCATCTTCCCAAACCGAAATCATAATATCCCGGAACCGGATGTGGAATCTGCGATAATATCTCCGGCAAATTTGCAGGCAGAGTCTGCAGAATAGCGTCTCTGGCAATAATTAAGGTTGCTACGACTTGAGTTATCATTTGTTCTTCTCATCAGCTATATATAAAAATGGATATGACAATACATTATTGTTGTCAATTAGAAAAACAAAATCAGAACTATTATTCCACACAGCGCTTTTTCTTCCCCAAAACGTTTTTCCGCTTCTGTTTATGCCTGCGCCTGTATGTATAAAAAGTTTATTGACCGGCTTAAGTGTTATGCCGGGAAAATTATAAGTATGTTTTTTCAGGTCCATCAATCTATACCCCCTGAATGAAATCGGCTTCTTACCGGTGTTCCTGATCACAACACATTCTTTCTTAACGGTCACATGATCATTTGAAGGAGCGTTGAATACACTGAGTTTCAGGTCAACTTTGATATTCAAGCCGCTATTGAGATCCAGATTCATAATAAATGCGGTTTTACTCCGCTTTGGTTTAGGCTCAGCGCCGCTGACCACACTGCACTCAATAACATTTATCCCGCTTTTGAATGTGCAGGAATGACTCGTGAAGATATCCCTCAACACTAGAGCCTTTTTAGATCTGTCGTAGCTCCATTTTGAATAAGGGATCTTAACTTCAATTCCGTTGACGGCAACAAACACCCGCTGCGGAGTTTCAGGATCGACAAAGCTAATCCTGCCGCCATAGATAGTTATCCATACGGGCAGGTCCCTTCCATACATCCAATCAAGAGTTTTACCGTTTCCCTGGCTAAAGAAAGGCAGAGGGCTTTCTATTTGGATGTTTATATTTGTGCCAACAATGTCCTCCTGTTCTTTCAGCTTATTTTTATGCTTAAGAAATGCCTTATCCTTATCTTCTTCGCTTTTGATCTTCTTTTCTCTTGCTGCCTGGTCGCTCAATGCTAACTCTAAAGCGGTTCTCAACAGATCAGATATTGGAGAGTAATTCCTGATTCTTTCTTCGAGGGCGTCGATTATTTCATTTAAGCCTATCTCGCTCGGCAGAGGTATTCCTGAATTACGAATTATACCCGTAATATTGCCAGTAAGATCATCTACAATGTTCTTCACCAGATCCGGGAAATCAGCGGCGCTTGAGAGAATATTACCAAAATCATCTGCAATCTCACTTAATGCCTTAAGGCATTCAACCAATAAAGGCCGGGCAATAGCAAATGCAGTATTGAAAGCTGCTTCTGCGATGATCAAGGCATTTTGTTTATCATTATTGTTAAGAAAGTCAAAACCGGGTACACTTCGTGCAATTCTTTTGGCTTCCGCAACGCCTGCTGCTCTAAGATCATCTAAGACCAGGTCCCGTGTTGACTTCTTCTTGAGCATGGCTGCTGCAGCTTTTAGTGCATCAGAGGCTTCTCTGGCTTTTTGCTGCGCGATCTGGACAGCTTTTTCGAATTCATCCAGCAATTTCAGGTACTGCTCCCACAGATCACGGACGAGCTCCAATAGGGCGATCACAAATTCTTTTGCCGCATCTTCAAGCTGTTTTACGGGCTTATAAGTGATCTCGATCATAAATATTCCCAAAGCATCTGCTATAAGGGGCGCAGATGTTTCCGTATACTTTGCAAGTGTATCGGCATTCCAGTTAAATAAGTCCTCTAATCCTTTCACGTCGGGAATGTAGCTGCATTCACATAAATCCTTAAATGTGTCTTCAATTGCATCGGGATATTTTAGAATATCCTCCGTGCTGTCTATAGAGTACAGGACCTTGCTGATAACGGAAAACAGCTCGGAACGTCTTTGGTGGGAAATGACAGCCGGACCGAATGAAACAGATGCCGCATTGCAAAGATTAAAAGCAAGTTTCCTTGCCGGCTCTTCGATACCACTCAGCGAAACAAAAGGGGGCAGAATTGGCTTTATAATATGCTGCATCACGGCATTAATTAAGACATTATTCGGACTGTTTTTGAGAATATCTGCCATGTTTCCAAAAGCGCTGTGAAGCGAATCTAGAACATGTCCGTAAGTGATCTCAAACAATACTATAATATTTTCTTTAAATATCTTAAAAACCAAATTACTGAGTGCAGTGCTGAATGTTTTTGAATAAAGAAGAGGATCGCTTGGGGACCTTCCTGAGACAATCTTATCCAGCCTGCCGAATACGAAGTTACGGGTTATAAGAAAGCTGGGCTTTATGACTTTATCTATATAGAGGAGAAAATCTTCGTTACCCGATGCCCTGTGTCTCAAACCAGGTATCAACACGTTGAGTATATAATCTTCGATTCCTTGCTTTGTGAAATCGCGGAGCTTCTTATAAAGCCCGGTATTCGAAAGGTCCTTTCCGAAACTTGCATCAAGGAAGAAGTTAATCACATCTGCTTTGCCGATGCCTGTAGTTGCGGAAATGGTATTTATTAAATTGTTAGTTTCGGGCATTATATTGCTGATGGAGTTTATTGCACCTGAATGGTGAATCAGATACTCAACTGCGTCACCAAATGTAAATCTTAGAGGTACGTGCCCGAATTCATTCCGAAACTCTTCAACAACAATTGATGGTGGATCATACAGAGATATAACCTGCGTTGATGCTGGCGGAGTTTTTAAACCCAGGAATTCTGCAGATGCTGAAGCTGACGCAGTTACAAAACCGTACCTGATAGCTTCAACTGAAGCCAGCGCAAACCAGGTGATCGAAATAGCACTTCGCCATTTTGATCTCTGATCCGGAATTAAGGCCTCTAAAATATCGGTTAGAGGGTTGATAAAGTATTGATTGATATTATTGGAATGCAGCTCCCCTTTTTTCAGGAAATCAATAACAGCGTCTAAAATGCCGATTAAGCGCTGCCTTTCTATCATGCTCAGGCGGTTACTGGCTATTTGAACGAGCGAATCTTTAATAAGATTATTCAGAACGTTCAGGCCATAATCTGTGAGCTTATCAAGTGAGTATCTTTGAGCCTGCGCTTTGAAGCAATCGTTAAATACTTCTATAAAAATTTCCGGGTCATCAAAAGAGAGCGCAGTTCTTTGTCCCAATTCGTATGCAGTGTTTAAGGAAACGGGGAGCAGTAACTCCATAAATTCAGTGGTAAATGAAATATTGGAAGGAAGGCTCTTTTTCGCTGCCGAAACAATTTCTTTGGTGATTCTTTCGGAGGTGTATAGAAAAAATCTTTTTGGATTTTTAAATCTAAATCCAGCATAAAAACCATAGCCGCCTCCTACACCAAGCCCGGCTTCGACGCCAGCATCTAAAATGAACCCCGAATCGTCATCATCCTTTAAGGAGCATATTATTTCAATATATGCCTTTGCCATTGCAGCCGCACTTAACTTTCCCCAAACACCTGCACCACCAGAAAGCTCGTTAAGGAACGCAATGAAAATATCATATTCAATATTATTCAGCCTGTCCCTTGCGATCTTTACAATATCTTCGAGGCTTAGCATTACTGAAAGCCTGCCTGCAACGCTTGCTTCGGCATAGGCCTGAAGACTTGCAGAAAGTCCTGCTGTCTCGAACAAGTTAACATCAACTTTCACTTTTGCTTCGGCCCCCGCTGCGGCAAGTGCTTGTCCTTCAGCTTTGCCAACAAGGAACCAAAGCAGCTTCAGGCGCGCAAAGGCAGAAGCAGCGGCGTCAACATCGACTGCAAGGTTTATCCCGTGGCAAAATTCTGCGCTTGCCCCGAAAGAAGTACGGGCACCTGCACCAACATCTGCAGATACGTAGCCTTCATCAAAGCCCGCACCGGCTTGTAAGTTGAATATATCTCCATTGGCTGTCAATTCAGGCATTTTAAATATCGATCCGGATTAAGATGTTTTACCAATGAATTCTGTTGTAAGTGGATTAAATACAATGAACATAAATCATTAATACAATCACTTAACCTAGTAAAATTATCTTTGTTTATTAAAAACCATATTGTTATTTTAATGGTTAATGGCAATATGCGCAACGTCAAAATGTATAAATCCATAATCATAAACTGGTAGGAACTTGCTTTTCATGCATGATAGACTAATAACACCGGAAAAGGAAATCATCAATACCACAGGATTAGCCCTTAGTGGCCTTCAGCCTTTAAGGTCAGGTCTTTGATCTTGACTATTTAGAAGGCAATTCCCATCCAGAAAGATACCTAACTCCTCGAAGTCTGCCGCTGCGTTGTCCTGAACCACATCCGCGCCGGATTGGTAAAGCACCCTCAGGACTGGAAGTGCTCCGGTTACCGAGCCACCGTCGGGAAAGGAACACCTCACGCTCACGGGGAGTGAAGAGGGGCAGGTCCTGACAATCAACAAACCTTTGTCAAAAGCTGAGACCAGACCCCGATAGACTGACTTATAATGCGCTCGAACAAACGGTCACTTCGGCCTTCCACCTGCGGTGGAGCATCCGTGCCCGTCGCTCAGCCCCGAGCGTTATGAGCAGACGAGACAAATGGAATACGTAACTGACATCATGAAACCGGAAGACTGGCAGCAAGTCCGTTCGATCTACCTCGAAAGCATCGTTACGGGCAATTCTACCTTTGAGGCAGATGCTCCCGATTGGGACAAATGGGACTCCGCTCACTTGCGGGAGCACCGGTTAGTAGTCAGGGAAGGAGATTTCGTTCTGGCATGGGCAGCACTCAGCCCTGTTTCCACCCGCTGCGTTTACTCGGGGGTGGCAGAGCTTAGTCTATACGTAGCAGCCGGGCATAGACGCAAAGGCATAGGGTCAGCCCTTCTCGGAGCAATCATAAGTTCAACGGAAAAGGCGGGGATATGGACACTGCAAGGAGGTATCTTCCCGGAGAACGCACCAAGCCTCCGCCTTGTTAGAAAACATGGATTCAAGCAGATAGGAAGACGCGAGAAGATAGGCAAGATGACATACGGCGATCTTGCCGGGACTTGGCGAGACATTATTCTGGTGGAACGACGAAGTGCAGTATCAGGTACAGACTGAAATAGCTCATAACAACTCATGGGGCCGACCGCTTACGCTCCGGCTCAATTCGAGCGTTACCAGTAAAATTAAGTAATTGACGTTTTGACGTTATGATGTTATAGCTACATAACTACATTAGGAGGTAACATCATGACTACCCAGGGCAAGAGAGCTACCGTCTATTTGGACCCTGATTTACATAAAGCATTACGGCTGAAGGCCGTGGAGACTTCCCGATCAATATCAGAACTTGTCAACAATGCCATCAGAGAAGCCCTTGCAGAAGATGCCGAGGATATTGCGGCGTTTGAAGAAAGGGCTGGAGAGCCATTGATTAGCTACGACGAAATGGTCAAAAGGCTAAAGAGAGATGGCCGCATATAAGGTTCATTTCAAAGCGTCTGTTGAGAGAGACCTCACCACAATACCCAAGAAAGACTTGAAAAAGATCCTCAAGCGTATTGAGGGGCTCACCGAGAATCCAAGGCCATGGGGTTGCGAAAAGCTGACGGGTCAAGAAAGATATCGACTCCGTCAAGGACGGTATCGCATCGTCTATTCGATCCAAGACGATGAACTTACAGTTTGGGTAGTCAAAGTGGGACATCGTAAAGAAATTTATCGGTGAAGCGAACAAGCGGCTCTACGGATCGCCGAAAATCCGGTTCCCCGTGAGCCGCAGCGGAGGCACCGCGCGCCGCGACTGGCCAATTCTGACGCTTCGTCCTGGAAGAGAGCGGCATGTCTCAGGTTCAACTGATTTTTGAAAAGCAGTGGCTTCATGCGTCACTGCTTGCCGTCTTTCTCGTCGGGCTGGTATGGGCTGGACGCGTCCATGCCGTCCACGTTGGACAGCTTTGGGGAGTCAGCACGAAGGCCTGGCTTTGGCTCGCCGTGGCATTGGCCGTAGCGCATCAGGTATTTGTTTGGGCTTGCTGGCGGAGTCAGCTTTATACATCTTTACTCACGCGGATGTTTGGGAGTCGCGGATTTGACGTGTATGCCGTAGGGTTCTCAATCCTCGGCATCGCGAGGGTGGCTGCCGTTTTCATACTGGCCCTATCCAATCGAGACACGCTCCATGTGGACATGAAGGTCCTTCGGGTCGTAGCCGTCATCACGGCGATTCCGGCCGCATACCTCTTTTACTCGGTCAAGCGTTATTTCGGCTTCAGGCGTGCCTTCGGCATCGACCATTTCGACAAGTCCTATCGGTCTCTCCCGTTTGTCCGAAGGGGGATCTTTCGGTTCACACGGAACGGGATGTACGTTTTCGGGTTTTTCCTTCTTTGGGTTCCGGGTTTGTGGTTCGCGTCGGCAGCGGCGCTTTTCGCGGCCCTCTTCAATCATCTGTACATTTGGGTCCACTATTCCTCGACAGAACTCCCTGACATGAAGCGCATATACGGGGAAGCCCGGGTAAGCCCAGCCGGGGAGGCTTCCTAATCTGCCCATGTAACGGACCCGGGCAAACGAATATTTCACGGGTGGCTAATGGGCACCGTTAGGGCATACGAACAACGGGTATATCTTAATTTCGATCAGAGTATTGGGCCGTGTCCTTTATTGGAGTTGAAAATGAATAATAAGAAGAGAATTGTAGTCATTTCGATTATTGCGGTATTGGCCCTTTTGAGCGGTAACGCAAGTGCTCATGGGTTCACTCTTGAGGAACATATTACTGTTTTGATAATAATCGCAGGTCTTTTCGTGGCTTTTTGTCTGTTTATCTTCATCATCATTCAGATTGTCAAAAAACACAGAGACACGGAGCGACAGAAAAAACCAATGGGTTAGGCCAGGCAGTGAGTTGGGTGTTAACGAGTTTCGTTCCAGATTTCTTGCAGATGATCCGGAAAGAGAAGGTTCAATTTTCAGGAACCAGCCATGTCCCTTTTTGGAGGATAATTTCTGTACGGTTTACGACCATCGGCCTAGCGACTGTCGCTCTTATCCACATTTGCACAAAAAGGATTTTGTGTTCAGGATGAATCAAGCCTTCTCGAATTGCTCCGTCTGCCCAATCGTTTTCAACGTGTATGAAGAGCTCAAGCGAGAGTTCCGGAGACAACGTCCAAGATAGGAGAAGCTGAACCATCCCATCCAGGTTATTCGGATATGAAGCCCTACTCACTCATACAACTCTGAGATAAACTCCAGGATTCAGGAGTTAAGTCCTTCCGCCGATGAAATTCAAACAGTTCTAAGGGGTTGTTTATGTGGTGTCCATTTTTGTCATTTCCTGGGTAAGAGGAATCCATTTTTTCCTGCCTTCATCATTGAACTCCCCACACCCTTCAAATAACAGAGGGTGAGTCAGACGCGCTAAATTCATGAAATTATTAAGTTTTTACCTTAACTCCCTTATTTTGGCTTGGCTTTTGCAGCGTGGCCTTAAGAGAGATCGTATTATCCTTAGGAGGCCAGCATGGGAACCAATAATATCATCTTCCTTGAGGTCATCGAATGGTTTGACGAAACCGGAAGAGAAATGGTCCATCGCATTCCGGAAAACGGGTCGGGAGATATTAAGTACGGCGCCCAGCTCATCATTCGGGAGAGCCAGTCGGCTGTCTTTTTCTACAATGGGAAAGCCTATGACGCCTTTGGCGCAGGCCGCCACACGCTCAAGACGGCAAATTTTCCAATTCTCACTCGGGTCCTCAGTGCCCCCTGGGGAATGACGAGCCCCCTTCGTGCGGAAGTCTACTTCGTCAACCTGAAGGTCTTTCCCAATCTCAAATGGGGGACTAAAGATCCGGTGGCCTTTCGTGACTCGGAACTGGGGCTCATTCGTCTCCGGGCCTTCGGTGTTTTCAATATCCGGGTTCTTCAACCAGTCTTGCTCATTAACACACTCGTTGGGACTCAAGGAATCTATACAACGGAAGCCATCGAGGATTACCTGAGCCAGGTGATCGTGTCGCGTATCAATGACCTGTTAGGGGGAAAACTGGATACCATCTTTAATCTTCCGGGCCGATATGACGAGCTGGCAGGAGAGTTGATGAAGGCCCTCGAAGACGATTTCCGCCGGTTCGGACTTGGGCTTTCCAATCTTTATATCAATTCGATCACCCCCCCCCTTGACGTTCAAAAAGCGATCGATGATAAGAGCCGGCTCAATGCGTTTGACGACCTGAATCGTCTCCTCCAAATGAAGGCTGCCATGGCCTTGGAGAAGGCTTCCGAATCACAGGGCGAAGCCGGGGCGGCGATGGGAATGGGGGTAGGTTTGATGATGCCCTCCATGTTGGCCAACCTTTACAGCGGGGCCGCATCGGAGCCTTCTTCAAAGGGAAACCGCTGCCCTCAGTGCCAGCACGTTGTGCCTAAACATGCGGTCTTTTGCCCCTACTGTGGCTCTCATTTACTCGTCTTTGACAAATGCTCAAAGTGCAATAAGAGCCTTCCGCCCACAGCCCTGTTTTGTCCAAGGTGCGGTCAGTCGGTTGAGACAAAGGCCAATCCAAAGAAGTGTTCTAAGTGTGGGGTCGAGAATCTCCCTAACTCCGATTACTGCAACGGTTGCGGCGAAAAACTGGACTGATTTCATCAGTGCCGGAAGCACAAAGGCAGAGGGGAGTCGGGGGCTTCAGCCTCCCTGATTGATGATCGATGGCGCGCCCCGTAGGCTTTATGCCATGCATTGCTGCGGTTTGCAGGCAGGCGGTTTGCGAATCACGTTCGGTTCCTTATGAGGAGATTCTCCTGGGATATAGAACTCCAGTGCTCGCAGTGTGGCGCCCCTATTTCGCTGGAGGAGACGGACCGACTTCTTATCTGCTCTTATTGCCATGTGAAACTCTATCTCTGGACCCCAGGACAATTCTGTTACTGCCTTCCCGCGCTTAGAGCCTCATCAGAGAATCTTATATTTATCCCATATTGGCGCTTCAAAGGAGTTGCTTACTCGGTCATTCCTTTTGAAGTTCGGCATCGAATCCTCGATACCACGCTTCTTGCTTATTCTCACCGGGCGCTCCCTGCTACATTGGGAATCAGGCCCCAAACACTGAAGATGCGCTTCGCCTCCGGGGAAATTCAGGGGACGTTTATCAGGCCTCAGATGTCACTCCAGGAAGCGGTCATGCGGATCCAGAATCAGTTTGAGGGACTTGAGGGGGGTCTTCTGAGCCGGCCTCCGTTTCACCGTGAATTTATCGGAGAACTTGGAAGCTTGATTTTCTTTCCCGTTTTTATACGTAACAGGGAAGTTGTAGACGCGATACTTGGAAGGGTGATCGGCCCGGAAAAAGATCTGGTTCTTGACGAAGCCCCGTCGGGGATGCCCGACCATTGGCAAATCAAGTCCTTGTCAACACTGTGCCCCAACTGTGGAAACACGCTTCAGGGAGGGCGAGAAAGCCTTCTCCTCTTTTGCACGGTATGCCACGTTGCATGGGACCCTTCGTCCGGCAGATTGGTGGCCGGTAAATTTAAAGTCATCCCGGGAAAAGGAGATTCCCAAGTTTATCTTCCGTTCTGGATGATGAGAGTGGCCGTCAGGGGTATAGAACTAAAATCGTATGCCGATCTGGCGCGGGCAGCCAACCTTCCCAAAATGATCCGTCCGGAATGGGAAGGGCAGGAGGTTTACTTCTGGATCCCTGCCTTTAGAGTACATCCCAGTCTCTTTCTCCGTTTATCAAAACAGATGACCCTGTTTCAGCCGGTAGAAGAAATGGAAGCCGTCTTGCCTAACGCTTTGCTTCATCCCGTCACACTTTCTGAAGCAAGTGCGGCGGCAAGTCTCAAAATTCATCTGGCTCACCTTCTTACCAAAAAAAGGGATACCTTCCCAAAATTACATGAGATCACCATAGAATCTGTAGAAACCACATTGGCATTTATTCCCTTTACCTCTACCGGCTCCGAACTGGTTCACCCCCAGCTCGGAATTGGCCTTCAGAGGCAAACCCTTTCTTTATGAGTCGATCTCCGTCCTAGAATACCTTTTTCCCTCAAATTCGTTTTTTTTGATCTCGCTATCTTCCCCATCTCCCTATCCGGTTAGGTTGTTTAGTGCGGATGTGCGAACATGCGAGGGCGTTGAGTCGTTCCCGCTTGCTCTTCGGGTTTAATGTCTCCCCGGATCCCAATCTTTACTTTCTTCAAAGGGATATTCTTCCCTGACGCCGCAATTGCATCCTCTGTGGCTTTGACCAAGCCGAAGCAGCAAGGAACCTCCATATGGGGAAGCGTAATGCTTTTGATAGAATTCGTCTTGAATATCTCTGTCAACTTTTCCGTATAATATTGGATATCATCCAGTTTCGGGCAGCCCACAACGACAGCTTTTCCTTTCAGGAAATCCCGATGAAAGTCCGGGTAAGCGAATGGAACGCAATCCGCGGCGATCAGGAGGTCTGCGTCTTGAAAATAGGGAGCGTTCACCGGTACTAATTTCAACTGGACAGGCCAATGAGTGAGCTGGGAGACAGCGGGTGTCGCAGAAGTGGGTTCAGTTTTGGCCTCAGCAACTTTAAATTGCATTGCCCTTGAAGAAGGACATCCGGTGAAAACGGGTTGAGGTTTGGGTTGAGCTTCCTTTTGTTTATGAAGTTGAACTTCCACTGCTTTTTCATCAAATTCCTCAGCCTCCCTTTCAATGACGGTAATGGCATCTTCCGGACAATGACCTAGACACGCCCCCAGGCCATCGCAGAACTTCTCGCTCATTAACTTCGCCTTGCCATCCACGATCTGAAGAGCCCCTTCAGCACAGTTTGGAATGCAGAGACCACAACCATTACATTTCTCCTCATCAATCCTCACAATCTTTCTCGTTGCCATGGTTTTACCTCCCGTTGTTATCTTAATTATAAAATAACTCGCCCTTAAACCTTTTTCCTTGATCTAAGTCAAAAGATGAAAAGAATTAAAACCAGTGTGGTGTCTCTAACACTTCTTTACAATGATGATGAAAGTCGTCATTCCCGCTATAGCAGAGATTTTAAGGGTACCATTTATTTTACATCATAGTAAGTTTAATACTATTCCGACAGATACCCCATCCCCCTCCTCACCTCCCCCTTGAAAGGGGAGGTACATAGCAATTTCC
>Ga0214473_10005826_pt1 | contig 14733 bp, 10 predicted proteins | sample RVTome_7_FD_203509 | JGI IMG/M metagenome (GOLD analysis project Ga0214473, IMG submission 203509) | Soil microbial communities from uranium-contaminated site in the Upper Colorado River Basin, Wyoming, United States - RVT98D197 | ecosystem: Environmental > Terrestrial > Soil > Contaminated >... | reverse complement strand
AAGGAGATGACTATGAAAGAGAGAATTTTGGTGACGGTCGTAGCGTTGTTGGTCCTGGGAGGCTTGGCCCAGGCGCAGGACACAGATTTGCACGGGTACGTGGACGTGACCTGGTCGGGCAAGTACGTCTGGCGAGGCTTCGATATTTATAATGACAAGAGCGCCATTCACCCCAGTCTCGACCTGAATCTGTTCGGCACGGGTCTTGGCGTCAATGTCACCGGGCACCGCGCCAACTCGAGCGAATTCGAAGAATCCGGCGAACGCTGGGACTACAACCTGTATTATGCCAACAGCTTGTTTGACGGCGAGGCGAACGCCATCCAGTACAGGCTGGGGTGGGTCTATTACAACTACCCGGACCTCAGCTCCGGCACCGCCGACCTGCAGGAAGTGCACGCGATCCTTTCCATGCCGAAGATATGCCCGTTCGGAACGGTTCCCAGCTACGTTCTCGTAAAGCTGTGGCCGTCTGAGAGCGGCTCAATGGTCGGAAGTCGGTCTCCATTCGGCGGCACGGCTTCGGGCTTTGCACACATTTTCATGCTGGATTATGCCTGGACCGTCGGGGGGATTCTGCCCGACACGCCGGAGCAGGTCCTGAATCTTCATGCCGAGACGGTCTGGAATGACGGCGTCGGCCCGAACGGCGCCAACGTGGATCACGACTGGTCGAACGCGGTCTTTGGCGTCTCGACAAACATTGACCTGGCTCAGAACGTTGTCCTGACCCCCGGCCTTTATCACCAGGTCACGATGGACAGATCGGTGAACGACGACAAAGACGAAACCTGGCTCAGCATGGGACTGAAGTATCAATTCTGAAACAAACCCAAGTGGTTACCGAGTAAGCAAGAAAGGCCGGTCTTAAAAAACCGGCCTTTTTGTTTGTATAGGCATACATCATAGCTCAGCGCAGCGGAACCGTGATGAACTACGGGAAACACTGAGCACGAGAACAAGTCTAAATCGCTCTGTCGGCCATGAATCTCGCCACTTCAAGCAGTGCCTCTTTGGCCTCGCTTTCTTCCAGGCCGGCCAAAGCCCCGACCGCAGTGGAGACAAACTCCTGCGTCCGGTTCCGTGCATATTCGAGACTGCCATGATGGCCCAGCAGTTTTACCAGTGCGCTTCTGTCGTGCCGGGCACCTTCTTTGGCGAGAAACGAATTTATGATTGTCTCCTTTTCCTGCTCGCCGACGGATTTCAGCAGATGGATGACAGCCAGCGTCAGCTTGTGCTTGTCAACGTCGCTGCCTAATGTCTTGCCCGTTTCTTGCTCGTCGCCGACGATGTCGAGCAAGTCGTCGGTGATTTGAAACGCGATGCCGGCGTTGAGGCCGTAATCCGCGAGCGACTGTGCGTGTTCCTGACCGGCGCCGGCCAGCACGGCGCCCAGGTAGCAGGAGCTGCTGAAAAGGACGGCGCTTTTCTCCGTGATCGCGTCGATGTAGTCCGGTTCGGTCAGCAGCCAATCATGCTTCTGAATCGCCTGTCTAAGCTCGCCCTCGCAGAGCCTTACCGCGGCGGCGGCAATGACTCTGGCCGCCTGCGATTCTTCCAGCTCCGCGCACATTTTGAAAACGCGACTGAGCAGAAGGTCGCCCAGCAGCACGGCGGTCTCGTTGCCCCAGAGGCGGTTTACAGTGGGCAGTCCCCGCCGTTTCTGACCTTCGTCGATCACGTCATCGTGCAGCAGGGTCGCATTGTGTATCATCTCGATAATTGCCGCGACGCGAACGTGCTCGTCTGTGATCTGGCCGCAGCAGCGACCGGCAAGCAACAGCAGCGCGGGGCGAATCATCTTGCCGCTGCGGCTGCTGACATATTCAATCAGCCGGTCCAGGTTTTCCGGCCGGCGCCGGTGTGCGGAAAGTTTCAACCCTGCGAAAGCCGGCAAATGCTCGGTCAGTTGCTCGTAGATCAGGCTCCTGACTCGTCTCAACGGCTCCGCGACAAGGCCAAAAGTCGGAATCTCGGCGCGCGAGGCGCAGGTCGATCTGTCGGGGTGCTCCGGTGGCCGCATAGCGTTCGGCGTACAGCAGATTCTAAAAAACCGACTCTCGAAATCGAGTCTGTCCGCTGTACGCTATTTCTCCTTTCCGTGAGCATATTCGAAGAATCTTCGTCTCAGCAGGCTCGTGATGGGGCCGGGTTTGCCGTCCCCGATGATTCGGCCGTCAATCTCGACGATCCCGATGACTTCGGCGGCGGTACCGGTGAGGAAAAACTCATCGGCAACGTATAAATCGAATCTCGTGAGGTTCTTCTCGACAACCTGGAGGTTCTCCTGCCGGGCCAGTTTGATGACGATGCCTCGCGTTATCCCACCTAGGGCACCCGCCTCGTCGGGCGGCGTGTGAATGACCCCCTTCTTGACGATGAAAACATTATCGCCAGTAGCCTCGGCCACGTAGCCTTCGTGGTTGTACATGACGGCTTCGGGCACGTTGCTGTCCAGCGCTTCGATTTTGGCCAGGATGTTGTTGAGATAGTTCAAGCTCTTGACCTGGGGCGGAATGGCCAGAGGGTGATTGCGAACGGTCGTGGCGCTTATGACTTTCATCCCTTTTTCGTAGAGTTCTTCGGGATAGAGCTGAATGCTTCCGGCGATGATGAAAACAGAGCTCTTTTCGCAGGTAAAGGGATTGAGCCCGAGCGTGCCTGCTCCGCGGGTCACGACCAGGCGGACGTAGCCGTCCCGGATGCCGTTGACTTCGACGGTTTGGCGGACGGCTTGGGCCATCTGGGTCTGACTCATGGGAATCACAAGCCGGATCGCCTTGGCGGATTCATAAAGCCTCGTGATATGGGCATCCAGCTCGAAGACCCTGCCGCTATAGACTCGAATGCCTTCAAAGACCCCGTCGCCGTAAAGCAAGCCGTGGTCGAATACGGTTATTTTGGCGTCTTTTGGATCGACAAGGTTGCCGTCAAGCCAAATCTTCTGTGTCATGAAGTGTCCCTTTATGGGGCACACAGGTCATCGTCCATGCTTTACCTTGTGTGCTTGTGCTCTATTTTTCCATCGACCAACGTTACAATTCGCCCAGCTCTCTGTGCGATCCTTTCATCGTGGGTGACCATGACGACGGTCTGGCCGGCCCGGTTCAACTTCTCAAGAACCTCCAGAATACCATTTCCCGTGGCAGAGTCAAGGTTTCCCGTCGGTTCGTCGGCCAAAAGCAATTCCGGCTCATTCATCAAGGCCCTGCCGATCGCGGCCCTTTGTCTTTCGCCGCCGGAAAGCTGATAAGGCTTATGCTTGGCCCTTTCAGCCAGGCCAAGCTGCGCAAGGAGCTCCCGGGCCCGGCTCTTTGCCCATCTTCGGCACGCAAACCAGCCAAGCACGCTTCTGCCGGTCATCGCCGGCAGATAGACGTTCTCCAGCACACTTAATTCGTCCAGCAGGTGGTAGAACTGAAAGACAAATCCGATGGTTTTGTTCCGGAATCTGTTCAATTCGCCGCTGCTGAACCGGCTCAAATCGCGTTTTTCAAACGTCACGATGCCCTTGTTCGGCTTGTCCAATGCACCCAGTATGTGCAGCAGTGTGCTTTTGCCGCTGCCGGAGGCTCCGACGATAGCCACAAATTCGCCCTTCTTCACGGCCAGATCGACGCCTTTGAGCACCTTAACCTGGGTCGCGCCCATTCGATAGGATTTATGAATTCCTTCGGCCTTCAGTATGAAATTGTCTTTACTCATGGAGTCCATCACAACGGGTTCACTTGCAGAGTCTCAACCGGCCTCTGTCTTGCCGCCTTCCAGCTCGGCACCAGCGCCCCGACCAGGCAGGCGGCGATCGCCGAAAGGAAAATCGCGACCACGACTTTCAGCTCGACCCGGTTGGGGATCTCCCCAATAGCATAAATCGTCCGGTCCCAGAGTTGAAATCCAAAACGCTCAAAAAGCAAGTCTTCGATGCGATTTATTTTGACCAGGAAAACCCAGCCGGCAAGCAGACCGATACCGGAACCCAGCACGCCCACCAATAAGGCGAAGCCCGAGAACAATTCAAGGACGTCGAAGTCCGAGACTCCGATGCTCTTGAGGATTCCGATGTCCTTTCTCTTGTGGCTGATGATCATGTAGAAGACGACCTGGACGATGAAGACCGTTGTAATCGCCACAAAGCCGAACATGACGCTCATGACCGTCTGTTCCTGCTCCATCGGTGCGATGGATTCACGTCGATAGCTCCTCCAGCTCTGAACCGTCACGTTGTCCAGCAGATAGGCCAGGTCCGCGCCGGCCTTTTCCTGCGTGAAACTCTGCCACATCGCCGCGACTTTCCCATAGCCCTCTTCGAGTGTGACATTGGGCTGGAATCGTATGTGGATTGCATTGGCCCTTTTTTCAGAGCCGGCCATGCAAAGCTGCTGGGCCTGCTCGAACGGCAAATAGACAACAGAGCCATCGACATTGGGCAAGCCACTGTGTGAATTGTCGCTGTAGTAGAATGTTTTTGTGTCGATCAAGTCCGTGCCGGCCTGGGCCGGAGCCCCTTTGGCCGTCAGAGGCAAACAACTGATCGAAAACCCCGCCAGAGCGGGGCTGGCCTGGTAAGTGTACCCACTCTGGGCGTCGCGCTGCAGCTCGAGGTCGATTCCCAATATACATCCGGGAAGATTCGGGTCGTACGCCGGCCGGAAGGCATTAGACACGTCGCCCTTGTGGTAATGCAGCGTCTCTGCGAAGCCGGTTGCCCGGCTGTGCATGACCGGATCGATCCCCGTTATTTCAACTTGCGTTTTCCTCTCGGAGTCCCTCCGGCTTATCAGGGCGTGGCTCTTTATCACGGGGGAAACGCCCTCGATGAAATCCACGTTTTCCAGCACTTCAATGAAATCTTCGTAGTATGCAAAGCCCACCAGCGACTTGGTGCCGACGACGCAGTCGCCCGCGAACTGATGGTTCTTCTGCTTGAATTCGTTGACCAGCCCCGCCATCACGGTCATTACCACCAGCACGATGAAAACGCAGAGCGCCACCGCCATCACCGCGAAATACGTTATGCGGCGTTTCAACAAGTAGCGTATTGGAAGGATAATCTTATACATCGATCGCCAGAGGTGCCGAATCTGGAATCCGGTTCTTCCTATTCATATCTGAGTATCTCAACCGGTTTTGTTCTTGCAGCTACGATGGCGGGGATGAGCGTTCCAATCGCCGCGGCTATGACGGCCAGCACTACGATGCGCCCCGCCCAAAACCAATCCACCTCGTTGGGGATCTTGCTGAAAAAATACACGCTGCTTCTCCACAGCTTCAATCCGAAGATGATCCTGATCCAATTCTCGATCATGTTGATGTTTCTGGTGATGACGTATCCAAGAACTGTTCCGATACCTGAGCCGACAGTGCCAACACAGGCCCCGAAGCCGACGAACACAAAAGCAACCGAAAGGCTTGTGGCGCCGCAGCTTTTGATGATGGCGATGTCTTTCTGCTTGAGCCTGACAATCATATAGAAGATGCAGAAGATCAGCAGAATCACACCGATGCTGACGACGCCGAATATCACCAGCAGGATTCCCATCTGCTTTCGATAGGCGGCGACGCGGGGTTTCTGCAGTTCTTTAGCAGTCTCGATCTGCGTTCGGTAGATCAGGTCCGGATCGCCCTCAAGCTGCTCCTCGACGAAGGTTCGCCATATCCCGCGAATCACGGCCAGTGCCACATCGGGTTCGGCTCCATCGGCGAGCTTGATGAGGACCTGTCCGGCCGTCGGGGACTCATCCGGGTAAAGGGTCTTCTGCAGCTTTTCCATCGGCAGATATACGCACGCCTCGTCGAACTGATAGACTCCCGTCCGCAGGATGTCTGTAATTGTAAATAGTACGGATCTTTTTTTGAATTGCGGCTCTGCGGCGTCGCCTCCCTTGGGTTCCGATGCCGTCCCGGTGGTAAGGAAGACCTGTTTGCCGATCATCTCCTCGGCCATCGCAGGGTCATATTCATCCGTTTGCTCGTTGGGTTCTCCCAGCACGCCGATGCCTACGAAGCCGGCGGTTCTTTCCGGAGCCCCCGGAATATCGAACGTTGGCTCGCCGGGCGAGTTTTTCTGTTTGAGCAGGAACCGCTTGAAGCCGGTCACCTTCTCGCGCCCCCCGGGTTCGATTCCCCAGACCTCCACGGGGCGCACGTTGCCTGTCCCGGTGCCCAAATGCAACAGACCGGGCACCAGCGCCATCGCGGTGGCTGCCTCCACTGTCTCTGTTTGTTCGAGGCGCTCGATCAGCAGCGGGTATTTTGCAAATCGCATCGGAGGGGGGGGGAAAAGAACTACGTCACCTATGGCCTCGACGGCGGCCAGCTCGAACGCATCGATGAAACCGCTGAACAAACTGGCGACGACGATCAACAGGGAGACGGACACCGCCACCGCGGCAATGCTAAGAAACACGATTTTCTTCTTGCGCAGATATCGCAGCCACAGAAACACTTTCAGCATCGTGTCACTCGCCGGTACTTTGTCGCGATAAATAGTCGCCCCACATTGCAGGGGCCGGTTCACGTGCGGTTCAGCCCTGAGCTTTTGCAGGTCTTAGCAGCGGAAACAGCACGACGTCACGGATCGTCTCTGCCCCGGTCAGCACCATGACCAGCCTGTCGATCCCGATCCCCAGTCCGCCGGCCGGAGGCATACCGTACTTCAACGCCGTGATGTAGTCGTTGTCCATTTTCGTCAGCGACTCTTCCTGCCCGCGAAGCTGCTTGCGGAAATTCTCGTATTGTTCCGCAGGGTCGTTCAGCTCGGTGTAAGCGTTCGCCAATTCCATCCGGGCGACAAACAGCTCGAAACGCGAGGCGTACCTCGGATCGTCCTTCTTGCGTCTGGCCAGCGGACACAACGCCGCCGGATAATCGATCACAAACGTCGGGGCGATGAGGTTATGCTCAACCGTGGTCTCAAACACCTCGCTGACCACGACGGCGTCGTCTATGTCCGCCGGGTCCAGGCCGAGCTGCCGGGCCTTCGCCCTGACCGCTTCGATGTCGTCGATATCGCAGCCGCCGTATTCTTTCAGCAAGTCCGCGTACCTGGCGCGGCGCCAGGGCCGCGTGAAATCTATGGCGAACTCGCCGAACTGAAGGCGGCTGTCGCTACAGTGCTTCTGGATACAAACCGAAATAAGCTCCTCGGTCAAATCCATCATCACGTCATAATCGCCGTAAGCCTGATACACTTCAATCATGGTGAATTCCGGGTTGTGCTGCCGGCTAAGCCCTTCGTTGCGGAAATTCCGATTAATCTCGAAGACTTTTTCCATTCCACCGACGAGCAGCCTCTTGAGGAACAGCTCCGGCGAAATCCGAAGGAACAAATCCATGTCCAGGCTATTGTGGTGCGTGACGAAAGGCCTGGCCGCCGCTCCGCCGGCGATGGCCTGCATCATCGGCGTCTCAACCTCCAGGAAATCCTTCGATTCGAGAAAATCGCGGATAGTGGTAATGATGGCGCTGCGTTTCTTGAAACGCTCCAACACTTGCGGGTTGGCCCACAAGTCCACGTATCTCTGTCTGTACCTCTGGTCGATATCCGCCAGGCCGTGGAATTTCTCCGGCGGCGGCAGCAGGCATTTGCTCAGAAACGTGAGATGATCGGCCCAAACGGTGATTTCGCCGGTCTTGGTCTTGCCCAACTGCCCCGCGGCGCCGATGATATCGCCGAGATCGAGCAGCTTGGCCGGCTCCCATTGCTCGCCCAGCAGCTTCTTGCTCAAGCCGACCTGAATAGTGCCGCTACGGTCGCGCAGCGTGATAAAAATCAGCTTGCCGATGTCCCGAAGCAGCACGATCCTGCCGGCGCAATTCGCCTGCTGCGCCGGATCGTCCTCTTTGAACCTGGCCTTGATTTCTTCGGCTGGCTCGCTCCCTTCGTATCGGTTCCCGTAGGGCTCGATGCCCAGCTTTTTGAGCCGGGACAGCTTCTCCTGCCTCTGCTGCTCCAATTTGCTCACATCTTGCGGATCGGTCAAATCAATGCACCTGCAAAAACCAGAAAATTGGTAATGGAAACGTCAATTGTTGAGCTGCGCCCGGGCCAGCGTTGCAGCCTCGATGACTTTACTTCGAACGACCAGCAGGCCTACCGCCATCTGCGGATCGGATGCGAGTGTTTCTTCAATAGTATGTTTCTTGAAGTCCTCGTTTGTGTCCTCATGGTCCGCCTTTACCAGCACGTCATTACGTCTCTGTACATCGACCATTTTCTTGAGTTCGTCGCTTCTCAAGTCCACCTCGACATTCGGGCCAACGCCCCAATCCTTCCTGCCCTTCTTTTCCATGGCGTCCTGGCTTTCGACTTTCTGGCCCGACGGTAAATGATAGTAGGCCATGGTGTATTTCAACTGTGCTCCTCGACCCAGATAGCCTGTGATCCCCTGCACGCTGCCTTTGCCGTGTGTTCTGGTTCCGACGAGGATCGCCCGCTTGTGAACGGGGTCCGCCAGGGCGCCGGCGACAATTTCCGAAGCGCTGGCCGAACGCGAGTTGATCAATATGACGAGCGGGTAATCGGGATGCGTTCCCCGCTTGTGTGCCTCTTCGTAAATCGCCACCTGCCCGGCCCTGGGCTGCCGGCTCACGATGAAGCCTTCTTCGACGAATTTGTCGGTCACGGCAACCGCACTGTCGAGCAGTCCCCCCGTGTTGGATCGCAGATCCAGGATCAATCCCCTCAAGCCTTCGTTCTCGAGCTCCTGCAAAACCCCTTCCAGGCCCGGCGCGGTATCCGAGGAGAAGCTTGTCAGGCGCACGTAGCCGATCTTGTTCTCCTGGTCAATCATGTATAACCATTTTCCCTCTTTGGTCCTCTGCCAGCCGCGGACCGTCGGAACGAAAATCGTGTCCCGGGTTATCGTGATATCAAACACTTTGTCTTCGACCGTCTTGTCGTTGCTTGGGCGCCTTACCGTCAACGTGACTTTCGTTCCGACCGGGCCCTTAATCTTCTTGGCCGCACAGAACAGAGTCATATCTTTGGTTGCAGCGCCCTCCACCTTCTCGATCACGTCGCCGGCATCGAGAGTAGAGTTGAACGCCGGCGTGTCAACCAGGAGGCTCGACACCGTCAAAAGGCCCTGGACTTTCGATATTTCTATGCCGATGCCCGTAAACTCGTTGGTCATCATCTGTTCAAAATCCTGGACCTCTTTGGGCCAGACGATGACTGTATAAGGGTCCAGAGCGCCCAACGATGCTTCTGCGAACTGGGAAACCAGCACGGGCTCGGGCAACTCCACGGTCGTTTCGTTCAGTTTCAGAACCTTTTCAAATATCTCCAGGAACTTGTTCTTGCCAAGCCCCGTCAGGCCGTTGGAGGAGGACTTGACCTCATCCAGCAGCCCATCCAGGGTCGAAGACCAGGCGGCACGGTTCTGCGGCTCCAACGAGAGGTTCATCAGGCTGGAGGTGGCCTTCTTGGCCTCTTGTGGACTCGGGTTCGATTGAGCTGATATGGCCAGGACCTCCACCAGCAGTTTGCAGCGTTCAATCGTTTTTTTCGCCATTTCGTTGTAATCGATGAGGCTGACGTAGTGCGAATCGAGGAAACTGATCGCATTAACGAACATCTCTTTCTGTACGCCCTGGAAACGCTCCTCGCTGGTTTCACAAGGGCTATCTTCGAAAACCATTGCCAGCGAAGCCTTCTCAATGAGTTGATTCGAGTAATCGGAATATCCCTTGTTATCGGGATTGATGGCCACCAGCCAACCGTAACAATTCGTGTATGCTTCGAGCCATTTTCCCTCTACCTCGAACCGGGCCGCCCTGTCGATCGCTTTTTGCAGGACCTCTTTGACGAACGCGTCGGACAGGAGCTGTTCTTTTTGTGTCTTGTTTGCAAATTCCGCGGCTTTGGCGATCACGGAGAACAGCGCATTGAGATCGTTTACATCATTAACATCGTTTGCGTCGTTTATGCTGTTGATGTCCGTTTTTTCGCGAGACTTTTTCAACTCGGCGAGCGTTTCGGTGTATGCGGCATCCTGAGCCGTCTGACGATGCTGCGCGATATCTTTGTACTCGCCGGTAATCTGTGACAACCGCCGAGTGGTACCGCTCAATGGAGTCGAATCGTTCCCGCCCGACTGTTTTATCAGGCCATCGACCTCATCGAACTTGCCCTCATAAATCAGCTTACAGGCTTGCTCGACGAAGACTACCTCGGGTGAAGTGGTTTGAGCTATTTCATTGGCATAGGCGGCGGACGAAAAGACAATCGTCGCCAGCCAGAAAAGCCCCGTCAGACGCTGTTTCTTGTTTTTCATTTCACACTGCATCCCAAATCGCGGTGTCGAAATCCGGAAAGCTCACCCCGTCCAGCCTCTTGCCGCTTCGGCGATTCCGCTTTTTGTTCTTGACCCTTACTCCGATTCTGCATTTGCTGTTCTATGCTCTTTAGGCGCACTCGGATGCCTTGCCGGCGCAACCCAAAACGTGCAGTTTGTGCTTGACCATTTGCCTTATGGCTTCGCGGCCCGGTCCGAGATACTTACGCGGATCGAATTCTCCCGGTTTTTCGGCAAACACCTGCCGGATCTTGGCCGTCAGCGCCAGCCGCAGGTCCGTGTCGATATTGACCTTACAGACGGCCATCTTGGCGGCCTTGCTTACAGCTTCTTCCGGCACGCCCATCGCATTCGGCATTTTGCCGCCGTACTTGTTGATCAGATCGACGAACTCTTTCAGCACGCTGCTCGAACCGTGCATGACCAGCGGAAAGCCGGGCAGTCTATCGGCGATCTCTTGTATTACGTCGAAAGCCAGCTTGGGTTCCTTCTTGAACTTATAAGCCCCATGGCTGGTGCCAATCGCCACGGCCAGAGAGTCAACGCCGGTTTTCTGGACAAACTCCTTGACCTGATTCGGATCGGCCAGGTGTTTGCTGATATTGCCGTCGTCCACACCCACGACGTCCTCCTCGATACCGCCCAACTGGCCTAATTCGGCTTCGACAACCACGTCCCTGGCATGTGCATATTTGACAACCTTTTTGGTGATTTCAATGTTTTCCTTGAACGGCCGGTGCGATGCATCGATCATCACCGAGGTAAAACCGTCATCGACAAACTCCTTGCACGTCTCAAAGGTATCGCCGTGGTCGAGGTTTATCGCCACAGGAATGTCCGGATTTTCCTCGACGACGACGTTGATAATCGCTTTCAGATAGCTATTCTTCGCGTACTCGCGCGCTCCCCTGGAGATCTGCAGGATCACGGGGGCTTTCTCCTCGGCAACCGCTTCGATGATGCCTTGCGTGATCTCCATGTTGTTCACGTTGAAGGCGCCGATTGCATAGCCGTTCTTGTAAGCCATCTCAAACATCTTCCTGGTGTTGACCAACGCCATAACATTCTCCTTCTCTAATTGTTCGTGGGTTCTGCAAAATTGCAGATCAAACCCATATTGTTCAAGTCAAGAAAGCCAATTCTTGCACATAGTAACGTCTTGCCCGGATTATGCAAGGTTTTTCAGGCCGTGACGGCCGGCGATCAATAGCCCGCCTCGCTGCCAAGTCCGACGTCCGCACTCTTTCCGAAAGCCAATCCTACGCCCTGAGGCCACAGGCTCAATCCAATCGACTGTCTATCCTGCGATTCGTCCGCACTGTACGTAAGGCCCCAAAAGAGCCTGTGGTAGCGTCTTACCAGGGTTATGTCGCTTCGCACGGCAGCCCCGTAGTCAAAATCGAGCTGCTGCGAAAAGACCACGGTGTATCTCGGGTCGAGCACATACGTTACCGCCAGTGTGAAGGCATTCGAGCCTTCTTCGCCGTAACCGTTATCGAGCCGCCTCAGGTATCTGCTACCGACATAGTACTGCAAATTGGGCCAGCGAAGATGCGAAAAACCGACGTTGAATTGCTGGACGACGCCGCTTTGCAGATCGTAGTTCATATCGGACAATACCGCGGTTGTGTCGCTCAAACGCCAGGCGTAGTCAGCCCCGACATAGTTTCGCCTTGGTCCGAAAATATGACTTCCGCGTCTGTCCTGCAGCGGGACGGTCCTGCTAAATGTATTTATCGGCGGAATAAACGGCTTATTCCAGATGAATCTATCCGGCCCCGCGGAATCGTCGCCGGAATTGTTCACCCACGTAACGTCCATATCCAGCCGCATCCAGTCCACAGTTCTTCGGTTTTCACTGGGGCCGCGCTTGGTTTGCAGCCGCTGTGATATCCCTACGTTCAGTGTATTTCGCTGTTCAAAGACCGAATCATTTTCTGTATAGGCCGCAGCCGTAAGATGCGGCCTGACAATGTGCCGCAACTGATTCAAGTCCCACAGTTCCGAGTTGACATCGGGAAATACCTTCCAATAGGGCTGCGAAGACACACGAACGCCCGTCTCGCCGAGCCAGACGTTTTCTTCTCTGGCTGCGGTTGCGCCGTCGATTTCTCTGTAAAAGCCCATACCGTCTTCATAGCCCACCGTTGCGGCTGCGAACGGCACGACCTGCGCGTTGCCTGCTTTCAGCGGCAAATCCACCTCGTTTCGCGTCGTTGCGAACGAGAAAAACTGCTCCGAGCCGGGCGCTGTATTGGACGAGGCGTACCGCTGGCGGAACCTGCTGACCTGCGTATCGCTGTAGAACGTCAGCTTGTCTTCGAGAAACGACTGACCCGTCCAATGGAACTCTGCGGTGGGCAGCTCTTCCAACTGGTTGACGAAATCATTTATCCGCACCTTGTTCAGAAAAGAAAGGCCCCAGTTGTCCTCGATGTGCTTCAGATGAACGAGCGTTTCCTGTTCCTTGCCGACGTTGAACTCGCTGCGATAATACCCTTCGAGGAAATTCTCGTCCGACAAGTAGCTGAGTTCCGAGGTGAGCTGCCAGTCGTAAGGAAGAAAATGCCTGTGCTGCCAGGAAAAGCGGCCCCGCAGCTCGCGGGATGGCTCAAGGTGTTTGCGGCTGCTGATCCTGCCCAGCCGGTCTTGGCCGCTGTCGTGAATCACGTACCCCAACATCTTTCCGAAGTAGTCGTCCCCCGTGTAATCGGATTCGATCCCGGTTCCGAAGCCGCGTTCGCCGTAATAGTCCAGCGCCAGGGTGTTGTCGGTGCCCTCCGGCTCCTGCAGGCCCAGTAACCTTGCGAGGTACCACCGCGTTTCCACCGTCGTTCCCCAGGTACTGTCATAGCCGGCGCGCACGCTCTTGATCGGAAGGTCGGGCCGCTGCATATTGCTCCGCATAAGAGGCCAGTAGAAGATCGTTCTGTCGTACATCTTCAAACGCACATCCTTCATCTGTGCATCGTAGCTGGTCCGCGGAGTTTCGCCCTGCCGCTGGTCGGCCGGCGTCGTGTCGGTGACCTTCAGACTCGAAGCGTTGACGGAAATCTGAGGCAGGTGAAACTCGCTGGTCGTCAGGGTGACGTCTGCGGCCTCAAATTCATTTTCCGACAACTGTTTAAGCTCGGCCGCCCGAATGTAGATCGGAATCCCGCGGGAAAGGTCGAAATTCCTCATCACCGCATTGACCGCGAGACCTTTCTTGCCCTGAAAATCATAGTATATCTCATCCGCTCTAATCGTCCGCTGCCCGCTGGTGCAGACGACATCGCCGGAGAGGTAAATGGCTTTGGCCGCAATACCTTCAACGCCCCGCTTGTCCTTGTCCACCGGAGACTGTCCCTCGGCCAGGAATACGACAGCGTTATCCGCCTGCAATTCCAACAAACCGCCCTCTTCGTCCTGCTTCTGCCAGAGGTAGAATCTGCCGATGACCGTCAGAATCTTTTCTTTATCGTCGCCCTTTAGCTGAAACGCCTTGCCTACGGGCGATAGATTTACCGGATATCTGAACCCAGGCTCCGTTTCTTGTGGTTGGGTTGCTTCCCGGGCCGGCTGCCCAAGGCTTATCCTCTCGATCTGCACTTTGGATTCACTCGGCCTGGCCTCGGGGCTCGCCGGTTCAATCCCAATCTTTTCCAGTGCGGCAAAGGCCCGGGCGTAAAGCTCCGACGTGCGAGGGTCAACAGCTTCTTCTGTGTCCCTCGTGACGAGAATCTGCCCGCTGGCGCGAAATCGAAGCGCCACGGCGTCCCCCTCTTCGATCACCGTCTGACTCAAGCCGGGGGGCTGCACACCTTCGGCTTGTTCGTCCGAGATGTTGCCCTGCAGATAGGCCCGGACTTCGTACTCCGTGCGAGCGGTGCCGCGGGATTCAGTTGTCAGACCTTCCAGCCACACCACGGCATCATCGCCTTCGAATTGCCGGCCGCCATAAGAGATCGAAACCCCACCGTCCAGCACGAGGATATGTTCGGCTTTGGCGGGCTGGTAGCGTTGAAGCGCTCGGCCCCGCAGGTGCAGGTCCTGCCCGGCGAAAACGCCGACATCGGCAATCGCCGGCGGCGCCGAGCCCGAAAACGCGACAAAAAAACATAGAGTCAGAAGCATCCTGCTTCGCATACGCGGAGATTATAGCCACGAAGGCACAAAGACACGAACAGATTTTCGATTTACGAATGCCGATTGCCGATCTTGCCTGTCGGCAGACAGGTTTCAATCGAAAATCGGTTTGTAGTGACGCCGTAAGGCGTTACCTTCAAATGCCCTTACGGGCATACTACAAGCATTCACCATTCACTTAGGACTTGTAAATAAGTAACGTTTTAGTCTTTCAATTGCCGATACCGGCAGTATGAGTACTGCAAGGAAGCGCAAAGCGCCCATCCCCCACGGGGATAAGTTGAAACGTTCGGTTCAAAGCAAG
>Ga0214473_10005824_pt1 | contig 14735 bp, 15 predicted proteins | sample RVTome_7_FD_203509 | JGI IMG/M metagenome (GOLD analysis project Ga0214473, IMG submission 203509) | Soil microbial communities from uranium-contaminated site in the Upper Colorado River Basin, Wyoming, United States - RVT98D197 | ecosystem: Environmental > Terrestrial > Soil > Contaminated >... | reverse complement strand
CGGGTCCTCCGACTTGTCCTTCATGTCGATAACATTCGTCCCGACCAGAGCCGGGCTCATCGGGTGGGCAAGCATCTTCCCGTCGAAGTCCACGAGAAAGACATAGGAGTCTTTCCACACGAACTTGCCGTCTTTCTTGTTGATCTCCGCTACCCCGGCGTCAAGCCCCTTCTCGCTGATCAACTTCGCCGCTTCCTTGGTCTTCGCGATGCATTCGTCTTTCGTTGCGCTTTCGGCAAGGACGTTCCCCGCCAGGCCGAGGCAAAGCAGAATGGCAATCCCCGCAATTGCGAGTTTCTTCATTTTCCCCTCCCCTTCATTTTGTTTGAAACGATTCCATTCAGGACAAACCACCTGCCAGATCAAGTTTCCTTTCTCCTTCCCCGAGTCACCTCCTCCCCCGATGAGATGCGAGACAAGATCCCCTCCGTTTCCCGGCTTGCCCAAAAAACCATCGCAGGGAATCCACGGTGCGATGATGGAAGAAATCGCCTGGGAACCTATGGCCGGGGATTTTGCTGAGCCGGTATTTTGCGTCACCAGGCAGGATTTCCCGCCCGGGAAAAGAATCGGCATGCGGCCCCTCCGTGAGGGGGAAAGCGAAACGGTTTTCGGAATGGGTTCCTGATCCGGCTGTGTGGAATGAGCGTAGAGAGTTCCCGGGTTTCTGTCAACGCAAATTTGATCGGGTTATTCCCGTGGAAATCTCCCTCATTCCTCTCCCAGCTGCTCCTCCAGAGTGGAGCTGATCCCGTCCCGCGTCCGGGAATACATGGTAAAACGGAGGTCGCGGGCGGGGAGGTGGAGTTCGTACATTTCCTTTGCGACATCTTCCGGCCGGTTGATCGGTGTCCATCTCGCGTTGGTGTTCGGCCGCACGAATCGTCCGCTCAAAAGCAGCCGGAAGAACATCAGGTCGCACAACATTCCCTCCAGCCACGGCACCCAGTTCTCGTATCCGGCGATCCATTTGATGTGGGGGGAACCGTCGAGGAGAACGCGGGCCGTCTCCCGGTTCGCGAAATCGCACGCGCCGAAAAAGATTCCGTCATAGCTGGTGAGGGGCGCGACGATGTTCTTGAGCTTGGTCCTGCTGATATCCTTCACCGCGCTGATCGACTTCCGCTTCCCGTGGGCGGCGATATAGGCGATCTTGGCCCGGTTGTCCACACCCGGGTCGTACCGGGACAGGGCGTCTTTGAGCCCTTGCGCGTTCTGGAATACGGTGTAGCTGAAAAGGGCGTCGTGTCCGGGGCGTTTCTGTTTGTAACCGTTCTTTCGCGCATAGGTCTCTTCCGTGTCCCGTTTCAATTGCTCGAAAAACGGCTTGACCGATTCATCATGATGCTGGTCCCACTGCGCCTCGAACACCTTGATGACGTACCTGTATCCGTTCCTCTGCCGCATGCTGGCTCCCCTGTTACGGCTCTGGTGCCGAAAAACGGCCGATAGCGTCCTGCGAAGAAGCGATGGAACCGCTATCCACGTCCTTTCCTGTTGAGATTACCGGAGATCTCGGAGGTTGCTTCGGCTGGGCCTATTATACGACAAGACCGCCTTCGGAAAAACATGTTGGATAGGAAATTATTTTGCAATGTCTTACATTATACAATACAAAAAGGCGGATAATCCTTGCGGGTTTTCACCGCCCCCGTATATGTATAACATGTTACATTCGTTTAGGATTTCCTGGATAGGCCGTTAGCGTAAATCAAATTATCTAATATTAACATATAGATAAGAATTTTCTGGCTGTATATTTATTCATATATTACTTTTAGTTCACTAATAATAAATGAATTTATGATCCTAGACAATATTAATTTGCCCGGAGGAACGGTATCCCGGATCGCGTTTTCCTCTAATTCGGGGAAATCTTCCACGACCGAAGGACTTTCGGTATGACCATCGGCGCTGGGCTCTTCTTCATCATCGCAACCAGGCGAGGTCCGATCCGTTCTCCGTACTTGGGAAAGGTCCATTCCTCGATCACCCGAATCGGGGGAAGATCGTCGGGCGCGTTCGTGGGAAACTTCCTCTCGACGTCGACCACTTTTTCTTGTCCGCTGCGGCGCGGGATATCCGCCAACGCCTCTCCGACGGTGTGCAGATCCTCCTCGTCCGCCGCGCGTTCCATCCAGCCCAGCAGAAAATCGACAAGACTCGCGTAGGCGACTCCCGACCACGAGCCTGCAAGGCGGGCGCGGGCGGTGCGCCCGAGCCGCTCCCAGCACCCTTCGAGCAGCGGCAGCACGCGGCGGTCCCCCAGGAGAAGCAAACCGGCCAGCAACCCCAATAGCGCCGTCTCGCCTTGCACGTTGTCCGACATTCTCCGCAGGGTCTTCGGTCCGGTCATCGGGTCTCCGTTCTGGAGAGGCCTCCGTAACGCAAGTTCGAAACTTGCCGCCGCAACCACGCGAACCTCGGGATCTCCGAAGATGAACGGAATGAGGGAGTCCACGGTTCCGACGCGCGTCTCCAGGCTCCTGGTCACATAGTCCAGCAACTGCAGGCGGTCCCCTTCGCCGGCCCTTTCCGTCAGGACGGTATAGAGCCTTCCCATCTTCCGGGCCGAATCGATCTCCCCGGTTCCGCCGAAGAGAAGGCACTGGAAGAAGGTCAACTGCTTGAGGGTGTCGAGGTCGACGGCATGCCAGCGTTCGGGATGGTCCATCAGATCCTGCATGCGCCGGTGGAAATTTCCCTCTTTCTCCATCCTCAGGCCCACTTTCGCGATCCACCCCCGCTTCCCGGGCCCGATCGTCGTGAGCGCGGGATCGATCGTGGGGAACGGCTTGTGCGCTGTCCGGCATCGCGGGTCGCGTTCCCCCCCTTCGACTTACCTTGGAGCGACGGGCCCAAGATTCAGCGACCGGAGATCATAGGAGTTGGAGTAGGAGGAGTCGGGGTTGTTCCACGAGACGGGCTCGTCCTTTTCCGTAATCTTCACCTGGATCTGATCGCAGCTCAGGTCTACCCCGCCCAGGTTTCGGAACTGGGCCCAGCACTCCGGATTCGTCCCGGTATCCTTGAGGACCACCAGCATGGTGTACCCTTCCGGCTCCGTGGCCTTGTACTGGGGCCTCATCAGGTACTCCTTCCGGCATGCCTTCATCGCTCCGTACAGGGAGCCCGCCCGGAACTTCGGGTACGCGTAGTAGTAGTCTTTCCCCCCCAGGTTCACCTTCCCGCTGATGACGAGCACCGAATCGTTCCGGGAAATCGAGGCCAGCAGATCGTTGGACGTTCGGTTCGGCGCGACGATCACCGGTTCGATCCCCGCCGGGGGAGGCCTGTCCGAAGGCGACTTGACGTAGGAAGGCAGTCCCGTGGGTCCGCGCGTCTCCTCGGCCGCCGCGGGAGAGGACGCGGACAGGAGGAAGAGGGCGGTGATCAGGGTTGTTACCATAGCGCCTGCTCGGTTCATAGGTCCTCCCTGCATTATCGTGGTGGCGGAACCGCCGTGATATCGACCCCGGTGATCTTCCTCGTTGCCGCCCCGGTCCTCGGTTCCCCCGGGACGGGCCTCCTGCCGGAAGGGGGGGAGGCCTCATAGTGGACCCCCCCGATTCCCCTTCTGCCCGTCCCTGTCGCGGGAGCCTCCGCCGCGGCTCGCCATGCCACCGGCCTGCTTGTCGCAGGGAACGGCGCCGCCGAAAAGTCCATTCCCGCCGCCTCCCTCCTGCCCGCCCCGGTCTCCGTCGCGGGAGGAACGGGCGCGGCGGGAAGAACGACCTTCCCCGCATCGACCGTCCTGGGGATGGCGGCGGCGAAATTCATCCCTGCCGCTTCCCGCCTCCCGCTACCGGTTTCGGGGATCTTCTCCCGCGGTGGTTCGGGTGTTGGGGGCGGTTTCGGCGCCTCTACACGCGGAAGAACGGGCTTCCGAACGACACGGGAAACCGCCTCGCTCGTCTTTACGCCGGAGACGCAGCATCCGTCCTCGACGGGCGGGGGGATGTCATCTTTCAACCAGCACCCCTCCATACGCCCCGCAACCCCCTCCCGGACATACGTATAGGATTTACAGAGGGGATTCTGGGCGCAAGCTTCCAGGCACCCCTCGGGTCCCCCCCGGATCCAAAGGATCTTGAAGTCCGATCCGGGCCGATCGACGCCCGGTTCCACCCACGCCGGCCGTCCGGGCTTGGGGTCCCCTTCCCCTGCGGGAAGAACCGTCGGGCAGCAAAGGAAAATCGCGAGAATCGCGGAAGTCAGGGGGAGGGATGGAATTTTCGGTTTTCCCATTGCGGATATTTCCTTGTAACGCATCGCTTTCCTTCCGTCAACGACGACCCTCCGCGGATCGGAAACGGGCGGTGGGGAAGGCACCCCCTCCTTGCGAAGGTTGCTCCCTCCGATTCCCCTGATTATACGGGAAAGAACCGGTCGGTTTCGCTCTTGAGAAAACCCTCGATCCGTGGACCCGAAGGGGCTGCTCACTCCGTTCTGGGACCGCTGGTCCGTGGACGCGTGGCTGGCGGCCGAGGACGGGCGACGTCTCATCCCGTCGCGGACGTTTGCCGCCGGGCAGCGCCTGGACCTCCGCGCAGGCGTCGCCGTCGTGACCCGCCATGGGGCGCCCCGAGAGACCCGGTCCGGTGCAGAGGCATTTAGGAATACCAGTCCGCCCGGGTCAGCGGCATCCCGCTCCTGCCCCCGTCGGGCTTGACCAGAAGCGCCTGGTAGACATTGTGTCGTCCAACCCGGAACCAGTAGGCGGAACCCCACAGGTAAAGCCGCCATGTGCGGAGCGTCACCTCGTCGACGGTCTGCCGCGCCCTCCCCTGATTGGCTTCCAGGCGTCGAACCCAATGCCGGAGCGTGAGGACGTAATGCTCGCGCAGGCTCTCCACGTCCCGGACCTCGAACCCGCACCCCTCGGCGACGCGCAGCGTTGTGGCGATGGGAACAAGATCGTAGTCCGGAAAAACGTACCGGTCGATGAAGGATGAGCCGCGGCCGGGGGAACCCTCCGTGCCGGAGGCGATCCCGTGGTTCAGGAACACCCCTCCCGGGCGAAGCAGCCGCCACGCCCGGACGAAATATTCCTCCAGGCGGCTCTCCCCGACATGTTCGAACATCCCGATGCTGGCGATTTTGTCGTACCCCGTCTGATCTTCCACCTCCCGATAGTCGAGGACTTCCACGCGGCACCGGTCGGTAAGCCCTTCCTCGCGTATCCGCTGTCCGGCCAGTTCCGCCTGGGGCCGGCTGAGAGTGACGCCGACGGCCTTCACGTCGCGGGTTTTTGCGGCATGGAGGACCAGCCCTCCCCATCCGCATCCGATATCCAGCAGCCGCGCTCCGGGACGAAAGCGCAGCTTCCGGCAGATGTATTCGAGCTTCCGCTCCTGCGCCGCGTCGAGATCCTCCCCCGGGTCGGAAAAATACGCGGCCGAATAGACCATCCGTCGGTCCAGCCAGAGGGAAAAGAAATCATTGGACAGTTCGTAATGGGATCGTACGGCCGCCCGGTCGCGGGCAAGGGAGTGGCGCGTTCCCGTCAATCGCGGCCCGCGTCTCCCGGAAGGGGGACGATCATCGGAAGGAAGCGCGAGGAGCATCGGGACGCAGTGGATCCATTCGGCGGATCCCATGCGCATCCCGGTGATGTGGTCTCCCAGCGAGAAGGCAGACTCGAAATCCCCCTCGACATCGAAGTCGCCGTGAATATAGGCATCGCCGAGGGAAAGTTCCGTCGGCGGAAGGAACATCCTGCGGAGCGCCCCGGGGCGACGGAGGACGAGGGTGAACCGGGCCGTCTGCCCCTCCCCGGGTCCCCAGCCCGTCCCGTCCCACAAACGGACGGCGAAGTCACGCGGCCGGTAGCCGCCGAACAGGATCGGAAGAAGGCGCAGGCTCGTCCGGGCAAACCGGTCGGCAGGAACCGCGAGAGGTACCTCCATGGCCGTCTCCTTTCCGCTCGGGGGGAACGCCGCCGCGCTCCGTCGAGGAAGCGACCCCGGGCAATGTCAAGGCCGGTCACTTCCGCTGGCTTTCGAGGAGCGTCTCGACCCTTTCCAGGTTTTCCCTTCCTTTTCCGTCCCCCTGGTCAGCCGCCTTCCGGAACCACTTCGCCGCCTCCGCGTAATCCAGCGGAACGCCCAGCCCCCGTGCGTACATCACACCGAGGTTGTTCTGCGCCTTTGCGTCCCCCTGCTCCGCGGCCTTCCGGAACCACTTCCCCGCTTCCGCGTGGTCCTGCGGGATCCCCTCGCCGCTCGCGTACATCCATCCGAGGTCCCTCTGCGCCGCCAGATACCCCTGTTCGGCGGCTTTCCGGAACCATTTCGCCCCTTCGGCCTGGTTCTGCGGAATTCCCTGGCCGTCGACGTACATCCCGCCGAGGAGGTATTGCGACTCGACATCTCCCTGTTCCGCCGCCATGCGGAACCACTTCGCCGCCTCGGCGTGGTCCTGTGCGACTCCCTTGCCGGTCCGGTAGGCCATCGCGAGGTCGTGCTGCGACTCCCCATCCCCCTGCTCCGCCGCTTTCCTGTACCACCTCGCCGCCTCGGCGGGGTCCTGCGGCATCCCGATCCCCTTGGCATACCGGGTCCCGAGGTAGATTTCCGATTCCCGATGCCCGTTTTCCGCCGCCTTCCGGAACCATTTCAGCGCCTCGGGATCGCTGCGGGGCACGCCCCGTCCGGAGGCATACATCGTACCCAGGGCATGCTGCGCCTCGGCCACTCCCCGTGTCGCCGCCTCCGCGAGCCAGTCATAGGCCCCGCGATGCCCCTGTTCCGCCGCCAGGCGGTACCACTTCGTCGCCTCTTTCTCGTCCCGGGGCAGCCGGAAACCGTGGGCGTACGCCCTCCCCAGACTATGCTGCGCGTTCGGATTGCCCCGTTCCGCCGCCTTGCGGTACCATTGCAACGCCTCCGCGTAGTCGCGCGTCACACCGAGTCCGCTGGCGTACAGCACGCCGATCCCGTACTGGGCATTCGCGTTCCCCTGCTCCGCCGCCATGCGGTACCAGTGCAACGCCTCGGAATATTCCCGCAGAACGAACGCGTACACCCTCCCCAGGCTCGCCTGCCCCTCCGGGCTCCCCTGGTCCGCCGCCTTGCGGTACCAGTTCATCGCCTCCGTCATGTTCCGGGCGACGCCGACACCCCGCTCGTAGACGGCCCCGAGATTCACCTGGGCGAGGGAATTTCCCCCTCCCGCCGCTGCCGTCAGACACCGGAAAAGTTCCGTCCCCTCCCTCGCGACCGCCTCGCAACCGGGGTAGATCGGCCTGATGTCGGGCGAGACGCCGGCTTCCTTGCCCCCCTCGTCCGCCGCCGGAACGATCCTTTCCGCCGCCGCCGCGATCGGCAGGATCCCAAGGTGCGGAATGAGAAGATGAGCCGCCACAAGAAATACAACCGCCGTACCTGTTTTCCACGCTCCCCTCGTTCGCACCTAATTCTCGTCCTCGCGATTTTCCGTTTGATAGAAACCTGCCCGCTTCCCCCCTTGATGGTACCAACAGGGGCGCCCCAAGGAAAGGGGGAGCGGCCCCCTGCGGGGCCGCTCCCGGCATGTCGGATGCGGCAAGAATCGGTTTTTCGGGTAAATGCGCGGGGAAGGTTCCCCGTGAAGCGGGATGCGGGGGGACGGGGTATTCGGAAGGGATCAGATCTTCTTGTTTTTCAGCACGGGGATCCACTCCCCTGCGCGCCAGATGGAAACGTCAAGTTCCGTGATCTTCAGGGCTTCCGTCCCGTGATACTGGGCCAGCGACCGGAGTTTCTCCTTGGAAACCCACGAATTTCCGCGGGAGGCCGCGATACTCGTGATTTTGGCCATGCCCGTCGCGAGGAGCGCGAGAAAAACCCAAAGGAACGCCGCAGCCAGAAGTACGCGTGAGATCTTTTTCATCGTCACCTCTTCCCCCCCCCGTGGGCAAATATTTTTCCCCTGACTGATGGAAAAATGCCGTCGGTTGTTGGGGGGCATGTCTTGCCGGACTTGGACAAGTGGGGGAAGCATATCAGGGAGCCGGCCGGAAGTCAATGCCTTCCCGGATGTGTCTTTTGCAGCGAATCGCGAGCCCTCGGAAAGGAGACGAGTTCGTCGAGCACGGCGACGAGAAGCGGCTCCCCTGCCATTCCTTCCCCCGGGAGTCCATCGGGTCCTTGTACCCGCCGGGGGAAGGAAACGCGCTTGCCCCGGCCTCACGCTTCCAGCCATTCCTCCTGCAGGACCTCGCCCGAAAGGCCCGCCACCACGTACCGGACGGGGATCTTCCGCTCGCTTTCCGCAAGGGCCTGCGCCGCAAGCCCGACCAGCCCGCGGCAACAGGGGACCTGCATCACCAGGACCGTGAGGGTGTTGATCTTCGCCTCGTCGAACCAGGCCTTGATCTTCTCCCGGTACACGTCCTGCCCGGCATCGAGCTTCGGGCATGCGATCGCCAGGGCCTTCCCTTTCAGAAAATCGTTGTGGAAGTTTCCCATCGCGAAGGGGGCGCAATCGGCGGCGAGCAGAACGTCCGCGCCCTGGTAATAGGGCGCCGTGGGGGATACCAGATGAAGCTGGATCGGCCACTGCCGAAGCTGCGACGCTACCCTTGCCCCTTCCGTACCCTCCGGAAGATTCTCCTTGTTGAATTCGACCATCCGCGAACCCGGGCACCCCTGAAATCCGGTCATCGTATCGCCTCCCTGCTCCTTGCCAGGAGCGTCTTCTCGAGATTATCGACGAACTCCCCGTATTTATTTCTCTCTTCGCGAAACGCGTCATCCACCTCCCGGAACCTCGCGAACAGTTCCCCGATCTGGTGGGTCGAGAGATTCCGGTCCATCCAGGGGTAGAGAATCTCGTCCTCTTTCTTGATATGCTCCGCGAGGATCGCGGCATATCCCGAAAGAGACCTCTCTACCCCCTCCGGATCCCGCCTCTCTACGGCCTCGAGCAGCTCCTTCACGCACGCCCGCGCACGCCGGTGGTCGTCTTGCATCACCTGCAGGATGTCGAGCTTTTCCTCGAAACGGGTGAAGAGGATCTCCTCCTCCTTCGCGTGGTGGTATCGATCCGCAAAAGACCGGATGAAGTCGGCCCCCGCGAGGATGAGCTCGCGTCCCTCCCCGGTCCGGACGTCGAACTCCCGCGCGAATTCGGGCAGGAGCGCCACGAACCGCTTGATCACCTTGTGCTCCTCGACCAGACCTTTGATGGGGGGAGAGTAGCGGATCTCCCGGGTGCCCGCCGAATGGGCCCTCTTCGACTCCGGCAGCTTCACGACCTCGCCGGGAAAAACGACGGCGGCGATCCGGGCCATCAGATCGCGCTCCTCCTCCGAAGGCAGGTTGTGGATCTCCACAATGTCGGCCAGCAGACAGGTCCCGACGCTGCACGGCACGCAGCCGATACCCACTTCGTCGAGGATCTCCCCCACCGCCGGGAATCGCCCGATCAACTCCTTGATCGGGGTCTGAAGGAGTTTTTCCATGAACGGAGCTCCCTTCCCTTTTGATTCCATTATCGGGAGAGCCTCCTCCCGTGTCCTTGACCGAAATCAACGATTTCCCACCGCGCAGGATTCGGGGCGCAGACAAGATTGACATCGCCCTCGCATTCGGCCTATGCTCTGTCGGTATACAGAATACCGAAGGGTCGAATTCCACCACGAGCGGCCTGCCATGGACGGGAAAACCCGATTCTCCAAGGAGAGGAGCATGAAGACGACCTGGGATTGGCGGGCGCCCCCGGTTCCCGCCGGAGACGCGTTCCCGAATCGCCGGAATCGATGCGAACGGAAAAATCACGAACAAGGGACGGTGCCATGCAGATACTCGCCAATACCGTAGGAAGAAAGATCCTGATGGCGGTGAGCGGGCTTTTCATGCTCTTCTTCGTCATCGTCCATCTGCTGGGAAACTCCACCATCTTCTTCGGCCCGAACGCGCTCAACACCTATGCCGAGAAACTGGCCAGCCTGGGGCCGCTGGTCTGGGCGTTCCGGGCCTTCATGCTGGCCATGCTCGGCATCCACGTCGTTTTCGGCATACTGCTGACCCTCGAGAACTGGGCGGCGAACCCGGGCAAATACGCCGTCAACCGGAAGCTCAAAGCCACCTTTTCCGGCGAGACGATGATCTGGACGGGCGCCATCCTGCTCGGGTTCCTCGTCTATCACCTCCTGCAGTTCACCGTCCGCGTCACGCCCGACATCATTCCCGAGGCGGTCGCCAAGCGGCCGGGAGACGTCTACTCCATGGTGGTCGCCAGCTTCCGTCACACGGCGATCGCCCTGCTCTACGTGGGGGCCATGGTGGTCCTGTTTCTCCATCTGAATCACGGCATCCAGAGCTTCTTCCAGTCCCTCGGGTGGAACAACGACCGGACCCTGCCCCGGTTCGTCACGCTCGGCACGGTGCTCTCGGCGCTTTTTCTTCTGGGGTACAGCGCCATTCCCGTCCTCATACTCGTCAGTTTCTTAACCAAATAGGGGGCCACAGTGAACCTCGACGGAAAATGTCCGACAGGACCGATCGAAAAAACGTGGGACAAGCACCGCTTCGACATGAAGCTGGTGAACCCCGCGAACAAGCGCAAGTACAAGATCCTGGTGGTCGGGACCGGACTGGCCGGCGCTTCCGCCGCCGCGTCGCTCGGCGAGATGGGATACAACGTGGAGGCCTTCTGCTACCAGGACAGCCCCCGCCGCGCCCACAGCATCGCGGCGCAGGGCGGGATCAACGCGGCCAAGAACTACCCCAACGACAGCGACAGCATCTACCGCCTCTTCTACGACACCGTCAAAGGCGGCGACTTCCGGTCGCGCGAGGCGGACGTGTGGCGGCTCGCCCAGGTGAGCAACAACATCATCGACCAGTGCGTCGCGCAGGGCGTGCCCTTCGCCCGGGACTACGCCGGCTACCTGGACAACCGCTCCTTCGGCGGCGCCCAGGTGTCCCGGACCTTCTACGCGCGGGGGCAGACCGGGCAACAGCTTCTCCTGGGCGCCTACTCGGCCCTTTCGCGCCAGGTCAAGGCGGGAACGGTTACGATGTTCCCCCGCACTGAGATGCTCGATCTCGTGGTGGTGGACGGGGAGGCGAAGGGGATCACGGTCCGCGACCTTGTCACCGGCGAAATCCGCTGCCACGTGGGCGATGCGGTCCTCTTGTGCACGGGCGGCTACGTGAACGTCTTCTTCCTCTCCACGAATGCCATGGGGTGTAGCGTTACCGCCATCTGGAAGGCCTACAAGAAAGGCGCCTTCTTCGCCAATCCCTGCTATACCCAGATCCATCCCACCTGCATCCCCCAGTCGGGCGATTATCAATCGAAGCTTACCCTGATGTCCGAGTCCCTCCGGAACGACGGCCGGATCTGGGTACCCAAGAAAAAGGGTGACAAACGACCACCCAATGAGATTGCCGAGGAGGACCGTGACTACTACCTCGAACGGAAGTATCCGAGCTTCGGGAACCTGGCTCCACGCGACATCGCCTCCCGGGCTGCGAAGGAACAGTGCGACGAGGGCCGGGGAGTCGGTCCGGGCGAACGCGGGGTCTACCTCGACTTCCGGGACTCCATCGCGCGTCTCGGGGAGGAGACGATCCGGGAGCGGTACGGAAACCTCTTCGAGATGTACGAGAGGATCACCGACGAGAACGGATACAAGGTGCCGATGCGCATCTACCCGGCTCCCCACTACGTTATGGGCGGCCTGTGGGTCGACTACAACCTGATGAGCAACATCCCGGGCCTCTTCGTGCTGGGCGAGGCCAATTTCTCCGTCCACGGGGCGAACCGCCTCGGCGCGAGCGCCCTCATGCAGGGGCTGGCCGACGGCTACTTCATCATTCCGTACACCGTGGCCCATTACCTCGCGCAAACCAAGCCCGGGAAGGTTGCGGTGGACCACGCCGAGTGCAAAAAGTCCATCGAGGACGTCACGGACTCCATCAAGAAGCTCCTGTCCATCAACGGACGCCGGACGGTCACAGAGCTGATGCGCGAACTCGGAACCCTCATGTGGAACAACGTCGGGATGGCCCGCAGCAAGGAGGGACTTACCGAGACCATCATGAAGATCCCCGCAATCCGGGAGGAGTTCTGGCAGAACCTCCGGGTGACGGGCAACGGCGGGGAGATCAACCAGCAGTTGGAGAACGCGGGGCGCACGGCGGACTTCCTCGAGTTCGCCGAGCTGCTCTGCCGCGACGCCCTCCACCGCAACGAGTCGTGCGGCGGCCACTTCCGCTCGGAATACCAGTACGAGGACGGAGAGGCGAAGCGCGACGATCAGAACTACTGCTATTCGGCCGCGTGGGAGTTCAAGGGGGTCGACAGCGAGCCCGGACTCCACAAGGAACCACTGGAGTTCAAGGAAGTCAAACTCGCGGTAAGGAGCTACAAATAATGAGCGGACACGACGAACATAAAACGATGAACCTCAAGCTGATCGTCTGGCGACAGAAAGGTCCGAACGAACCCGGCCGGTTCGAAACCTACACCGCCCGAGAGATCACCGAGCACCACTCCTTTCTCGAGATGCTCGACGTCGTGAATGAAGACCTCATCCGTGAGGGAAAGGAGCCGATCGTCTTCGACCACGATTGCCGGGAAGGGATCTGCGGGGTCTGCTCGCAGGTCATCAACGGCATGGCTCATGGCGGGCAGGAGCGGACCACCGTCTGCCAGCTCCATATGCGGAAGTTCAAGGACGGGGACACCATCTACATCGAGCCGTGGCGCGCCCGGGCGTTCCCCATCCTGAAGGACCTGCTGGTGGACCGGGGCGCCCTCGACACGATCATCCAGGCGGGAGGGTACATCTCCACCCACACCGGCGGCGCTCCCGACGGCAACGCGATCCCCATCCCCAAGCCCGACGCCGAGTACTCGATGGACGCCGCCGAGTGCATCGGATGCGGCGCCTGCGTGGCGGCCTGCCCGAACGGCGCGGCGATGCTCTTCACGGGGGCCAAGGTTTCGCAGCTCGCCGCCCTTCCCCAGGGAAGGGTGGAAGCCCGGGAAAGGGTCCTGGCGATGATCAAGGCGATGCAGGAGTGCGGCTTCGGCAACTGCACGAACCATTACGAATGCCAGGCGGCATGTCCGAAAGGGATCGACGTGAAGTTCATCGCGAGGCTCAACCGGGAATACCTGAGGGTCCTCTTCCGCTAGTCGAATGCGTTTCCGGGAAGCACGGGAGGGCGGGGATCTCCGGGTCCCCGCCCCTTTTCGCTCCGGCGGGTCCTCTCGGCGAAGATTTATCGCAGCTCCGTCAAACGGGCATCCAGTTCCTTCTCGAGGATCGAATAGGCCTTCTGGTTCAGGTGGGGGTCGAACGGGTTTCGGGCAAGATCGGTCCGCAAGATCCCCTGGTCGTCGGCAAGCAGCCCGAACAGATCGAACACCGCGATGTCGCCGCTTCTTCCCGCGTATTCCCCGATCCACTCGTTGTACTCTCTCCGGAGCCGCTGGGCATGCTCCCCCGGTTTCAAAACGGGCAGCGCATTGCCCAAAATCAGCTTTGCCTTCTCCTCCCTCGCGAAGGCATGGACATCGGTGATCAGGGACTTCATGCCATCGAACAGCTTCCGCTTCCCGAGCTCATCTTTCAACTTCCTGTCCCGGAAATCGACGAAACACAATTTGAAAAACATCGCATCATATCGCTTCCCCTCGACCTGCCCGCGCAGGGAGGAAAGCGTCTCCCTCCCATAGGAGTCATTCGCCTGACCGGAATCCGGAGGGACGATCCGGACGTATTCGAGCCGGTACCGATCCTTCACGCGCACCTGATACGGAATCGGCCACGGAACATAGATGGCGTACCGGCTCAGCATTTCGGGGAAGTTCCAGAACTTGAACCAGTGCCCCATGACCGAGCGGCCGGCCATCGCCACGCGGATTTTCCCGTCCGTAACTCCGGCGTCCCTCATCTTCCCCCGTTTCTCCTTTTCCGTGCCGTTCCCCGCCCGGAAACCACTATATCTCTCCGGAAAAGAAGGCGCAAAGGAGATCGGCGACGTTCCGCGAGAACAGCAGCCCGAAATGGAAGGCGCGCGAGGTCACCAGCCTGGCTCCTTCGATTCGGGTTTCCGATACCTGAACCCACCCGTCGTGGGGACGCGCCAGGCCGGCCCGGTCCAACCGCCGGCCCAGGTATCGCAGATTCCAGTCCTTCCCCCCGAGGCCGTGCAGAAGAACGACGGTGTCGGTGCGGCCCGTATTCGTTGGTTTGCGGTCCGACAAGACTCTCCTCTCTTTCCTATTGAACCCGCTCCCTCGTTTCGCCTATTCTTGCAGAACTTCCCGCATTTCCGAATCGAGGAGTACGACCATGGCTGACGATATCGAAGCCGCAAGGAAACGGGTCAAAGAGTTCATCCAGGGACCGGAGCGGTACCTGAAGATCCCTTATGCGGGAACGGACCTCAATCCGCGGGCATACTGGCACAAGATCGTTTTGCAGAGCCGGCTCCGGTTTCTCCGGCAGTCCCTCGTCATCTTCGTGTGCACGATCCTGCCGTCGGGGGAATTCAAGAACCGGCTTCTCCGATCGATCGGGATGCACATCGGGAGGGATGCGTTCATCGCCCCGCTCGTCTTCATGGATATCGAATTCCCCTCCCTTCTCACCATCGGGGACGGGGCGGTCGTCGGGACGATGACGAAGATTCTGACCCACGAGGTGACGATCAAAAGCGTGCGCCTGGGCAAAACGGAGATCGGGAAGCAGGCGCTCGTGGGAGCGGGATCCGTCATCCGCTGCGGGGTGA